>Ga0208381_1000221_pt1 | contig 22655 bp, 24 predicted proteins | sample CryBogCBE13Jul09_FD_184572 | JGI IMG/M metagenome (GOLD analysis project Ga0208381, IMG submission 184572) | Freshwater microbial communities from Crystal Bog, Wisconsin, USA - CBE13Jul09 (SPAdes) (version 2) | ecosystem: Environmental > Aquatic > Freshwater > Lake | place: Crystal Bog...
ATCTTTATCTAAAGCAAATGCCAGATAGTTCGCTGGAGTCAACTCGTGTGCTTTGGCGTAAGAAATTTTGGCATGCTACCGACGCGGAGGCTTACGATCCACGTCCTTGGGTTGAAGTTTTGGCCGATCGGCTTGAACCGCAAATAAAAGAGCAGATGAAAGAAGAAAATAAGTGATGCTGCCTTCCCCTTACTACGAAGCCATTTTTTATAATGGCCTCAATTCATCAACCAAGTTATTGTGGATTAAACTGTACCTTATGTACGGTTATGACCAGTTCTCTGGTTCTTATGAGGAAATGGCTGAAGAGGTACACAGCAAGCGATACACGGTGCGCGCTCAGGTATGGATGTTAAAGGAAGTCGGCGCGATTGAGACTGAAGATTATTATCATTCAGATGGTCAAAATGGTCAGGCTGGTCAGACTTTCCGCCTTATTGATCCGAAGAAATGGAGTTAAAGATGCCTAATTTATTAGATTACGAGCGCCTCGTGCGCCAAGTTGCCGATCTAAATGTCGAGCTAGCCATGTTGAAGGGCAAGCACAGCGATCGAACTTTGGAGGATAAAAGGTGGGACATCATCGAGGAGCAGCCTCTGAGGGGCACGGTAACGGAGGAAAAGCGCCTTCGCAAAGTGATACGGGAATGGGAAGAGCGTTACGATATATTAAACGAGCTTTTCATTCGCCAGTCGACAGGTCAAAAAGATTTGGATTGGCACAAGGTGATATCCGATCGGAAATACAACTTACAACAGAAGAAGCAGACCTTCTATACAAGAATCAAAGCCTCATGGGCTCTGATATGGGGGCCAAAATGATTGGCCAATTAAGATTAATAGAACCATTAAAAGAGGATACATCGATGCTGCTCACTAAACGCGAAAAAACTCATGGGGTATATCGGGACAACGCCAGCCTCAGCCAGTCCATTAAAGACGTTCTCCGCAGCGGTAAAAACTGGGAAAATTTAACGGATGGGCAGAAGGAAGCTTTGGAGATGATAGCGGTTAAGTTGTCACGTTTGTTGACAGGTGATGCCAATTATCGTGATCATTGGGACGATATTGTGGGTTATGCACAGCTTGGTGGTCAAGGATCGCCCGTTAACATGCCCACCATTTCAAATGACCTGCAAGAGGCTATGGGGCAATGAAAACACACGGAGTTAATTGGTTGGGGCCCTACGCCCCAACCGACCGCCATGCGGATGATAGGACGATCGACCACATTATAGAGCTTAGAAAAAAGCTTGCGGAGGCCGAGCGCCAGCGGGACAATGCTCTCGACATGCTCATGCATTACTACAAAATGTTGAAGGAAAAAGATGTACCAGATAATGGGTGAACAGCGCGGTTTCTTATCCCGCGGGTCTATGTTAATAGATAATAATATGGAACGAGAAGAGGCCGAGTATATGCTTGGCGAATTAAAGAATGAATTGCCGCTTTGGCAATTTTGGTTGGTAGAGCAGGAATTTGTAGATGAAAAAATACAACAGGGTGTTCGTGCCCAACCCGAACTTTCGGTTTGACCCAGAAGAGCTGGCTAGCCTTGGTTCATCAATCGTCTACGTTTGCGACTTACCCATGTTTGATAATCTTGCCGGGGATGACAACATCCACCGTTTTGAACACCGCGTGGCGGAGCGTCTGGCGGATTTTGATCCAAACGAGGACGTCATTGCGTACTACGGCGACATCATGATTTTTGCCATGATGGTAATGTACTTATCGGATAATTTTGATGCGTTTGATGTAGCCCGCTATTCGACTAAACAGCAAGGCTACATCATTCGCGAATTGTCTTACAGAAAGTTTATTCTGTAGGAGCTTCTGCAGCAGGTGCGGGCGCAGCAGCGGCTTCAATTTGGGGCTTTGCTTGGCCATGTAGCAAGTTAATAACTTCTGCCACTTCGGCGTATGCGCCTGCGCCAAGATGCTTCAAAATAGCGTTAACGTGTGCAACGGTTAGTTTAAGTTCAAGTTCAATATTTTCCATCATTTACCCCTATTGGCTATTTCCAATGCTTTGGCGACGGTAGTGTCGTCCAAATTCAACAAAGGCTCGGTCTGTTGAGCCTGTTTCTTTCTAATCTTTTCAGACAAGGCAATCAAGCGATGGGCTTCAGCCTTTGCGTCTTTTCTTACGGCGCCGCCCGTCTTGCGACCAATCCGGCCGCCGGCTGCATGTTGTTGTAATTCAGCCTGACCAAGGCGCGTAGCGCCGTATGTCGCGGGAACAGAGGTAGCATAGTCGGCAGCCGTTCCAACGGGTGCAAGATATTTACCCGCCTTTCCTACGGCATATTGCGTGGCGCCCCCAAGGCGCGGTGATGATGCCAATGCACCACCAACAATCCCCGGCCAAGTTGCGGGATGCGTAAGGGCCGCAAGGCCAGCGACAGGGTATTCAATATATTGATGCAAACCCTGTGCAACCCATGGATGTGTAGCCATGCCTGCGAGCATATAAGGCAAAGTTTTTCCCGATTGGGTCTGAGCTAATTTGTTAATGAGGGGCATATCAGTCCCCTTTGCTTCTTTTAACATTTTAGCAAGGCGAGCAGCATCTGTTGCTTTATTATTAAGACCAAGAGTTTTTTGGAAATTATTTAACTCGTCCTTCCAATTGCTCCAATTGTCCATCATGTCGGCGTATTTTGAATCTTGATCCGCAATTGTTTCGCGAATAGAGCTGGCAATGTCGCCTATTTTTCCTTTGAATGCACCGGGTGCATTGCCCGCCAAACTGCCGATTGATTGCTTCAAATTATCCAAATCAACCATAGTTCGCGCCGTTGGGTCCTTGCTCAAACGCGTTGCATTAATTTGATCGTTAATATCTTGAACAATGCCTCTCATATTGGAAAATCGGTTTGATGTTCCACCCGAGTTCATAAAATCATTTAATTCGTCCAATTTAGCTTGAATTTTATTCATAGGTAATTGAACTTGCGACTTAGCTAAGTTGGCCTTATCTTGAAGATAAGAATCTGATGCTTGTTGTTTTAATTCATCAACACCATCCATTGCAGTATCTGCAATTTCAGAAATACTGCCTTGCCCCCGTTGAAATTTTTTATAGGCTAAAGCATTTTCAGCATCTGTTGTAGCACCAGCTTCACGGGATATGCCAAGAAGGCTTTTAGGTACACCGCTAAGAACCGATTGCGTTCCTGTGGTTGCCCAATCTGCAGCTTTAGCCGCTGTGCTACCTACTTTAGAACCGGCCGCTATCGCAGCCTGAACAGGATCAAGCATAGACGCAGCTTTGCCTGCCGCGCTTCCTAATTGGGCAATTTTACCAGCTGCGCCTGCGGCCTCGGTTGTGAGGCCTGCTGCTCGTCCTGCAGCGCCAACGCCGGGCACAAGGCTTGCTACGTCCATGCCAATATCAAACGGGTCTGTGGCAAGTGTTTTTTTAAACCCAGCCCATGAGCCATACGTGTCGGCGTAATGCTGACCAAGAGCGTTGACGATGGCTTCGGCCTTGGCTTTTTCAGCTGGGTCTTGATCGACAAACATGCCCTTGGCTTTGGAATATAAACCAGTGCCAATTTGACCTATCGCAGAGGCTGTTTCAGACGGGTTCATAACGGCATGGCCAATGGCCTGAAATTTACCTTTTGCGCTTGCTCCCAAATTGCCCAAACCTTTGTATGCCGCTTGGCCCAAAGTCATGTTTTCATAATCGGTATTATCAGGAGCAACAGGAGCAGCAGGACCTCGTGGGGCTGGCGCTGCCGGTGCTGTTGTACCAGACAATTGATTAAGCAATTCATCGTCACTTAATGCGCGACGAGGGGCTGCTCCGGGAGCCGAAGCAACACCAGCCAGCTTGTCAAGAAGCGCATCATCCGGGTCGACAATAGGAGCGGCCATGTTGTTACCTCAGTTGTTTAGCATATAACGAGTGATGCCGGGCATTGCCTTTTCAAGGTCTCGAATGCTTTTCTTGCCCGTGTATAAATCGTTAAAGTAAGAGCTTCCTGATTCCGTGCGCCGCGCAAGTATCTTCTTAAGGCGTTCTTTTTCGGCGCCATATTGAGCTTCGTTATGGTCTAGGGCAAAAGCATTTAATGCATCTTGCACCAGATAACGATCCTGCATAGCCGGTCCACCTATTGAGGCAACATGGTTTTTAAGATTTTGAAGGTAAGAATATTGATCGATTGCTTTTTGTTTATTGACAAACATACCAGCTAAATTGTCGACCGCACCTTCGTAAGAATTTTCTGTCGAAGGAACCATCGCGCTAGCATTTTGCAATGCACCCAAAGAATGCTGCATATTTGCGTCGGCTCCAGCGAACGAAAGCGCAGCTTTAATTTTTGCGGCCGCCTGCGTCGATCCAATGTCTTCAGGATTGATGAGGTAATCCCTCATTTGATCGCGTGTATAGCCAACTTCATTCGCGGCTTTAACCAAAACATCATTCCAATAATTAGAGAAAGTGTTCCGCAAAGGAGATGTTGGGCCAATTGAGTTCCAACCGTTAGGATCAATGGATAGAATTGCTCCCGCAAGTTGGTTAGCTTGGTTTCCTTGATTGATAGCGGTATTTCTTTGGCCTAACACTGAATCTTCAAGCTCATTGGATTTAGCTTTTTTAGGCGCGTAATCAACCTGATTAACAAGAGACGTATTATAAGTACGCTCTGCTATTGCTCGGCCGTTGTCACCAATTTCAGTACCCGGCGAACCCGCAACTTGTTTTACAGTGCCAGCGCCCGGGACTGGAGTAACTTGCCGCGGCGCTGTTTGGTCTTGCGTTGCTGTTCCACCTTGCGCCGGACCGCCACTTACGGGTTGCGCGCCGGGGATGCGGGAAATCATTGTTACCATCTGATCGTAACCGACCGCTGGAATATATTTCCCTTGAGCAAGACTTTGATCCCACAAGCCCTTCAACATTGGACCTTGTGCGGTCATAATATACATTTGATTGTCTGGTCCCTTGAACATAGAATTTTGAGCAATTGTTTGAGCATTGCTTCCGGCCAGTGTTGCTTGAACATCGCGTTGCGCGTTAGTGAGGCCACGGCTTGCAATATTTGCTTGCACGTCTTCATAGCCTTTAGCGCCAGCGCCAAGACCTTCAAGAATAGCAGAACCAAGGTAGCGGCTCTTAGACCCAGCCATAGCGCCAAGGCCCGCCAAAAGTGGAACAAGAGTACTTTCGCTTGTAAGCATATCGCCAAGCGATTTTGGCTGCGCGTCCCCTTCTGGAGGTTGGAAACCTTGTGCGCCACGCGCGCCCGTAGCCTGAGCGTTTAAACCGCCTTTTACAGGCATATCAGCAGGGCGCGTGGCACCAAATAAACCTTGTTGTTTAGCAACCGTCCACGGTTGTGCGCCGTTTGCTTTAATATATTCAGCAGCATCCTGCATTTGCGGAATTTGAGTTTCACGCGCGTTAAGATATGCAATCTTTTGTTCTGGCGTACCGTTTTTAATTTCATCAGGGGCATACTTGGCAATAAACTCATCGCCTCGGCCACCATGAGGAAATTGTGCTGATGCACCACCAATATGATTTTGCATTACGCCTGCAGAAGAATTGTCATCGCCAGAATGCGGAACAAAACCACTTTCTCCTTGACCCAATTTAACAAAATCAACTGGGTCAATGCCGACATTTTTAGCAATTTCAACGGCTCGTGCTTTATAATAATTAGGGTTATTTGGAAGCTGTGGGCCCATTGCTCCCACAACATCATCACCCTCTGCGCTGCCTCCGTCTTCATATCCCATGCGCCCGCCTCTTGCGGCAAACATAGCCATGAATGCAGGGATGGCCTCAGATGCTGTCTTGCCTGCTTCCATAAGCGTCATTGCATCGCCAAGAGTACTTGACCCCGAACCGCCCGTAGGAAGCTGATGGGCTTGCAAAAGTTTAAGTTCCGTGGGGCTTTTTTCACCACTCTTAACAACATCCGACATAGGATCGTTTTCGGCGTAAGGTTCTACATCGCCGCCACCGGCATAGGCATGCACGAGACCGCCGCGGTATTGGCCTTGAGGTTGGTTGCCGCCAAAATAATCTTTAACCCATTCAAGGCCTGTAGCTTCTTGTGCAGGTTGGGCTGCGGCTGTAGCTGTTGCGGGAACAGCTGCTTTTGCTTTCTGACCCATAATATCTTTACGATATTGATTAAGCTTGCTGACGTCAGCACCCATATTAGCAACGCTATGAACGTCACCAGCGAGTGTTTCGCCTTCTTGTGATCTAATTGGGCTTGCAACGGCAAGATGCGCCACAGGCAAATTACCTGCGGGGACATGGCTTTTACCGCCGGGCATCCCACCACTTGTAGCACCGTATAAGCCGCCCTGTTGGAACGGGGCGTAAGATTGTTGTTGCGACGCAAGAATGGCCGACAGATCGGTTGGCGATACTACATCACCACCTTCAAAGTAGCCTTCTTTTGTATGCATGGGCGTGACCATTCCGCCCTCGGAATTGCCAACTAAGCCGCCCGCGTAACGCGCCGCACGATCGTAGTCGACCGTCTTGAACCCATGTGATTCGCCGACAGCTTCTGGATGGACCTTTTCGACCTCGTCGGCCATAAAGCCGATGTTTGTCTTGTCGTCGCCTTTGTACTTAAACTTGTAGATTGGCAAGCCTTCGTCCGTCTCGCCGATGCGATGGATATCGTGTTTGAGGCGACGATCGGAGAAAAATGACGTGGGCGATGTCTGCGTCGTGGTCGATCCAGACAAAGCGCCGGTGCCTTCCGCGATATTGGCAAGGAATTGAGCCACTTGGAACGGATAGGCCTGCTGCTGTTGAAATTGGTTGTACAGTGCCGTTTTGCCAGCCTGCTCGGTCTGCTGGCCAAGCGTACCAGCGCCAAGCTGCGCCTGAGCGCCCTGTAAGCCTGCTGTCTGCGCTGCGCCGGCAAGGTTGCCATACTGATTGGCCAGCGCACCCTGTTGCTGCAGGCCCTGCATATAATTTTGAGCGGACTGCTGATAACCTTGGTTTGCCATCTGGCCGAGCGTCTGCCCCATGGCAAGGTTTTGCTGGCCCATAAGTGCGGCCTGAGCAATATTGCCACGATCTCCGCCGAAAGCGCCTTGCTGGATGGCATTGCCCATTAATTGGTTTTGTTGCTGTTGGTTTTGGTTTTGCATCATCGCCGCGGTCGATCCCATGGCATTTTGCAAATAAGGGTTCATATAGGCCTGAACGCCCTGTTGATAGTTCTGACCATTATATCCTTGAGACGCGGCCTGAGTGCCCTGCATAGCGGTTTGATAACCGGGTTGGGCAGCATTGGCTTGTTGATTGATATTATTAATGCCTGTCTGCTGTTGTTCGTTTAAAGGGGCGACGAAAGCATTAGGATCGGTGCTATATTGCTGGAACGGCGTACCTGCAGCTTTTTCAGCCGTGGCGTTAACGGAGTTATACCGCGCCATAACCTCGGGCGGGATAGATACGCTAGACGTCGTCGTTCCAGTCTTGCCACCCATCTTAGTGCTCCGTCATATGCTCTTCGTGTCCAGTATGGACGTTGTATAAGAAAAAAGCCCCCGCTGGCGGACCAAACGAACGCTCGTACAATTTTACCTTAGCCGCGGTTCTGTTGTTCGAAAGAACACCAATAATGAGCGGCAAGCCCAATTCATCGGCTACCTTTTTAGAGAACTCACAAAGCCTTCGAGCGCGGCCGCCTTTCGCGCTTCTAAACTCAGGGTCGACAAAAATGGCCTTTTCTTCAAGCATTAAGCTATCCGAATACCACATTTTGCTGACTCTTAAAAGGACTGCCCCCTCGATCTTTTTTCCGGGCTCACCAATGATCCCGACCAGCCCTTCCCAGAGATACAGAGCGGGGCGAATCATACCCAGCATCTTCTCAGGGTTTACGTCTTTTATCCCATTTTCTTCCCAAGCGCGGAGAGCCAAATCAAGCATGGCGGCTTCGTCGTCAGGTGTGCCTAATCTAATATCTGTCATTAGTCCCTCTTTGGCCCCGGTAATTTTTGAAGCGTTTTAATTAAATCTTTACGAGATTCGACCACGAAATGATCAAGGATGTCGTGGCCATAGTCGATGTCACCGCCACCAACTGCTCGAACAGAGCTAGGCTTGATAACATATTCTCCGCCTGCGGCAATAATTTCAACGGGGAGAGAATCTTCGGGGGTACTGCCCCCTGTCGCTAAATGGGCTCCGTAAGGAGTTGCACCAGCGGAATAAGGCATTTTACCAGACTGATAAGGTTGCTTGCTTTCTTGAAAATAAGGCGAAGAAGAAAACATGCGACGAGACATTTTGTAACCGCCAACGGGGTCAAAAAGCTCTTTAATAACTTTAAACCCCGCCTCAGTGTTCCCCTCACCTTTTTTAGAAACAATATCAGCAGGGATCACAAACGACCCAGACGCCACTGTCATTGGCAAATGGTCAGTGCGACCGGCGACAGGCGAGCGGATCGGTCCCTCATGCAGCATGTGTTGATGCTTGACCGTTGTATCATTAACGGGTTCGATTTTCTCTTTTAACGGATTACCCATAAACGCGCCGGGGCCAGTTTTGGTTACGGTAAAATTGCCGCCTTCGGCTTTTGTTTTACGCGCGGTAGCCAATGCTGCAGCCACAGCCTGATCGTGCGGATGGCCCGCGTGGACCATCTCGGAGATGTTGTGACTGATCGTTTTTTGTGATTTACCCGGCGTTAATGGCATCACGAATATCCTACAGAAATGATCGAACCAGTTCCGGGCGAAAAATAAAGCCCTGTGGCAAATGGTATTTGCACTTGATATATACCAAGCGTGTTAGGCACGGCATAAATACGAGCACCAGAGGCCGCGGATGTGGCATCGTAAAGATACCCTTGAGTTGATCCAGCCACAATAACACTGACCGTTGCAAGCCAACCTGAAGATGATTTAATCACCGATCCAGCCGATAGCTCTTTGGTTGAATAAGACCCCGCGTGGTTTGTTAACAAATTCACATAAGAATTTATGCCCACGACGCCGTTTTTTTGGGTAGTGAGAATATCGTCAAGTGACGCCATTAGAACCTCCCATCCAATTGATAACGGTATTTAATCGCACCAAGACGCCAAAACGTGCCTGTGTCGGTTGATGATAAAGCAAACGACATATATCGAGCCCTAATACGACAAGAGACGTACTCGGTCGATTGCGTCATTGGGAAAGTAACCGAACTAACTGCGCCGGAAGGCGAGCCAGAATAGTAACTGGTTGATGGGGAAGTGGCCGTATCGGTGGCGTAATTGGTATAATAAATGGTCAAATATACGGTAGCATTTTGGTTGCCACTGTATGTTCCCCATTTCATGTCAGGCCATATTTGATCCACGAAGACAAGATTGTCGGCCTCATTTAGCTCAAAGTAACCTGTCTGGAAGGACGACTGCATGCCAATTGTCTGGCCATTGTAGACTGCATCGTTGCCTACTTCATGCTGATAAAGCCAATTATCAGAGCCAGCACCAATGGGAGGCCCAAGCACAGACTGATCAATCCAAGCAGTGCGGCCAAGAGTACCGTAGTCCCATTGGCCGAGGCTGACGTTGTATTTGACATAACTATCGTTCTCGGTGGACGAGGCGGATGGATAGTACCATGTAATCTCATTAAATTGAGAATTGACGCCGCAGCATACTTTGTAAAGATACGACGTGTTAATATTTTGGAAAATTACATCCCAAACAGGGCACGGAATAGATTGTGGCCCCGATCCCATGGACATAAAGAATTGTTTTTGGCTCATCCAATACACGGCGCCATTTAATTGGCCCACACAATGACGAGACACTGCGCCGCAATTAGACCCAATTTTGTTGAACCCATAAACCAGTGGCGGGCCAACATATTGCATTGCCCACATATCAAGATCGGTCCACAAAAGACCTTGTTGTGGCCCTTGGATACCAGCGACAATTTTTGAACCAGTAGGAATACGAAATGAGCCTGCTTGGTTGGTAACCGTCGCGTTCCACACTTGGAGGTTATTTACATCGCACCAACGAACCAACATAGGATCGGCTTGCAATGTAAACGATGATCCATAGGCAATAATTTGGCGTTGCGGCATGGCCACAAACATACCAGAATTAACCAGTGGCGCATTCCCACCAATAATTTGAGCGTTTTGTAATTGCCCGCTTGGATCATAATAATAAATTGCGCCCCCAGCTGGGCAAGCAAGAAGATAAGACCCGTAGTTATCAAGCGTCCAATCGGTCGCCGTAATTGGTGTTCCGTTAGAAGGTGTTTGTGTTGTACCAACACCAAAACCGCCCGTACCAAAACCGCCAACACCAAAACCTGAACCTGTTGGTTGTGGGCCAACGGCAATATAAAAGTTGGAATTGACATTACCGCTATTCATGGCGGTTGGGCCAGCAGATGATGTGGCAGTATTGGCAGCAGCAAAAGTAAATGAACTTGCACTAGGGACTGTTAAAACAGTGTAAAGCCCCGATAGCGTAATGCCGCCAACGGTTGTAGAAATTCCAATGTAAAACGTATTGCCCGGCAAATATCCGTGATTGTCCAAATAACACGTAACAGTTTGTAGTCCAGACGTTGTTTGAAACGACGGGACACCAACAAGTTTAGCTGTTCCCGAGCCAGAACCAACACCTGTCGCATTAAATATTATACCAACTGTGTTGGCAGAAGCACCAATAAGAGTGTAATCAGTAGTCCCCACCGTTACAATTTTATAGGTATTTCCAACAACAAACGATCCAGCGGTCGTGTTGGTCGATGTATTGGCTGTCGATGTCGCGGCGGATGATGCTAAAATAGAATACGTTGTCCCGGCCGCCGTCTGCAAAAGATATGGACCATATAAAACCAATCCGCCAACCGCGACTGGGGTTACGTAATTAACATAATCCAATACGGAGGCAGAGAGATTTGAGTCTGTTACAGTAACAGTTGCCGATCCAGATGTTGTTGAGAAAACAGGTGCCGTATTTGTAGTTGTATTTTGCGGCGTAATGTTTTGTAAATTATTGCTTGTCAAAATATTAAGAGATGATTCAGCGCCAATCCCAAGATGGTTTGCAGCATTTAAATCTGCCCATCCTTTGAGTGCGCGAATTTTTGAACCGATTGCCGAGGTATAATAATTTACCCATCCGCCAAGTTTTTGCGCCAAGCCCATTCCGTTTCGCTCAGGAAGAAAGCGAACTAATTGCGATGTGGAGTAAGCCGCCTCGTTAAGAGCAAAGGTGGTTGTTGTTTCAACGCCGGGCTTTAATTTGATTGTTGCGTGAGGCATAGGTTACCTCGACGGCGTTGCGGCAGGAGCAGGTGAATAAGACGTCCAAGCAGCCGCTTCAAATTTCTTGCGGTTTTCTTCAATAAGAGCGCTTGCTTTGAGAGCCTGATATTGGCTTTCGTAAGTTTGAGCCATAGCCGGATCATCATTGGCTCGGCCAAAGTTACGTTGATAGGCCGAGATGTAGATCATGGATGCAAAAATAAACATATCGGGAAGATATGTTGATATATACGTAGTGGTATTGGTAGCCGAAAGCGAGGCCGATCGAACGGTTCCAGTGAGGCGTACTGTATAGTTTGAGTTGGGCGTAGGCCCAACAATCATATATTGGCTCGTATTACCTGTAGTAGCAGTATCGCCCCCATAAACAGCAAAATACTGAGGTAAGCCTGTCGTAGAACCTGATCCGTAAACATTTTGTATAAATTCTTTACCTACCGCCAAAAGGGGGGACGAATTGCCTGATCCGTCAATAACTTCAAAGGTTTGAGGTACAATAAATTGAGACGTTGGTAAAGTTAATTGGTTGTTTCCAGACGTAAATGTGTAGGCAGAAGTGCTAATCTGTGTAGACAGAAAATCTAAGTCGCGCTGCATACGCAACTCGGCATAGTCGATCATGCTAGGAATAATGATCGTGTAATTGGGGTCAGTGACCGGGACAACGGCCAAAGTCGCAATTTGCTGGACATATGACGAGTAGGTCAGTGACATATAGGTTACCCAACCATATTGAATGAAACGGTTTCCACCTCGGAAACGCGCCTAGACCAGCCTTTGCCAAAGGTAGCATAAGTTGACAGGCTTTGCAAAAAGGCTAATCGGGCTTCGCAGACTGCTGTAGCAACTTCGCGAGGGTTTGACGTTTCAAGAGCGCGTAACGTGGCGGCCCCGATTTGTCCGTCGACAGTAACACTGAGTACCGACTGAAGGGCTTTTGCGGCACGGGACGGACCCGAGTTAATTGCGTAGTCGAAGACGGCATAATCCACGCCCTCTGGCAGATCGTCGCCCTTAATCGTATCCCAATACTTGGCTTTGTATAGGGGCATGACGTCATTGGGCGTTAGTGCCTTGATGTCATCCTTGGTCACGGGATGGCCAACCCAAGCCTCCCAAGTTGCCTTAGTGCAGCCAAGGTTGGTAGCCCCGCCGGGGTCGGAAGGGTTATCAACGTATCCACCTTCGTTTTTAAGGACGAGGGCAAAGCATTGCGGAAAATTCTCTTTCACTGCTTATTCCCCAAAGAGGCGGTAAGAGCATCTGTCTTTTGCTTAGAGCCGGCGGACGAGCCAAAATAGAACCCCATGACGCTAGTCCAAGCCGTGCCAAGCGTACCAATCAGCATCAAAAGAGCCTCGCCGCCTGTGGCTGGAAGGCCAAAGTGAAGGATGTATGCAATGATGCCAAAAAAACCGACCGTAACACCTACCGCCAATACGCGGGGTATCCAATCACGGGTAGCAATCTGCATATTGCGGGCTGAATCGCGATCCTGTTCAGAGATGCGTTCCAGATCAATGTCCAAAGACTTCATTTGAACTTTAAAGTCAGCATCAATCTTTTTAAGCTGCGCCAACTGGTCGCCCGTTGGATTGGCAAGAGCCGACATAATGTCGTCCTCGGTGCCATTTTCATGACCGAAAAGAGCATTTGATACTGCTTTCACGGCCAATCCTGCCACTGGGCCGCCGAGAGCGGTAGCGATGGTAGGGGCGACCGAACCAATCAATGGTCCAAAAGTTTTTAAAATGTCCATGTCATTTCACCGTTAGCATGAGAAAAACACCGATTGCAGCAATACCCAATACCAGAAAACCAACTATGCTACTAACCATAATTAGGTCCTTTCTGGCCTCTTCCTGTTCTTTCAAAGCTTCTGCCGCCTGCCGAGCCGCTTCTTTCCGCATTTCAATTACTTGCCGCTGAATGCCTTCCCATGCTGCTGGGCCATATTGACTAACAAACAGGTTCTTTACCTGAAGCTGCATATCAAGGGCTTTGGCTTTGACGGCGTATATCTTAACAGCTTCGGCCTCAAACTCGGCTTGTGATTGAAACAGCTTTTTCTTGCGCGGCGTTGACGCGATCGTAACGATCTGACCAACCTTGCCAAAGAGGTTGCTTACCTTTTCGGCAGTCGCCATCATATCCTGACCAGCGTCGACGGCGGACTTGATAGAGTTATAAATTGCAGTCGCGCCAGCGATCAGGGTAAATGGGTCCATAACAACCTCAGAAAGGTGGGGCCTGCGATTGCGTAACGGGCTGCGACAACTGATTTATTTGCGCGGCAATTTGAGACTCAACGGCAGGCATGCTAATACATTGCGATACCCAATTATACGCCATAGCCTGAGTAATGTCAGCATATGGGACAAACTCAGCTGGGTTGGGCGTACCTAATTTAGCCGTACCAGATGAAGATGACGTATATGTGCCATTCGTACCCGTGCAAACCCAGTTAATTGCCGTAACCACATTAGTCAGGCCATCGTAATATGGATTTACAATAAATTGAGGGAACGACCACGTATATTGCATTAGGTGTATTCCCAAATGCGAATCATGCCTTGGGTTCCTGCTCCACCAGCCCAACCAGACCCGCCACCGCTTCCTCCGCCGCCATATCCTGTTCCGTTTCCGCCATTAGTGGTATTGGCATTTAGACCACCGCCACCAAACATGCTGCTTCCCCCGACACCTCCGGTAGCATTATAATTGGCATATCCCCCATTAGAACCGCCCCCGTTTAAATCGCCATTTGTACCTACGCCACCAGCGCCACCAAATGCTGTATTGCCAGTTACCGCAGAACCGCCAGCGCCGCCGCCAGTAGCAGTAATTGTTGTTCCGCTTACAGTAAATGTTGTGCTTCCTCCTGCTGCTGTCGCCGCGCCGCCGCCGCCAATCGCGTAAGAATATGACGTTGAAGGAGAGACATTAAAATACTTAGCAACGTATCCGCCCCCGCCGCCGCCAGCATTGAGATTATTGTTACTTCCCGCGCCACCCCCGCCGCCAACTGCCTCAACATAAATATGATTGCAAGTAGATGGTGTTGTGTAAGACGTTCCTGATGTTAAAATTTGAGGGGCGCGAATTAATGTTCCTCCCGAAGCAAGGGATGAAGATGTCCAAGTTGTTCCGTTAGATGTTAATACGTTGCCGCTTGTACCGGGGGCCACAAATTGAACGGCACTTGTTCCGTTACCAAGGATGACGTTGTTGGCTGTAAGAGTTGAAGAACCAGTTCCGCCCGCTGAAACGGATAAAATTGTTGGAAGCAATCCATCATCCGCTTTTTTTACGTTTGTCCCGTCGCAATAAACAAGGATGCTATAACCCTGTGGGCAAGACACTGTAGTTCCAGCTGCTGCGTTACTGCCGTTATTTGATCCTAATAGGACGGTATACGCGCCAGATGTGCTATTGGTAACAACCCACATACCTGCCACACTTTGAGGCAAAAGCACATTTTGGTTGGCGGCTAATGCACCTGTAAGGTTAAACCGCATGGCCTGTGACGTTGAACCAGCCGCAGTCGCGCTTGGCGCTGCAATATTGGTGTAAGTGGTAGACCCACCCGTATTTACGGATACAGATGTAGTATTGCCGTACATCTGATCAAGGATGGTTGCATTATAGTTAAGCGGCTGATCCCACGTAGGAGACGTGCTATTATACGCTGGTTCGTTAAGGGCAAGGTTTGTCGTTACACTCATGGCTTGTCCGCCTTCCCATCAAGTTTGTCGTAGATACGTTGGAACATATCTTCAATATGCGCCATTCGTTTGTCCAAATCCACTTTTAACACATATTCCTTGGGCAAGTTAGATTCTAACTTATTAAGGTCGCGTTGCAATTCCTTAACCGCACCCCATAGTTCACGAAGAAACCATCCGGCTACCGTTAGGAACATACCGCCAACAAGGTCTATAAGGTTTTGATATTCAGTCATACTGCTACCCAAGCCTTGGTTTCTTCATCCCAATTATATGATTTTGCATCGGTTGGCCGTGGAACTGGCGGCTCCCATAACCAAGTTGTTTGGTTTAGCAACCAAGACGAAAATGGTTGCGCCTCATAAAATACATCGTTTGCTAAATCATAGACATAACCAATACCCGCGTAATTACCACGCAAAGGACGACCTTCTGGGTGCTGATTACCACGGGTATTATAAGATGTTTGGACCCATTGACCTTCCAATGTGTCAATAAAATCCTGTTCCGCAACAATAACTTGCGTAACAATACCGTTTTCTATTTGGGCAAAATGACTCATGCTACATACGTCCCTGAGCCAGTAAATTTAATAATTGTATTACCGCCGGATGTTGTAACGGTTGGAGAGCCTGTTACTGATCCCGTATAACGTGATGTTGGAACAGAAATAATTACAACACCAGAACCACCCGCGCCGCCGGGACCAGCGCCCACACCTGTGGTATAACCACCCGCGCCACCGCCGCCGCCAAGGTTTGCCGTTCCAGAACCGCCTGTTCCAGTTCCACTTGTTCCCGTTCCGCCACCACCAGCGCCACCTGACCCCGGTGTAGAGCCGTTCCAAATACCACCACCGCCGCCACCCGCATAATATGTGGAAGCGCCTGTAATAGCATTTAAACCACCCGTTCCACCTGAACCTGCAACAGAAGACGTACCTGTTCCGCCAACTGCACCAGCGCCACCGCCGCCACCAGCGCCATAGTTAGCGTTTACGTTGTTCGCGCCACCTGCGTTACCTTGTCCCGCCGTACCAGCGCCACCAGAACTTGCCGTACTACTGGAACCAGCACCGCCACCCGATCCGCCAGAATATCCACTTTGATATGGCGCACCGTTACTACCGCCGCCGCCGCCTCCAATAGCGGTGCCAACCGCAGTAAGCGCAGAGTTTCCTCCGTTGCCGCCGGGGTTAACCGTACCGGATGTTGCACCCGCACCAGCGCCACCCACTGTTGCCGTGTAAGTAGAACCGGGAGAAAGAGAAAGCGATCCTGATAAATAGCCACCTGCGCCACCGCCACCGCCAACGCTACCGCCACCACCGCCACCTGCAACAACAAGATACGAAGCCGTGTAAGCAACAGCAGTACCAGTTGTGCCGTAAAAATCCGACATATTGATTGTGCCAGATGAGAATGTCCCTTTAGTGCCGTTGGATAAATAATATGTCTGCCCAAGATACGAACTAAGGCTATATGACGCGATGCCGGGGAAGGCAGCGTATATGTCGCTCATAGAAATTGTACCTGATGAAGGGCAAAATGTAGCCATTATTTGTTCTCTAATTGCTTAACTTTAACATTAAGTTCTTTAATGGCCTCAATTAGCAATGGGACAATGCGTTCATAATCAATTGTAAGATACTGATTATCAATTGGTGCTGGAGCAACAATCTCAGGCAATATTTTTTGAACGTCTTGCGCCGATACACCAATTTCTCGTCTTACTTTGTAACCAAGCGCTTGTGCTATTTCATTGGCTTCATAATAAAAACCAGTTAACGAAGACACTTTGTCCAACGCATTTTCAATATTACCAAGACGCGTTTTTAAGCGGTCATCAGAATAATAAGCCGTGACGTTCCCTGTGGCATATAATGTTCCACCAAGAACAAGACTTGCGGAAGGCATATTATAATTTGTGCCATCATAATAAAGATAACGAGAACCACTGTTTCCAAGGAAAATAACGCCCGTTGTCGGCGTTCCTGACCGATAAGTTGTAATATCACCTGTTAAAGTTAACCCTGCAAAAGTCGGAGTATTTGCTGTCCCAACTGCCTGACCAATACTGAATGTTACAGCGCCAGTAGAACCAGAAACACTAACACCCGTCCCTGCCACCGCAGATGTTACGCCGCTATTGGTAACTGTAATGCCACCTGTCGATCCTGAAACAGAAATTCCAGTTCCTGCCGCAAGAGACGTAACACCAGAATTGGTAATAGTTACCGCACCAGTTGCACCAGAAACTGAAATACCCGTACCTGCAACCGCAGACGTAACGCCTGTGTTATTAATAGTAATAGAACCAGAACCGTTAGTGACGCCAATTGCCGTACCAGCCGTCAATGTCGTGCGGGTAAAGTTTGTTCCATTACCAATATCTAAAGCGCCGTTTGCAGGGGTAGATGTAAGCCCAGTTCCGCCATAAGCCACACCAAGCGCATTGGTAAGATTAAGCGTACCAATTGTAACCGTTCCACCGGACGCAATAGTCATTGCATCGGTCGCGCCATTGTTCACGACAAAGTGAATGGCGTTGGCCGTTGTTGTACCAATAGCAAGGTCAGCAGAGGTGGAATCAAGGTAAACGGTATTGGCGGCATTGAATGCGCCAGACCCAGTGAACCCAGACGAATTCATACCAAACTCACCAAAGTACGTTGATGCCGTACCAAGGTTATTGGAAACAATAATGTTTGTAGAAGCCGTTGCACCAGAATTGGTGTTTTGCATAACCTTCTGGTTGTAAGTGTTTACTGACGACGTAAACGATTGGAAAATGTTGGTATCAGAATATCCCAATGTTCCATAAGAATACGCACCAACGGTCAAAGAAGACGTAATCGCGCCATTGGCAATAAAATATCCAGACGTTGTTGTGCCAGTAATTGTTGGCGATGATGACCATGCAGGGGCCGTGGACGTGCCACCCGACACAAGAACCGAACCCGTAGCAACATCAGACAAGCGGGAAAGGGCTGTCGTTGATGAAGCATAAAGAAGATCACCAACAGTATAAGATGCTTGTCCAGTACCACCGTTTGTAGCCGGAAGCGTACCCGTCACTGCCGTTGTAAGGGAGACTTGACCCCACGAAGGAGCCACGCCCACGCCGCCGGACAATAACACGTTACCCGTTGCTACATCCGCAAGGCGGGACAGAGTTGTTGTGCCGGAGGCATAAAGAAGATCGCCGACCGCATAAGTCGTAAGGCCCGTACCGCCGTTGGATGCACCAAGCGTACCAGTGATTGTTGAAAGGCTAATTTGCGACCATGTTGGTGGAGCAGACGCGCCGCCAGAAGTCAGAACATAGCCAGACGTTCCGTAAGTTCCTGCACCGATACCAAACTGACCAGCCGGGCCAAAACGGAATACTTCCGCAATTGAATTGCTGCCTGTTGGGGTTGTGTAGATACTTGCATATGTGCCTTGAGCCGTATCCGTAAAGTTTTCCGCCGCAGAGAATGCAATATAACCTGTAGACGCTGTGCCAAATGCAGTCGCGCCGTAACCACGGGCCGTAAATTGCGCCAAGAAGTCACCGGACTGTGATGCTGTAGGAGATGCAGCCGTGCCACGGGCTTGTCGTGCCGTGAACACACCATAAGCGCCAGTGCCGTAAGCATCTTGCGTAATACGGGTGTTGGCTGAGTTTGCGCCGACAATATACATGTCCGTACCCGCTGGGAGCGTACCCGTTGGCGTGGTTGTTTGCGTATTGGAAACAATCGTTAATTGCGTCTGCGGCGTAGCGGTATTGATACCCAGACGGTTATTAGTGTTATCCCAGAAAAATTTGGCGTTATTTTGCGTATATACGCCAGACGCGCCAGCAAACACGACTGATCCGGTGGTAAAGGACGTGTTTGTTCCCGTTCCGCCATTTGTAACACCCAGTGTGCCAGTGACACCTGCGCCGCCCAAGGCCAACTGACCAAACGCAGGAGCCGTTGAAGCGCCCGTGGATAGCAACGGATAACCTGAAGTCGATGGCGATATCTGGCCCACCGATGAAGTGCTTGCAGCATATAGCAAACCATACGCAGTCAGCGTAGTCAGGCCCGTGCCACCAAATGATACGCCAACCGTTCCAAGACCAATGGTATTACCCGTTTTGGTGATTGGAGCGGATACGGTGATATTACCGGAAGAAGATGTTTGCACCCACACGAGGGATGTAGTGCCAACCGTAATTGTGCCAGTCGTGTTCATTACCCATGAGGTTGAACCCCATGTTGTGCCACCGTTAATAAACGTAGAAGCACCCGTTTCAATGAAATTAGGGCCAGTGCCGACTGTGTTAAAGTCAGTTGCACGGGTCAAAACCCAGTTCGTTGCGCCGGAACCAACCGTAGTAACCGTGTAAATACCGTTATAAGCGGCAGTCGTCATATCCTTAACAAGGATGCGGTCATTTAGTGAAGCAGTATAACCATCAACCGCAAAAGCCGCCTGTGCGCCACTATTGGTAAGCGTAGCACCAACACCCGCTGTTCCATTGTTATACGTGGCGGTCAGATTAGCCGTGGTAGCCGCCGCAGAAGCCGTATGGAAGGTTGTATTGCTGACCGTAGCAACTTGGTTATCAACATACTGCTTGGTGGACAATTGCAACGATGCGGTAGGGTCTTGCGTAACCGTAACTGTTGTCAAACCTGCCAACGTAGACGTTGATGCGCCCAGTGAAATTGCGGTTGAGCCAATCGTAATGGATGAATTGGTTAGCCCGGCATTGGGAATTGTAGCCACAGCCGTTACTGCGCTTGTCCCATTGCCAACAAGATAACCTGTCAGCGTAGTCGCACCCGTACCGCCGTTTGCAACAGGCAATGTGCCGCTTACATGAGTAGTAAGACCAATTTTACCATAAGACGGAGCAACACCGACCCCTCCAGAAATAAGAGCATTGCCAGTAGCCACGTCGTTAAGACGGGCCAAGGTGGAAGATGACGAAGCATAAAGAATGTCGCCCGTTGTATATGATCCATAGCCCGTGCCACCTTCAGTTTCAGCAAGAGGCGTGGTCAGACCAGTCAGACTAGTAATATCGCTATTTGTGCCAGAAGCCGCCGCGCCAAGATTTGTACGCGCACCTGATGCAGTCGTCGCGCCCGTGCCGCCATATGCAATAGCAATGGCAGTACCGTTCCATGTGCCGGATGCAATTGTACCAAGATTGGTCGTACCCGTTGCCGTAAGTGCGGTAAATGTAGCCGCGGCTGGGGTTGTTCCGCCAATCGTAGTACCATTTATGTTACCGCCCGTAATGGCAACAGAACTTGCATTTTGCGTCGCCATCGTTCCAAGCCCAGAAACTTGCCCCGATGGAATAGAGATATTGGTATTGGTGACGGACGTAAGCTGGCCCTGAGAGTTAACAGAAAATACAGGGACGGCCGATGCAGAACCGTAATTACCCGCCGTAACGCCCGTGGCGGCAATAGAAATCGTGCCAGTGGTTGTGATTGGACCACCCGATAGTCCAGAACCCGTATTAACTTGGCTCACCGTACCGGCGCCGATCAAAGAAAGAACTTGCGCCCCTGTGAGGTCTTGTGGCTGCGCCGTGCTGCCCGAATTATTGCCTTTGATCGTGCCGGAAGGCATCGTGCCAAGATAGCTATTTGTGATGCTATTGGTGCTAAGACCGATCGTCCCCGTGGACGTAATTGTGCCACCAGACAGGGGCGACTGAGCCGTGATTGATGTTACAGTACCGCCATTGGCGTTGAGGTTTGCGACTTGCTGCGCTGTCGCGCTTGATGACACGCCATTTTGAACCACCATAAGCTGGGCGGAACCGCTTAACGAAGTCAGAACTGGGAGGTTGGTAACGGTAATGTTGCTCATGTCAAAGGCCCAGTCTGTGGTATCTGAGTGTAGCCATAAGGCAATCCGACAAGGGCGGTAACGATAAGCGTTGTGCCTTGAAGCAGATTACCCGAAGTTATAGCACTATTTGTTTGATAAGTGAATTGCGTAGCGGTCGTTACCGTAACACTAAAAATTCCATCGGCGGCATTATTGGTTAGACCCTCAACGGCAACTTGTGCGTTTGTGGCCAAACCATGAGGCGCCGAGCAATTAACCGTAACCGTGCTTGTTCCGTTAGCCAATACGGATGTTGGATTGACGTTCACGCGGTATGCTGTTGATAAAAATTGTGGTTGAACCGCGTTTGAATCCAAGCCCGTTGGCGCGCCAATTGGCTGCGTTGTGGGTGTGGAGCCATCTTGGTTAACCAAATTGACCGTAGGATAGATTGGAATACCTGTTGTTGGATCAGTAGGTGCGCCCGCAGACACCGCAATTGTGGTTGTTTCGGCCGTATAATAGTCCTGAACGCGAGCGTTATCGATCGGCGTCGGGTCTTGTGGCAACACAATAGCGCGCAATTGGTTCTGCGGGGTGTCAAGACATGGGCTGCAAACGAGAATACGTTTGTTAATCAGGCCTGCGCCGGCGTAATCAAACTGCCATTGAAGACGATTGTGATTGTACAGAAACCCGCAACGATCGCATATAGCAAACGCCCGTGGGTTTCTGCTTGATACTGACGCGCGGCCATGAGGTCTCATCTAAAATACCCAAATATTTGCGGGCTAATATATTGTTGCGCCGTTTCGACGTTCTGTTCGGCCGCAACCGCGTAGGCTTCATCAGCCAAAGGCTTCAAAAGCGGGGCTTTTTGTGCGTTCCATTGAATAGCCAAGCGAAAAGCCAAGGCATATGCGTAAGCTTCAAGCCAAAGATACGGAATCTCAACCGTCTGGCCCGACGTAAATGCGCTATCTTGGATTTGTCGTACACGATAATACTTCAAATACTGCGAGGATTGACCATCTGGGACGGGCCAAAGCGTAACAGAAGGCCCGGGTGATCCTGCAGAGCGACTAGCGTCAATCAAACGATCAAACCAGAACACGGTTGGGAAGCCCGTCTGCTGCTTATTAGGGTAAGAAGCATATTCCGTGCGTGAAACAGGTAAAATAATGCGATCGATCGGCTGCGATGTCGATTGTGTCGTCGTTACATAGGTATCAAGAAGCACGACGGTATTTGGATCGACGGAATAAGTGCCTGCAGGTGTCGGTGACGATATTGTTCCGGCCACCGTTTGGGCGCCCGTCGTAGTATTGGCATACGATACTGAACCATTTGACGATGCAGTGACCGTATAAGTGCCGTTATATCCTGATGGCGTAACGCCCGACACCGTAATTTGTGTACCTACTGTGTACACAGGGGTATTTGGCGTGGCAAACGTCAGGGTTGCGGTCGTTCCATTGCCGGAAGCGCCCGTAGTAGCAGGCGTTTGGTTAAAGTTGACCGTTTCAAGATCAACCGTCCACAGATTTACGCCACGATTAGACCAGTTTGCCAACAAAAGGTTGGAAGCCATGCGAGCGGCTTCCATGTGCTCTTGGGCAATGGCCGTGTTTCTTATGTCGCAGAGGTTATATGCATAGAGCACGACCTCGCCAAGCGACGGATTAAAGTTGTAAGTGCCGCTCGTGCTCATGACGGCTCCTATTAGAAGGTCGTAGCGGTAGCGTCAGCGATTAGATAACCACCTGCGAAGATTGAACCAACAAATGGGCCGCCCGTATTGGATTTCATTTGGAATTG
>Ga0208381_1000232_pt1 | contig 21708 bp, 21 predicted proteins | sample CryBogCBE13Jul09_FD_184572 | JGI IMG/M metagenome (GOLD analysis project Ga0208381, IMG submission 184572) | Freshwater microbial communities from Crystal Bog, Wisconsin, USA - CBE13Jul09 (SPAdes) (version 2) | ecosystem: Environmental > Aquatic > Freshwater > Lake | place: Crystal Bog...
CCCGCTGCCCCAGCAGCCAAAACCACTAAACCCTCGGTTGCCCCCAGCAACGCCGCCACCCCTTCCCCCACGCCAAAAACCAACTGAAACCAGGAAAACACCATGAAAAAAACCTCACTCACTTTCATCGCTTGTGCCTTGGGCACCCTGACCTTGGGCGCTTGCACCCCCAAGGTGGATACCGCCAAGGCCAGCTATTGCAGCGCTGTCAACAATTACGCCGTCGCGGTGAACAACCTCAATAGTTTGCCGAGCACGGCCACGGTGGCCGATTACAACAAACTGCAATCACAAGTCAATCAGACCGGCAACGCCTTAGACAGCGCGGCCAGAACCTTGGACAAGTCAGAAGGCAAGGCCCTCTCGTCGACCAGCAAGCAATTTGAAGCTGAGGTCAATAAAATAAAATCAACTGAAACCTTGGCAGACGCTCAAGTCAAAATCAAATCAGCTTCTGACTTGGCCATTGCTCAGTCTTTGAAAATCACCGAAACCGATTGCTCAATCGGCGCCGACGCCAAGGCGAAATAAGACTGATCCCACACCCGCCCACCGGAGCGGGTGTGCCTTGCCGACGCGGGGGCGGGCTAAAATGGGCCTTTCAGATCCTCTTCAATGGGTCAAGGCCCATTTTTTCTTACACCATGTCCCAGTCTCCTGCCTCCACCAACCCGGCCATCAAGGTCACTGTTCCTGCGGTTTCGCTCACCACCAAAGCCAACGTCTACTTTGACGGCAAATGTGTGAGCCACAGCTTTACCTTGCCCGATGGCAGTTCCAAAAGTGTTGGCGTGGTGTTGCCAGCGACCTTGACCTTCAACACCGGCGCGCCCGAGATCATGGAATGCGTCGCCGGTTCTTGCGAATACAAATTGGCTGGCACAGACACTTGGGTCCCCTCCAGCGCCGGTGAATCTTTCAAGGTGCCGGGACAATCTTCCTTTGAGATCCGCGTCAGCGACGCTCAGGGCTATCACTACATTTGCCATTTCGGTTGATCGCCATGTCCACCATTTTGCAAAACCTGCCCCTGAACCAGAAAGTCGGTATCGCTTTTTCTGGCGGTTTGGACACCAGCGCTGCCTTGCTTTGGATGCGTCAAAAAGGCGCCATCCCTTATGCCTACACGGCCAATTTAGGCCAACCCGATGAGCCCGATTACGAAGAAATTCCTCGCAAAGCCATGGCGTACGGCGCCGAAAACGCGCGCCTGATTGACTGCCGCACGCAGTTGGCCCACGAAGGCATCGCCGCCTTGCAAGCCGGTGCTTTTCACATCAGCACGGCCGGTTCCACTTATTTCAACACCACGCCCTTGGGCCGTGCGGTCACGGGCACCCTGTTGGTGGCGGCCATGAAGCAAGACGACGTCAACATTTGGGGCGACGGCAGCACCTTCAAGGGCAATGACATTGAGCGTTTTTACCGCTATGGCCTGTTGACCAACCCGGCCCTCAAAATTTACAAGCCTTGGCTAGACCCCCAGTTCATCGACGAATTGGGCGGCCGCAGTGAGATGTCGGCGTTCATGACGCAGCATGGTTTTGGCTACAAAATGTCGGCCGAAAAAGCCTACTCGACCGACTCCAACATGCTGGGGGCTACCCACGAGGCCAAGGACCTGGAGCACCTCAACAGCGGCATCAAAATCGTCAACCCCATCATGGGGGTGGCGTTCTGGAAAGAGGACGTGGTGGTTAAAGCCGAAACCGTTTCGGTGCGCTTTGAAGAAGGCCAACCCGTGGCCCTGAACGGCGTGCGTTTCGACGACCCAGTGGCCCTGATTTTGGAAGCCAACCGCATCGGTGGGCGCCACGGTTTGGGCATGAGTGACCAAATCGAGAACCGCATCATCGAGGCCAAGAGCCGCGGCATTTACGAAGCCCCCGGCTTGGCCTTGTTGTTCATTGCCTATGAACGTTTGGTCACAGGCATCCACAACGAGGACACCATTGAGCAATACCGCGACAACGGCCGCAAACTCGGCCGCCTGCTTTACCAAGGCCGCTGGTTCGATCCTCAAGCCATCATGCTGCGTGAAACGGCGCAACGCTGGGTGGCCCGCGCCATCACTGGCGAGGTCACGGTCGAATTGCGTCGCGGCAACGACTATTCGTTGTTGAACACGGAATCGCCCAACCTGACCTACCACCCCGAGCGTTTGACCATGGAAAAAGGCGAATCCATGTTCTCGCCGCTGGACCGGATTGGCCAACTCACCATGCGCAACTTGGACATTGTGGACACCCGCGAAAAGCTCGGCATCTACACCCAAAGTGGCTTGCTGTCCTTGGGCGAAAGCGCTCCACTGCCATCATTGCCGCTGCACAAACCCAGCTAAGCCAAGCCTGCCAACCGCCTGGGTGGGATTGGCAACCTGGGCGGTTAAAGCACGAGGGGTTCGGGCTCCAATCGGATGCCAAACCGTTCGTAAACGCTGGTTTGAATGGCGCGCGCCAACGTCATGACTTCCCCGCCTGTGACGGCGGTTTCACCTTGGCCTCGGTTCACCAAAACCAAGGCCTGTTTTTCGTAAACACCGGCACGGCCGATCGATTTGCCTTTCCAACCGCAGGCATCGATGAGCCAACCTGCGGCGAGTTTGATGCGGCCATCGTCCAAGTGGTAGTGAACAATCTTGGGGTCGCGCGCAATGATGTCGGCGCACTGTTCGGGTGTCACCGTGGGGTTTTTGAAGAAACTGCCTGCATTGCCAATCTGTGCCGGATCAGGTAATTTGGCGCGGCGAATTTCGCAGACCCAATCGAAAATTTGTTGGGCAGAAGGCACAGGGTCAAGGCGCCCTTGTTCGCGTTGTTCAGCCTGCCAGGCATCGCGTTTGCGTGTCAAATCCAGATAGTCCAACTCGGGCTTCCAGGTCTTGGGCAGTCGCATCCGCACCCGCAAAATGACGGCACGACCGGCCAACCCCATACCAGGCTTCAAATCAGACTGGGGAGCGGGGTGCTTGAAAACCGAGTCGCGGTAACCAAATCCACACTGCGCTGCGTTCAAGGTGAAGACCTGACCCGTCAACAAATCAAAGGCGTCCAATGATTCGAATCGGTCTTGCAACTCAACCCCATAAGCCCCGATGTTTTGTACGGGGGCCGCGCCGACGGTGCCAGGAATCAAGGCCATGTTCTCCAAGCCGGGCAGGCCTTGAGCCACCGTCCAGGCCACCAAGTCGTGCCAAGATTCTCCCGCTCCGACCTCAACAAGATGGGCCTTGGCATCGTTGTCGGGCAACAAGCGCAATCCCTTGATTTCCATTTTCAAAACCAAGGGTTTCACATCCCCTGTAAAAACCAGATTGGAGCCGCCACCCAGTACCAATTTCGGCACCGCTCTCAGCCCCGCATCGGCCGCCAAAGCTTGCAAATCGGCTTCGGACTGCACCCGCACCAAATTTTGGGCGCGGGCCATGATGCCAAAGGTGTTGTAGGGCTGGAGGGAAACGTTTTTCTCGACTAACATCGCCCGAATTGTCCCTTCTTTTTTGAAACACCATGCCCTCTTTTGATACTGTGCTCGAAGCCAACCTGGTTGAAGTGAAAAATGCCGTTGAAAACACGGCCAAAGAAATCGCCACGCGTTTCGACTTCAAAGGCACTTCAGCCGCCATTGAACTGAAAGACAAAGAAATCACCTTGTTCGGCGACGCCGAATTTCAGCTCACCCAAGTCGAAGATATTTTGCGCAACAAATTGACCAAGCGCGAGGTTGATGTGCGTTTCTTGGACATCGGCAAGGTCGAAAAAATCGGCGGCGACAAGGTCAAGCAAGTCGTCAAAGTGCGAAACGGCCTCGAGGGCGATGCAGCGAAGAAGATTCAAAAAGCCATCAAAGAAAGCAAACTCAAAGTGCAAGCCGCCATTCAAGGCGATGCCGTTCGCGTGACGGGCGCCAAGCGCGATGACCTACAAGCCGCCATGGCCTTGGTGCGCAAGGAAGTGGCCGACCTCCCCTTGAGTTTCAACAACTTCCGGGATTGAGGCGCTTTGCAAATGGGTTTTCAATCGGCCTGAAATGGGGCCTGAAATGGGGCATGAAATGCGGCATTGAAGGGGGTCTTTAGCACCCCCTTTTTTATCCCTTATTAGCCTTTTTTACCAATTTTGCTTTCCTGCCCGGCGATCAAGCGGGCCATGTTTTGGCGATGGCGCCAAATCAGCAAAGCCGACATGAGCACCAAGGCCAGCGCCACTGGGGGCTCGGTTGACCAAAAAACGCCGTCCCCCAAGATGTAAATCAGCGGTGCCGCCAAGGCCGCCAACAACGCCGACAAAGAAGAGTAGCGCCAAATAACCGCGGCCCCCAACCACACCGCGGCCACACACAGGCCCAAAACCGCATCGACGCCCAGCAAAACGCCCAATGCCGTGGCCACGCCTTTGCCACCTTCAAACTTAAAAAACACGGGGAACAGATGGCCCAAGAAAGCGGCCAAGGCCACCCCCGCTAACAAAAGACCCGGCTCGATGGCGTTGGCATCGGTGAAGGTATCGGCCCAAACCCGGACCAAAAAAACCGGCACCCCTCCTTTTGCAGCGTCGAGCAACAAGGTCAAAACGGCGGCCATTTTGTTGCCCGACCGCAGGACATTTGTGGCGCCGGGGTTTTTCGAACCGTAGCTGCGCGGGTCGCTCAAACCCATCAGCCGGCTGACCAGCACCGCAAATGACAAAGAACCCATCAGGTAACCGAGCACCGGCGCCAACCACAAAGCCCAGAGAGGCATTTGAAGATTCACCATGTTTTAAATCGCCAAGTCGCGGTCTTGCCAACGGATGGCGTCGATGGCGCTCAGCACCTCTTTGGACAAAGTCGTGCCCCAAGCGTCCAAATCTTCGTCGAGCTGCGCCATCGAAGTCACGCCGATGATGGTGCTGGCCACTTGCCACTTGGTGTAGCAAAACGCCAACGCCAATTGAGTGGGGGTCAGTCCGTTTTCACGTGCCAAATCGTTGTATCGCTTGGCGGAGCGAAGCGCGTCGTCGCGACCCCAACGTTGTTTGCGAACCGATTCGTATTTGGCGATGCGGGCGTCTTGCGGTGCGTTGGGGCCCGTGGTACCGGCTTCATCGTACTTGCCTGACAACAAACCAAAACCCAAAGGGGAATAGGCCAGCAAGCCCACCTCCAATCGGTGGCAGGTTTCGTCCAAGCCATTTTCAAAACTGCGGTTGATCAGGCAATAGGGGTTTTGTGTGCTGACGATGCGCGGCAAGCCATGGGCTTCCGCCAAGCGCACAAATTCATGAACACCGTAAGGGGTTTCGTTGGACAGGCCAATGTGGCGAATCTTGCCGGCTTTGACCAATTGCCCCAATGTTTCCAGCTGCTCCAAAATGGGGGTGGCTGAATTCTCTTTTTTCGGGTCGTAATACAGACCGCCAAACATGGGCACGTGGCGCTCAGGCCAATGGATTTGATAGAGGTCGATGACGTCGGTTTTCAAGCGCTTGAGGCTGGCTTCACACGAGGCCACGATGTCAGCGGACGTCATGCCTTGGCCAGAACGCACCCAAGGCATGCCGCGCGAGGGGCCGGCTACCTTGGAGGCCAAGACGATTTTTTGCCGATTGGCCGGGTTTTTGGCCAACCAATGACCGATGATGGTTTCAGTGGCGCCGTAAGTTTCGGCCTTGGTGGGGACCGCATAAATTTCAGCGGTGTCCCAAAAATTAACGCCGCGCTCCAAGGCCCGGTCCATGATGGCATGGGCATCCGCCTCGTTCACTTGCTCGCCAAAAGTCATGGTGCCCAAACAAATGGGGGTGACTTGCAAATCGCTTTTGCCTAAAGACAGTGTTTTCATGGTGACAGATGAAGTGGATTGACGCCCCCAAGTGTAAGGGGCAGTCGATAAGATCGCCGCATGTCACAAGTCTCCTCTTTAACACCGCCATCGATGACCACGGCCCTGTATCAACCCCGACAAGTTTCACAAAGTCAATGGGTGTCGTTGCGGGGTCATCGGTACCACGTTCGCCAATGGGGCAACCCCGACCACGCCAGTGCCAACAGGCCCCCGCTGGTCATGGTGCACGGCTGGATGGATGTGGCGGCGTCTTATCAATTTGTCGTCGATGCACTCAAGCAAGACCGCTGGGTGCTGGCCCCAGATTGGCGCGGTTTTGGTGAAACGACAGGCCCCTATTGCGACCACTATGTGTTTGCCGATTATTTGGCCGACTTGGACTTTTTATTGGATCATTTGGTGGGCGACCGCCTCATTGACCTGGTCGGCCACAGCATGGGCGGAAACATTGCCATGATGTACAGCGGCGCTCGGCCTGAGCGCATTCGTCGCCTTGTCAACTTGGAGGGTTTTGGCTTGGCCCAAACCAAGCCGGAACAAGCCCCTGCCCGTTATGCCGAGTGGATGGGCGAGCTAAAAGCCCTGCACCGAGGGGACATGGCCCTCAAAACCTACCCCAGCCTCAATGCCGTCGCCGCGCGCTTGGCCAAAACCAATCCACGCCTGAGCCAAGACAAAGCCTTGTGGTTGGCGGCCCATTGGTCTGAGCCCGTGGGGGGTGACAGCAACGCACCGGCTTTCCGCATTCGAGGCGAGGCGGCGCACAAAGTGATCAGTGCCCAGTTGTACAAGGTCGAAGAAGCCTTGGCTTTGTACCAAAACATCAGCGCGCCCGTTTTGGTGGTGGAAGCCAGCGACGACAGCTTGAGTCAATGGTGGAAAGGCAAGTTCACCCTAGAGGAATTCCACCAGCGTCTAAAACACGTGCCCCAATGCCGCGTTGAAGTGGTGCCCGACTCCGGCCACATGATGCACCACGATCAACCGGATTACCTGGCCAGGCTGATCGAGTCCTTTTTGGCCGATTGATTCAAAACCCATAGAACGGGCCGTCCGCCAAAATTTGGCAGGGCTGAATTGAAGTTCGGCCGTCATACTGAGGACAGCAGTCCATGAGAAAATAGCCCTTTTTGAAGAACAACAAGGATTTCATCATGGAAGCAGAACGCGTCAACCTCATTGGCACCACCTTGGCCGACCTCAGCCGCCGCACGGTCGACCTCCGGGGGTATCTTTGACTACGATGCCAAAGCCGACCGCCTGCGCACGGTGATTGCTTCGCTGGAAGACCCCAGCGTTTGGAACGACCCGAAAAAAGCCCAAGAGCTCTCAAAAGAAAAAAAAGCCCTGGACGACATCGTTTTGGTGCTCGAGCGCCTGAACACCGAGCTGTCCGACAACACCGAGTTGTATGACATGTCCAAAGAGGAAGGCGACATCGCTGGCCTTGAAACCTTGGAAGCTGAGTGCATCAAGCTGAGCGAAACCATCGAAGGCCTGGAATTCCGCCGAATGTTCAACCAACCGGCCGACCCCAGCCCCTGCTTTCTGGACTTGCAAGCCGGCGCGGGTGGCACCGAGGCCTGTGACTGGGCCAGCATGTTGCTGCGTCAATACCTCAAATACGCCGAACGCAAAGGCTTCAAAGCCACCGTTGAGGACGAAACCCCCGGCGACGTCGCCGGCATCAAAAGCGCCACCATCAAGGTCGAGGGTGAGTACGCTTTTGGCTTGCTTCGCACCGAAACGGGCGTGCACCGCTTGGTGCGGAAATCGCCCTTTGACTCGTCGGGTGGTCGCCACACCAGCTTTGCCAGCGTGTTTGTTTACCCTGAAGTCGACGATTCGATTGAAATCGACATCAACCCCGCCGATGTGCGCACCGACACCTTCCGCGCCAGTGGCGCGGGCGGCCAGCACATCAACAAAACCGACTCCGCTGTTCGTTTAACCCACATTCCCACGGGCATTGTGGTGCAGTGCCAAGACGGTCGCAGCCAGCACAGCAACCGAGATGTGGCCTGGAAGCGCCTGCGCTCTCGGCTTTATGACTTTGAAATGCGAAAACGCATGGAAGAGCAACAAAAACTCGAAGACACCAAGACCGATGTCGGCTGGGGCCATCAAATCCGCAGCTACGTGCTGGACCAAAGCCGCATCAAAGACCTGCGCACCAACGTCGAAATTTCCAACACCCAAAAAGTGTTGGACGGCGATTTGGATGCCTTCATTGCCGCTTCCTTGAAACAAGGCGTTTGACGCTTTAACGAAAGAAACCATGATTCGCGAAGGACAGGCCACGGCCATTTCCCGTGCTGACTACACCGCCCCAGCCTATTGGATCGACCAGGTCGAATTGACCTTTGACCTCGACCCCGCCAAAACCCGGGTGCTCAACAAAATGACCCTGCGCCGCAACCCCGAGGTGGCTGCGCAAGCCTTGCGTTTGAATGGCGAAGAGTTGAACTTGGCGCGGGTCTTGGTCAACGGCCAGGGCACGAGTTTCAAAATGGACGGCAACCATTTGGTGCTGGAAAGCCTGCCCGAGGGCCAAGAGCCCTTCTCGCTGGAGATCTTCACGACCTGTCAGCCTGCCAAAAACACCAAGTTGATGGGCTTGTACACCAGCAACGACTCGTTCTTCACCCAATGCGAAGCCGAAGGTTTTCGACGCATCACCTACTTCTTGGACCGTCCTGATGTGATGGCCCATTACACCGTGACGTTGCGGGCGGACAAGGCCAAATTCCCGGTTTTGTTGTCCAACGGCAACTTGGTGGATTCCGGTGATTTGGACGAAGGCCGTCACTTTGCCAAATGGGTAGACCCGCACAAAAAACCTTGCTATTTGTTCGCCTTGGTCGCAGGCAAGTTGGTGGCGCGTGAGCAACGCATCCGCTCGCGCGCAGGTCAAGACCATTTGCTGCAGGTGTTCGTGCGCCCCGGCGATTTGGACAAAACCGAGCACGCCATGAACTCGCTCATGGCCTCGGTGGCTTGGGACGAGGCCCGCTTTGGCTTGCCGCTGGATTTGGAGCGCTTCATGATCGTGGCGACCTCCGACTTCAACATGGGCGCGATGGAAAACAAGGGCCTGAATATTTTCAACACGAAGTACGTGTTGGCCAGTCAAACCACGGCCACCGACGCCGATTTCGCCAACATTGAAAGCGTGGTCGGCCACGAGTATTTCCACAATTGGACCGGCAACCGGATCACCTGCCGCGACTGGTTTCAACTCTCGTTGAAAGAAGGCCTGACGGTTTTCCGCGACCAAGAATTCAGCCAAGACCTGGCCGGCAGCCCCTCGGCCCGCGCCGTTAAACGCATCGAAGATGTCCGCGTCTTGCGCACGGCGCAATTCCCCGAAGACGCTGGCCCGATGGCCCACCCCGTGCGACCCGACAGCTACATCGAGATCAACAACTTCTACACCGTCACCATTTACGAAAAAGGTGCAGAGGTGGTTCGCATGATGCAAACCTTGGTGGGCCGAGCCGGTTTTGCCAAGGGCATGAAGTTGTATTTCGAACGCCACGATGGCCAAGCGGTGACCTGTGACGATTTTGTTCAAGCCATTGCCGACGCGAATCCCGAGTCTGAATTGGCACGTCGATTGCCCCAGTTCAAACTTTGGTACAGCCAAGCCGGCACGCCTGTTTTGAGCGCCACGGGCACCTACGACGCCGAGCAAAAAACCTACACCTTGAACTTCCAACAAGTCTGCTCGCCGACGCCGGGACAAAGTGAAAAATCGCCCTTCTTGTTGCCCTTGAACCTCGGCTTGCTGAACCCCTCCGGTGAGGCATTGCCTTTGCAATTGGCCGGCTGGCCAGAAGCCCAATCGGGTACCGGGCAATTTGTGCTGACCCAAGCGAACGAGGGCTTGACTTTCATCAACGTGCCCGAGGCGCCCGTTCCGTCCTTGTTGCGCGAGTTTTCAGCACCCGTGGTCTTGGTCTATGACTACAGCGATGCCGAATTGTTGACCTTGCTGGCCCACGACACCGATCCCTTCAACCGCTGGGAAGCCGGCCAACGCTTGGCGGTGAACCGCGCCTTAAAGGCCATTCATGCGGGCTCGCCAGGCGCTGAACTGTCGGCGCCCATCGACGTGCTCGATGAGCCTTTCTTGAACGCCATGCGCCAAATCTTGCGAGACCCTGCGCTGGATGCCGCCTTCAAAGAGTTGGTCTTGACGTTGCCTTCTGAAACTTATTTGGCCGAACAAATCGAGGAAGTCGATCCGCAGCGGGTTCATGCCGTGCGTCAAGCCATGCGCGAACAAATGGCGGTGGCCTTGCACGACGATTGGGTCGCCACTTACCAGGCCCATCAAGACAGCGGCGTCTACAAGCCGGACGCCACGTCCAGCGGTCGCCGCGCCCTGACCGGTCTGGCCCTGATGCATTTGTGCTTGGCGGCCTCATTGACAACGACAGGCACGCCCCATGCCGTTAACCCTTGGCCAGGCAAGGCATTCCAGCGCTTCAAAGACGCCGCCAACATGACCGACCGTTTCAACGCCTTGAGTGCGTTGGTGGTCAGCGGCCATGATTTGGCACAAGACGCTTTGTCGCGCTTTCACAGCCTGTTCAAGTCCGAAGCCTTGGTCATTGACAAATGGTTCGCCTTGCAAGCCAGCACCCCCGACCAGGACGGCCACGTGCTGCCCCTCGTCCGTGGCTTGATGCAACACCCCGACTTCAACCTGCTGAACCCCAACCGGGCCCGCAGCTTGATTTTTAGTTTTTGCAATGCCAACCCCGCGGCCTTCCACCGCCGTGATGCGGCCGGCTATGTTTTCTGGGCCGAGCGCGTGATGGAATTGGACGCCATCAACCCGCAAGTCGCAGCCCGTTTGGCGCGTGCCTTGGACCGCTGGCAAAAGTTGGCCGAGCCCTATCGCAGCGCCGCCCGCGAAGCCATTTCAAGGGTCGCTGCCAAGACCGATTTGAGCAACGATGTGCGTGAAGTGGTCAGCCGGGCTTTGAAAGATTGAGCTGACCCCCATCCCTCTTTTAACGTCCCCCATTTTCATTTTTAATCCACCATGAGCCACCCCAAAAACATCAGCCTCACGCGCTACCTCATTGAACTTCAACGCAGTGACAACCTCATCCCGAGCGAATTGCGCTTGTTGCTCGAGGTCGTGGCACGGGCTTGCAAAAGCATCAGCCATGCAGTGAACAAAGGGGCTTTGGGAGGGGTTCTTGGCAGTGCCGAAAGCGAAAACGTGCAGGGCGAGATTCAAAAGAAACTCGACATCATTGCCAATGAAGTGCTGATCGAAGCCAATGAATGGGGCGGTCACTTGGCGGCCATGGCGTCGGAAGAAATGGACGACATTTATCCCGTTCCCAATCGCTACCCACAAGGCGAATACCTGCTGCTGTTTGATCCTTTGGACGGCTCCAGCAACATCGATGTGAACGTCAGCATTGGCACGATTTTCAGCGTACTGAAGAAGCCCGAAGGGGGCGCACTCGTCAGCAAGGAAGACTTTTTGCAAAGCGGCGCTCAACAAGTGGCCGCGGGGTACTGCGTCTACGGCCCGCAAACCACCTTGGTTTTGACCGTCGGTCAAGGTGTTGTGGCCTTCACGCTGGACCGCGAACAAGGCTCATTTGTCTTGACTCAGAACCAATTCAAGATTCCCGAAGACACGCAAGAATTTGCCATCAACATGAGCAACATGCGCCATTGGGACGAACCCGTCAAACGCTATGTGGACGAGTGCCTTCAAGGCACAGAAGGCCCGCGCGGCAAAAACTTCAACATGCGTTGGATCGCCAGCATGGTGGCGGATGTCCACCGCATTTTGACCCGCGGCGGCGTCTTCATGTACCCCTGGGACCGACGTGAACCAAACAAAGCCGGCAAGCTGCGTTTGATGTACGAAGCCAACCCGATGTCGTGGATCATTGAGCAAGCGGGTGGCGCTTCAACCAATGGCCGCGAACGCATCTTGGACCTTCAGCCCACTCAACTGCACGAGCGTGTCAGTGTGGTGTTGGGGTCTAAAAACGAAGTCGAGCGCATCACGGCTTATCACCGCGGCGCTTGAGCTTTTTTTAAAAACAAAGCGGTTGCCGCCGCCATGGCCCGCTCGGTGGCGGCGCGCCGGTAATCCCACATCGGGTCGGCTGGCGGCAAGGCCATCACCATGGTGGCGTTGGCTTCAAAGAACAGCATTTCGCCTTGTTCGCCTTGTTCGCCATGTCGTTGGAGGCCGAAGTCGATGCCCGCGTAATCCAAGCCCAACTCGGCTTGAATGGCCTGCAAGGCGGTCCAAACAGCCGTCCCCAAAACGCCTTGAGGATCACTCAAAAATCGCTGTTCCTCGGCCCGATGTTCGGCCTTGTCTTGCATCGCTGCGCTGAAATAATGCACCTTCCAGTGGTTTGATATGGCCAAGTGCAACGGATAAAGCGCACCGTCGATCATCATCACACGGTATTTTCGGTAGGCGCCATCAACGCCCTGCGCATTCAAATAAGCCAGTGTCAACCAACGTTCACCGGGCTCTTTTCCTAAGTAAGTTTTTAGCTCGCTGAATGAATCCAACTTGGCAAAATACTTGCCGGTCTGAAATCCAGGGCGTCGAAGCAACAAGGGGAAAACCAAGTCAGTTTGGGCCTCGGAGGCTGCCAACAAAGCGGTGCGTGACCATTCTCGAATGTGCGGCGACCTGACCCCTGGCAATTGGGCCAGGCGTTGTGCGTTGTTCGCGCGACCTGTGGCCAAAACCGCTTGGATTGAATTGACCCAAGGGGCGGCCGTCAAGGCCTTGACCCGCTCCGCCGCCAACAAGGAGGCGCCCGAGACGTCGGCGTCACCCACCGCGTTAAAAACCAAATCATGGGGCGGCAACTGGCCGTTCTTGGCTTGCAAAGCCGTGTCCAAAAAATCCACCGCCAACGTGGTCACTTCAAAATGCCGGGGGTCGAGCAACGGCCGCCAAGGCACGTCTCCGCCGCGCCCGGCCAGCAACACCAACACTTTGTAAATACGGTGGGGCTGGCCTTCCTTGGCTGCCGGGGCGTGGCCGTCGGCGCTAAACCGATAAGAAGCTGAAGAAAGGTCAAACCTCAAGGCCGGATAAGTGGCCCAAGGCTGCGACCCGAAACCCAGCTCGCGGTGCTTCAGAACCATTTCAGACTCTGCTGCATGCCCCTGCTCCAGCAGCACCACCGACAGGCCTTGGTGCGCGGCGGCCAAATCAGGCTCGGCGGCCAAGGCGCATTCATAGTGACTTTGGGCGCCTGACAAATCGCCTGCATGCAAGAGCAAATGGCCCCAATGCAGATGCGCCAAGCCCCGCTCAGGGGCGACGCGGACTGCCTCGGCGTAGGCGGTCTTGGCCGCGCTCGTGTGGCCAGATTCGTAAGCCAAAATACCCAGATTCACCAAAACTTCATGGTTCTCCGGGTGGTCCTTTAGCAAACCCAAATAGAGCGACTGGGCTGGTCCGTATTGGCGCTGAAGCGCCAAAGCTTGAGCTTGCTCAAAAACCGACGCGAAGTCGGCATTTGTCGGGCTGGTGTGAGGGAAATGAGCCATTTTTGACATTATTATCTTGGCTTGATGCCCTGCACCCGCACCAGGCAAGATTACCCATCGTTGAAATACCCGGAGATTCAAGCGCCATGAGCACTTCCACCGCTTCCTCAAAGCCCACCATCATTTACACGCTGACCGACGAAGCGCCCCTGCTGGCCACCAGCTCTTTCCTGCCCATCATCCGCAGCTTCACCGACTCGGCGGGCGTTGAGGTCACCACCAGCGACATTTCAGTGGCGGGCCGTGTGCTGGGCGAGTTCCGCGAATTCCTATCTGAAGACCAACGCGTCCCCGACAACCTGGCTGAATTGGGCCGCTTGACCCTGTTGCCCCAAACGAACATCATCAAGCTGCCCAACATCAGCGCGTCGCAAAACCAATTGGTCAGCGCCATTCGCGAGCTGCAGTCCAAAGGCTACAAGCTGCCCGATTTCCCTGAGAACCCACAAACCGACGAAGAAAAAGCCATCCGCCTGCGCTACAACAAGTGCCTGGGCTCGGCGGTGAACCCCGTTTTGCGTGAAGGCAACTCAGACCGCCGCGCCCCCAAAGCGGTGAAGGAATACGCCCGCAAGAACCCCCACAGCATGGCCGATTGGAGCCAAGCCTCGCGCAGCCACGTGTCCCACATGCACGCCGGCGATTTTTATCATGGCGAAAAGTCCATGACCCTGGACCGTCCCCGCGAAGTGAAGATGGAGCTGATCACCAAGAGCGGCAAGGCCATCATCTTGAAACCCAAGGTCTCGCTGCTCGACCGCGAAGTGATCGACAGCATGTTCATGAGCAAGAAGGCCTTGCTCGCGTTTTACGAAAAAGAAATCGAAGACGCCCACGCCACTGGGGTGATGTTCTCCCTGCACGTGAAGGCCACCATGATGAAGGTTTCGCACCCCATCGTGTTCGGTCACTGCGTGAAAATTTTCTACAAAGACGCGTTCGAAAAACACGCCAAACTGTTTGAAGAACTCGGCGTGAACGTCAACAACGGCATGGCCAATTTGTACGACAAGATTGCCACCTTGCCCCAATCCAAGCAAGAAGAAATCAAGCGCGACTTGCACGCCTGCCATGAAGGCCGCCCTGAACTGGCGATGGTGGATTCGGCCAAAGGCATCACCAATTTCCATTCGCCCAACGATGTGATCGTCGACGCCTCGATGCCCGCCATGATCCGCAACGGCGGCAAGATGTGGGGCGCCGATGGCCGTCTGAAGGACGTCAAGGCGGTCATGCCTGAATCGACCTTTGCGCGCATTTATCAAGAAATGATCAACTTCTGCAAATGGCACGGCGCGTTTGATCCCAAGACCATGGGCACGGTGCCCAACGTCGGTTTGATGGCCCAACAAGCCGAAGAATACGGCTCGCACGACAAGACTTTTGAAGTGCCGGAAGACGGCGTCGCCAACATCACCGACTTGGCCACCGGCGAAGTCTTGTTGAGTCAAGACGTGGAAGCCGGCGACATTTGGCGCATGTGCCAAGTCAAGGACGCGGCCATCCGTGACTGGGTCAAATTGGCCGTGTCGCGCGCCCGCAATTCCGGCATGCCCGTGGTCTTCTGGCTGGATCAGTTCCGTCCTCACGAAGCCCAGTTGATCACCAAGGTCAAGATGTACTTGCACGAGCACAACACCGCGGGTTTGGACATCCAAATCATGAGCCAAGTGCGCGCCATGCGCTACACCTTGGAACGCGTGGTGCGTGGCCTCGACACCATCAGCGCCACCGGCAACATCCTGCGCGACTACCTGACCGATTTGTTCCCCATCATGGAACTCGGCACCTCGGCCAAAATGTTGTCCATCGTGCCTTTGATGGCCGGCGGCGGCATGTACGAAACCGGTGCGGGCGGTTCGGCGCCCAAGCACGTTCAGCAACTGGTTGAAGAAAATCACTTGCGTTGGGATTCCCTGGGCGAGTTTCTGGCCTTGGCTGTTAGCTTGGAAGACTTGGGCATCAAGAACAACAACCCACGCGCCAAACTGCTCGCCAAAACCTTGGACGCTGCCACCGGCAAGCTGCTCGACAACAACAAAAACCCCTCTCCCAAGACAGGCCAGTTGGACAACCGCGGCAGCCAGTTCTACCTGGCTTTGTACTGGGCGCAGGCTTTGGCAGAACAAACAGAAGACGCTGAATTGGCGGCCAAATTTGCGCCTTTGGCCAAGGCCTTGACCGATGGCGAAAAAACCATCGTGGCTGAATTGGCAGCAGTCCAAGGCCATGCGGTCGACATTGGGGGTTACTACAAACCCGACGCGGCCAAGTTGGACCAAGTCATGCGCCCCAGCAAGACCTTGAACGCCATTTTGGCCAATTTCAAGGCTTGAGGCTGACCCAAAACACCGCGCCGAGTCGATATAATCCCGGCTCGGCGCCGGTGTAGCTCAGTTGGTAGAGCAACGCACTCGTAACGCGTAGGTCAGCAGTTCGATTCCGCTCACCGGCACCATAACCACCACTTTTAGGGGAAAGATGCGACACAGATGAGCGGTTAAGCGCCCATCAAGTCGGGCATCTGCGATCACCCCCCGCATCAATTCGAAATTTTGCGATGGCCATTATTTTCTTTTGAGTTGTCAGGTCGCTTCATTTCCAGCAACCCGCTGCTTCTTTTGATCAACTGTTCATTTTCTAGCGCAGCCAAAGTTCGGTACAACGCTTCGTGAGTCACCCCAAGCTCGCCTGCCAATGACTTAAGTCCTGTCATGACAGGATATTTGCCACCAGTTCCCTCTGTTTGAATCAGGTGCAGCACTCGGTCTCTGATGGATTTCATGCTCAATCTTTCACAATGAAGTCGTAGATGTTTAACTTCACTGCTGAGCATTTGAATCCATCGATTTGAAAATTCGGGATCTAGTTTCAAAGACTCTGAGATGGCCTTCACGGGGACTTTGACAACTTGTGTGTCCGAGATGGCTACTGCATCGCAGTGGTATTTGGCCACTTGAAGACTGGCTTCGCTAACAAAACCAAGCTGTGTTCTTTGCAAGATGACAGACTCACCTTGTAACCCCGTTCGCTCAAGCGTTACCTCCCCAGATAGGACATAAAACATCCACTCTGGCTTTTGGCCAATCAAAAACAATCGATCGAGCTTTTTGTAAAGGGCACCGGTGCAAAACTCATGAACAGGTTTAGGCAACAAGGTCTTCAGGTGGGGGGGAAGAACCATGCTTTTCATATGATCAAAATCATACACAGATTGTCAATTGAAGCTCATACTTTGGACTGCCCTTTTGAGATTCACTCACCAGGCAAAAAATGAAAGGGTCTACAAATGTCTACAGTCATGCAAATTCAAATTGAAAATCTGAAATGTGGCGGATGTGAAAAGTCCATCCTGAAAGGTCTGTCCAACTTACAAGAAATCTCAGATGTCAAGGTTGATCATGAATCCAACACGGTCACATTCACTGGCAATCTTGCGAGTCGAGATACCGTCACAAAAAAACTGCGCTCCATGGGGTATCCCGAAAAAGACAGTTTGAGCGGATTAGAAGCAGGATTAGCCAACGCAAAATCCTTTGTTAGTTGTGCGATCGGGCGGGTTTCTTGAACCTGCCACCAAAACCCAGTAAGGCCTCTCTCAAACACTATTGGCCTGATTGTGGTGTGACGATTGAGCGGTCACACCACTGAGCACCCTGTAAAATTCGACCTGAAAAATCAATAATTGAGCAGAGTTGATTTGCCCCAGAAGACCCGGTATGCAAACACGGTGTAGCCAATGATCACTGGAAAAACAACTACCACGCCGTAGAAGATGACCAATAGTGCCTCAGGTGCGCTAGCTGCTTGCCAAATATTGATCCTGTCGATCACCAACCAGGGAAATAAACTGTAAGCAAGACCATAAAAGGACAGCAAGAAAATGCCGACTGTGCTGGAAAAAGGGACAGCTGCCCCATATTGGTTACCTTGAGCAAAGCGCGACGGAAGGCGCATCAGGCTTCTATGGATGACAAAGAACAAGACCACAGTCACTGCAGGTATTGGCAGCAACATGAGCAAATTTGGAAAGCTGAACCATTTATCAAAAATGCGCTGACTTACCCAAGGTGTGGCAATCGAAATGGCCAATACGCCAGCACCTGTCAACCACAAACTGTTTTGAGCCCATCGAACGGCCTTGAGCTGCAAGGCGCCTTCACTCTTCATGATGAGCCAACCAGCGCCTAGCAATCTGTATGCAAAAAGGAGGCAAAAGCCAATGAGGGCACTGAAAAAGAGTCCTGCGATGTCTTGCTTAAAACCGATAATCAATTGTCCCAACATGAAGCCTTGTGACAAGGATGCCAAGCTGGATCCAATATAGAAAACTTTGTCCCACAATGGTCGATGGTGAGCTTTTGCTTTGACCCGAAAATCAAAGGCCACACCACGCAGTGATAAGGCAACCAGCATGAATGCCACTGGCAAATAGAGTGCGCCAAGAATGATTCCATGTGCCATGGGAAATGCCACGAGTAAAACGCCCACACCCAGAACCAACCAAGTTTCATTGGCATCCCAAAAGGGTCCGATGCTGGCAATCATCATGTCTTTTTGTTCAACAGAATCAGCACTCTCGAGCAACGATCCAACACCAAGGTCGTAGCCATCCAAAATGACGTAAGCAAGCATGGATAGGGCCATCACCATGGCAAAAACCAAAGGTAGCCATCCGCCAAGGGTCGCTAAATCGATGCCGAAATCAGACATGTTGTGCCTCCAGTGAATTCAGCGGGGTCTTTTCTTCGACGGTTGCAGATTTCTTGGCCAGATAAAAAACGACAGACACATACGCCGATAAGAGTGCGGCATAAAGCGTGAGGTACATGGCCAAAGATAGCGCTATATTTGCCTTGGGTGCTTGAGACGCGGCTTGTGCAGTGGTTAGCAGTCCATAGACCAACCACGGTTGTCGCCCTACCTCTGTAACGTACCAACCCGAAACCAAGGCCACCCATCCTGCGAATGTCATGGCCACAAGAATTTTCGCCGTCAGCGAAGAAACTTCCTGCTTGAATTTCAATTCATAGCATGCAAACCAACTAACAGCCAACATCAGTAAGCCCATCCCCACCATGGTTCGGAATGCCCAAAAAACAGGCGCAACAGGGGGGTGATCCGTAAATTCATTGATGCCTTTGACCTCTCCATTCCAATCATGGGTCAAATACAGCGAGGCCAATTTAGGGATTGAGACTTCAAATTTATTGGTCTGACTGGCTTGATCGGGCAAGGCAAACAAAACCGCCGGTACTCCACGCTGCGTTTCCCAGATCCCCTCCATGGCAGCTAATTTGGCAGGCTGATGGTGCAAGGTATTCAAACCGTGCAAATCACCCACCATTATTTGAATAGGGATCAAAATTGCAGCAACAATTACACCCGTTCGCAGTGAGACGACTACCGCCAGAGATTGGTCCTTTTTGAGCCAACGATAGGCGCTGATGCCCGCCAATAGGAATGAACCCGTAAGACCCGATGCCAACAACATATGGGTCATTCGATAGGGGAAAGAAGGGTTAAAAATGACCTCAACCCAACTCGTTACATGGGCTTGGCCATTGATCATTTCGAAACCAGCTGGTGTGTGCATCCAAGAGTTCAATGCCAAAATCCAAAAAGCGGATGCAGTTGTCCCCAAAGCCACCAGCCAAGTCGCCAGTGTGTGAACACTTTCACTCACACGTCCCCGGCCAAACAACATAATGCCCAAAAAAGTAGCCTCTAAAAAGAAGGCTGTCAGAACTTCATAGGCAAGCAAAGGGCCTGCAACATTGCCCACAGTATTCATGAATCCTGGCCAATTGGTACCAAATTGAAAGCTCATGGTGATACCACTGACCACCCCAAGAGCGAACGTCAAGGCAAAGATCTTGATCCAAAACTGGTAAGCGTCCATCCAGTGCTGCTGCCCTGTTGCGATGAATCGTGTTTTGAAGAACAAAAGAAACCAACCCATCGCAATGCTGATGGTGGGAAAGAGAATGTGAAAAGTCACGTTGGCTGCGAATTGCAGCCTTGCTAGAACAACAGGGTCAAGCGCTTCCATGATTTACCTTGGTTTGATTTTGATTTGAGTTGATCGCCACTGAGTACCCGAATATGCCAAGCATTCGCTTGGAAAAAAGACGGTCAGCTATTCCATTTGCTGAAACCCTTGGCCGACAATTCGGCCTTGAACGCCCATCAATTCAGCTTGTAAGTGGTCAAACAGAAGATGGTTGTCGGTCATGGTTTCTTCGCGACAAAGCCCACCAAAGCTGACATGCCACTGTGGCCAGCACCTTCTTGAATGATGCTTTCATAGGTTTCACAAATCTGAACATCAAAGTCTGAAAATGAATTGAGCAAGAGGGCTTCGTCATAGAGATGCTCCAGCTTTCCGGGTCCGCCAGTGTTGAATTTCAGTTGATTTTTTCCATAGCCCTGGATCACCAAAACACCGCCGGGTTTTAAAGACTTCTTGATTTTTTCAAACAGTTCACCTCGCTCATCAGGTGTTGCAAATTGAAAAAAAATCCCAGCGACCAAGTCATAGTGACTGACCGGCCAATGAAAGTCCTGCCATGACGAACAGGTGAAATTTACTTGCACATTTTGCTTGGCCGCAAGTGCTTGTGCTTTGGCAATGGCGGGCTCAGAAAAATCGAAGGCATCCACAAGGAAACCCACTTTGGCTAACCAAACACTGTTGCGTCCTTCTCCATCCGCTAATGCCAGTGCATATCCTTGGCCTAGATTGGCCGCTTGAGAAACTAAAAATGAGTTGGGTTCTTCACCAAAAACATAGTCGGAAGTGGAAAATCTCTTGTTCCACATTTCTTTAGGGTAAGTGAATCCAGTCATGTTTAGAGGGCATTCAAGGGAATTTTGACGTAGGAAATACCGTTGGTTTCTTTGGGGGGCAATTCGCCTGCACGAATGTTGATTTGCACAGCTGGCAAGATCAGAACAGGCATTTCCAAAGTGGCATCACGTTTGGTGCGCATCTCGACAAATTGCGTTTCGGTGATGCCATCATGCACATGAATGTTCTTTGCTTTTTGCTCAGCCACCGAGGTTTCAAATTGAACCTGACGCCCGTTCGGTGGGTAGTCGTGGCACATGAACAAACGCGTCGATGGTGGTAGGGCCAGAATTTTTTTCACCGAGGCATATAAAGTCTTGGCATCTCCACCTGGGAAATCACACCTTGCAGTTCCTACATCCGGCATGAACATCGTATCGCCCACAAAGACTGCATCGCCGAACTGATAAGCGACACAGGCTGGCGTATGGCCCGGCACATACATCGTGCGTCCGCTCAAATCGCCCACCCTGATCTCTTCGCCATCAGCGAACAAGTGATCAAACTGTGAACCGTCATTTTTGAACTCGGCTTCCAGATTGAAGATGCCTTTGAAGACTTTTTGTACACCGCTGATGTGATCACCGATGGCTGTTTTTCCACCGAGTTGTTTCTTCAAATAAGGCGCAGCACTCAAGTGGTCTGCATGGGCATGGGTCTCCAAGATCCACGCCACCTTCAGGTCATTTTCCTTAACAAACTCGATCACTTTGTCTGCACTGGCGTGTGTCGTTCTGCCTGACTTAGGGTCGTAATCCAAAACCGAGTCAATGATGGCGCAAGCACTGCCTCGCCTTTCGTAAACCACGTAAGTAACAGTCCAAGTCCCAGGATCAAAAATTCCATGGACTTGGGGTTGATAAGCGAGTAAGGTCATGTTATTCCTAAGCAAATACTAAAACCGGTCCTGAAATTTAAAACCTTCAGCGTGCATCGCGTGGTCTTGCGCCTTTTGGCCAATCACCGACTTTGTGCGCGAAAACAGGTCTAGGCTGATTGGTCATAAATTCAGCTAAATCAAGTGACTGCTGTTCGGTCAAAGTACCTCCTTGACCCAATGGCATGTTGTATTTGATGAATGCAGCTGCAGTCCAAGTGCGCGCCATGCCTGCCCCATCGTTGAAAGATTCCATGCCCCAAACAGGGGGAAATAGATAACCCTCTCCAGAATTTTTCATGCCTTGGCCCTGGGCACCGTGACAATTGGCACACTTTTCTGCGTACAAAAGTTCGCCGTCAGCAGAATTAGCTTTGAGCTTTTCGTTCAGTTTGACAAAACCACGGCCTTTGACACTCTTACCGGTGGGGATACCGGCCGATAACCATTGCATGTAAGCCAAGATGTTGTTCATTTCGTCTGAGTTGTAAGCCAAGGGGCTTCCGTTCATTGAACGCTCAAAACAATCATTTACACGCTCTTGCAAAGAAATCAGCCGACCGTTGCGGGCTCGGTATTCAGGAAAAACACCCC
>Ga0208381_1000241_pt1 | contig 21503 bp, 19 predicted proteins | sample CryBogCBE13Jul09_FD_184572 | JGI IMG/M metagenome (GOLD analysis project Ga0208381, IMG submission 184572) | Freshwater microbial communities from Crystal Bog, Wisconsin, USA - CBE13Jul09 (SPAdes) (version 2) | ecosystem: Environmental > Aquatic > Freshwater > Lake | place: Crystal Bog...
TTTAGGTCTGACATCCACCACGATCAGCGCTCACAAAATTGGCGGACCACTGGGCGTCGCGGCGCTAATTCTTCAGCGCGGTATCGATGTGACACCGGTTTTGCACGGTGGGGGACAAGAACGCGATATTCGCAGTGGCACAATCAATGCACCAGCGATCATTTCGTTTGTTGCAGCAGCACGCGATGCGATCACAAATTTGGAATCTCGATCCGCATCCATCAATGAGTTGCGCGAATACTTAGCGCACCGCATCACTCGCGAAATCCCAGGCGCACGCCTGAATGCCGTCGCGGGAAATCATTTGCCGGGCATCCTGAATGTCACTTTTCCTGGCACCGAGAGCGACGCGGTCTTGTTGCTATTGGATTCTCATGACATCGCGGCGTCGGCCGGATCCGCGTGCAGCGCGGGTGTTCCACGTCCCAGCCACGTCTTGATGGCGATGGGGTATTCCGAATCCGATGCGGACGCGTCCATTCGTTTTTCATTGGGCACCATCAATACCCGCGCCGATATCGATATCTTGATGACGGTACTACCCGACGTCATCACTAAAGCTTCGAAGAAGGTCAGCGCATGAAGTTAGTAGCCGCCATGAGCGGTGGCGTTGATTCCGCGGTAGCGGCTGCTCGAGTCGCCGAAGCCGGACACGAAGTCATCGGCGTTCACCTGGCGTTATCTAGCAATCCGCAGAAGTATCGATCCGGCGCGCGTGGTTGTTGCACCATCGAGGACTCGCACGACGCTCGTCGCGCCGCCGACGTGATCGGGATTCCGTTCTATATCTGGGATATGGCCGAAGAATTTCACGAGGGCGTGGTCGAAAACTTTATGGCGGAATACGCCAATGGCCGGACGCCAAATCCGTGCTTGCGTTGCAACGAAAAGATTAAATTCGCGGCCGTCTTGGAGCGCGCGAAGGCACTGGGCTTTGATGGCGTCGTCACCGGCCACTATGCACAAATGCGCGAGACCGAACTCGGTCGCACCATGCATCGCGCGGTAGACCCAGCAAAGGATCAGTCATATGTCCTTGCGGTGCTGAATACTGAACAACTTGCTGGCGCGTATTTTCCGCTCGGAGATATCGTCAAAGATGACGTCCGTATTGAGGCGAAGAAGCGCGGCTTGTATGTCGCTAACAAGCCAGATAGCCACGACATTTGTTTCGTCCCGTCGGGCGATAACGCGGGCTGGTTGCGCGAGCGACTCGGTTCAGAGGTCGGCGAAATCGTTGATGAATCAGGTAAAAAACTGGGCGAACATAAGGGCGCGTATACGTACACAATCGGGCAACGTAAAGGGTTAGGAATCACGGTTCCAGCCGCGGGTGGCGAACCGCGTTATGTATTGAAGATTGAACCGAAGACCAACACGGTTGTCGTTGGCTCAAAAGAGGCGTTGGCAATTTCGCATATCGACGGCGAAAAGCCAATCTGGTGCGGACCCGTTCCTGCAGCGTCGACCGAATATCGTGGCTTTGCACAAATTCGCGCGCATGGTGCACCGCTGCCTTGCACGTATCGCCATGACGGGACCCACATCAGCGTGGACTTAGATGATCCGCTCTTCGGACTCGCGACCGGCCAGGGCTTGGTTATTTATGACGGCGACCGCGTTGTTGGATCGGCAACCGTCAGCTCGACCCTGTAGAAATATCCCATGGCGCAATCACTTACTTCGATTCGGCATCGCATGGCCGAACTCGCTGAGGAGATTCGCGAACATCAATATCGATATTACGTCCAAGATAAGCCGACCATTCCTGATGCGGATTTTGACGCGCTCCTCAAAGAGCTGCAGAAACTAGAGGCGGCTCACCCCGAATTAAAGGCGCACGATTCACCGACCGAGATGGTGGGCGGGGGATTCGCCACTCACTTCGCGCAGGTGGATCACATCGAGAAGATGATGAGCCTTGACAACGTCTTTGACGAGACCGAACTCGCGACCTGGTTTGATCGCATCGAAAAATCCGGCGCTCAAAATTCCTGGCTCTGCGAGGTCAAGGTCGACGGATTGGCCATCAATCTCTTGTACGAAAAGGGCGTCCTGGTTCGCGCCTTGACTCGCGGCGATGGCACTACCGGTGAAGATGTAACGCTGAATATAAAGACCATCAAGGCGATTCCGCAGAAATTGCAGGGTAAGAATCTCCCCGACCAGATCGAAATCAGAGGCGAGGTCTTCTTTCCGCTCAAGGAATTCAACGAGTTCAACGACGCGCTAGAAGAGGAAGGCAAGCAACGCTTCGCCAATCCGCGTAACGCGGCGGCTGGTTCTTTGCGTCAAAAGGATCCGCGCGTTACCGCTTCACGCCCGCTCTCCATGGTGGTGCACGGCATTGGCGCGTATGACGGAGGATTCGCATCGCAGAGCGAGGCCTACGAAGCGCTGAAGGCATGGGGCCTGCCCACGAGCACTCGATACAAGGTCGTGACATCACGCCGCGAAGTAGAAAAATTCATTTCGTATTACGGCGAACACCGTCACGACGTCGAACACGAAATCGACGGCATCGTTATTAAGGTCAACGAGTTAAGTGTTCAGCGCGATTTGGGATTTACTTCGCGCGCCCCTAAATGGGCCATCGCCTACAAATACCCACCCGAAGAAGTGACCACCAAGTTGCTGGATATCAAGGTCAGCGTCGGGCGCACCGGTCGCGTTACACCGTTTGCCTTCATGGAGCCGGTGAAAGTCGCCGGATCGACAGTCACAAATGCAACGCTTCACAACGCCGAAGAGATTGAAAGAAAAGGTGTTCTGATTGGCGACGTAGTGATCATTCGCAAAGCTGGCGACGTTATCCCGGAAGTCCTTGGACCGGTTATCGATAAGCGAAATGGCACAGAGAAGAAATTCGTGATGCCGAAGAAGTGCCCCGATTGCGGAAGCGCGCTGCGCGCAATATCCGAAGGCGACGTGGATATTCGCTGTCCCAACGCACAAAGCTGTCCGGCCCAACTCGTCGAGCGACTTTTCTATATTGGTTCGCGCTCTGCCTTAGATATCGACATTCTCGGATATGAAGCAGCTGCCGCATTGCTGAAGGACGGTTTGGTCACCGACGAAGGCGATTTATTTGCGCTGGATATCAAGAAATTATCTGGCTCTGAATTCTTTACGAAGAAGGATGGGTCGATTGCCGCAAACGCGGAAAAATTCGTTGTTGCGCTAGAAGGCGCCAAGTTACGACCGCTCTGGCGCGTGATCGTCGCGCTGTCGATTCGCCACGTCGGACCCACGGCTGCCGCGGCGCTGGCCTCGGCCTTTGGTTCGATGGAAGCGATTTCACGCGCATCGGCCGAGGAACTCGCCGCTGTCGATGGCGTTGGATCCATCATCGCCGACTCGATCATCGAGTGGTTTGGCGTGGATTGGCATCGCGCGATCGTGAAGAAGTGGGCGAAGGCCGGCGTTGCAATGGTCGACGTGAAGAAAGAATCGACCGATCCACAAACATTGGCAGGACTGACCTTGGTCGTCACGGGTTCGCTGAAAGATTTCACGCGCGATGGGGTGGGCGAGGTGATTCAATCCCACGGCGGAAAGAACGCGAGCTCGGTCTCCAAGAAGACGGATTACGTTGTCGTAGGGGATTCGCCTGGATCCAAGCTGGCAAAGGCGGAGGAGCTAGGCATCACCATCTTGGATGAGACGCAGTTCAAAGCCCTTTTGGTGGGCGGAGCGCAAGCGCTCAAGTAAAGTAGAGCCATGATCAAGAGCTTGATATTCGCAGAGGGCGTAAAGCGTCACCTTCCTGCATCGCCGGTCTTCTTCGGAATCTTTGCCTTCGGCGTTCTCGCCGTGCTTCTTTATTTAGTTTTGCGTCTCGACAAAGACTAGGCATCACCATCGCACAAGCACATACCGTCGCAATTCTCGGCGGCACCTTCGACCCCATTCATCTGGGCCACCTGCGCATCATCGAAAAGCTGGCTCCGAAATTCGATGAAATATTTTTGATTCCAGCAGGACAACCTCAACTTCGCGACGGCGCGCCAACCGCGAAGGCCGAGGATCGGTTGGAGATGTGCGCGGCGGCGTTGGACGATTTGTCGGATGCGTTGCAAGAGAAGGTCTCGCTGCTCGACATTGAAATAAAGCGAACCGGCGCCACGTTCACGGTCGATACCCTCTCGCAGCTTCGCGCCTTTTTTCCCAAATATGAGTTCACGCTGGTCATTGGAAGCGACGCTGCGTCTGGATTTAGCAAATGGAAGAAAGCAGCCGAGATACAAAAGAGCACACCCATCCTTGTCGTGAAGCGACCCGGAGCTGCAAAGTCAGAATTTCCCGAGATCGAAATCGATGCGCTAGATATTTCAGCGACCGAGATTCGGGAGTTGTTCAAGCAGAAAAAGTCAGCATCGTCGGTGTTGTCTCCATCGGTATCGGCATACATCACCAAACGGGGTCTCTATGGCAGCAAGTAAAGAAGTTCGTGCGTTGGCTCAACGCGCGGCAGAAGTTATCGCGGAGAAGCTGGGCGTCGATATCGTCGCACTGGATATGACCGATCAAATGTTGCTCTCTGAAGTTTTCTTGATTGCGACCGCCACCAACGAGCGCCAGGTCGAAGCAATCGCCGATTCTGTGTTCGAAGAGCTTGCGAAGATTGGCGAGAAGCCGATCCGTCGCGAGGGCAAAGGCCAATGGGTTCTGCTCGATTATTCGGACCTGGTCGTGCACATTCAGAGCGAAGAGCTCCGTGGGTATTACATGCTGGACCGCTTGTGGAACGACTGTCCACGACTCGACCTCCAGATTTCTGAGGCGCGCTAAAAATCCATGAAGGTTGTGTTGTGGCGGCATGGTCAGACCGATTGGAACGTCATCAATCGATATCAGGGCCATTCCGACATTCCGCTCAATGATGTGGGCCTGTATCAAGCGAGCCACGCGGCGAAGATTCTGGCGGGTATGAACCCGACCAAAATTATCGCCAGCGATTTGATTCGCACTCGACAAACCGCGGCCGCGCTTTCCGAAATCACGGGCTTGCCTATTCATACTGACGCGCGTTTGCGCGAGACAAATGGTGGGCGGTGGGAAGGTCGCACTGGCGCGGAAAATCGCGAAGCAGACGGCGAAAAATTCGTTAACTGGATCAAGGGTGGCGATGAACCAGCCGGCACAACAGGTGAACGTCGAAGCGAAGTTGCAGCGCGAGCGACTGCCGCGATTCGAGATTCATTGACCGGTGACGAAGGTTCGTTGATTGTCGTGACGCATGGTGGAACAGCACGAGCGATACTGGGTTCAATGTTGGGATTGAATCTCTCCGATTGGGCGGTGCTCGGCGGTCTCTCGAACGCATCGTGGTCGGTTTTAGAAGAGCTTCATACGGGTTGGGCGCTAGTCGAACACAATGCGGGGACCATCCCAGAACCCTTGTTTGGCAACGAGACCACCCTCTGAGATAAGGTTCAGCTCCGATATACGGGGATATGGCGCAATTGGTAGCGCGCTTCCATGGCATGGAAGAGGTTAGGGGTTCGATTCCCCTTATCTCCACGTGATTACCGTTCCTCGCATCCCTGCTGGCTGGACCGAAGCACATATCGCGGATCAAAGCGGAAAACGATTCCTAATTACCGGCGCAACCAGCGGGCTTGGTTTGGCCGCGGCACGCGCACTCGTTGCAAAGGGCGCGGATGTCACTATCACCGCACGCAATGAAAAGAAAGCAGCACAAGCAATTGCCGTTATCGGCAAGTCGGTTGACGCCATCTATTTGGATCTCTCGGATTTGTCTTCGGTCCGAAAAGCAGCCGCACAAGTTAACCAACTTCCGAAGTTTGACGTTGTGGCGCTCAACGCCGGCGTCATGGTCCCACCATTTAGCAAGACCGCGGATGGATTCGAACTTCAGATGGGCACCAATCACCTCGGTCACTTTGCCTTTGCCGGATTGATTCGCAATCAGATTAAGGAGCGCGTGGTTTCGCAAGCCAGCCAGGCCCATCGAATCGGTTCATTCGGCGCCGGCACCGTGGACGAAATTCGCGCGGTCTGCTTCTGCGCTGGTAAGTACTCGGCTTGGGGTCAATATGCCGCCAGCAAGTTATCGAATCTTCTTTTCTCGGCACAGATAGAACGCCTTCGTTTGCAGAATAAATGGTCCTTTATTCCCTTGACCGCGCATCCTGGCTGGACGAATACCTCGCTCTTCCGCACCGGCGGCGCAGCTTCACTGCCTACTCGGTATATTGCTCAAAAAGTTGAAGTCGGTGTATTGCCGTTGCTCGCGGCGATGACATTTCCTGGATTAATTGGCAATACATACGTTGGTCCAAGCGGCATTGGTGAAATGCGCGGAACTCCACGCATCACTCGTCCGCGCTCACTCGCTTTGGATCCTGTGCTTGCGGCAAACCTCTGGACCGTCAGCGAAGAACTGACCGGCGTCTCATGGGAGGATTCGACCCATGCATGAGGCCTACGACGTTCACCACGTTCAAGAGAAGTGGTTACCCATTTGGGACGCGATTGAGCCTTTCAAATCTGGTCGCGCAGATGATCCACGACCGAAGAAGTATGTCCTGGATATGTTTCCGTACCCATCAGGAGATTTACATATGGGCCACGCGGAGGCGTATGCGCTCGGCGATGTAATCGCACGATATTGGGTGCAAAAAGGTTTCAACGTTATGCATCCCATCGGATGGGATTCATTTGGTCTGCCGGCAGAGAACGCCGCTATCAAGCGGAACGCGGATCCACGCGCGTGGACATATGAAAATATCGCGGTGCAGAAGGCGTCGATGCGCCGATTTGCGTGCAGCTTCGACTGGGATCGAGTCCTGCATACATCGGATCCCGAGTACTACAAGTGGAATCAATGGTTGTTCCTCGAGATGTACAAGAAGGGCTTGGCGTATCGCAAGGATTCACCCGTCAACTGGTGCCCAAATTGTCAGACCGTGCTCGCCAACGAGCAAGTAGTTGCGGGGTTATGCGAGCGCTGTGACAGCACCGTCACGAAGAAGAAATTGAATCAGTGGTATTTGAAGATCACCGATTACGCGGATCGCTTGCTCGACGATATGGCCCAACTCGAGGGTCAATGGCCAGAGAAAGTGTTGATGATGCAGCGCAACTGGATCGGACGTTCCATTGGTGCCGAAGTCGAGTTCGAGATTGAAAACCGTGCTCATCCAGTCGTTGTGTACACGACTCGCCCCGATACTTTGCACGGCGCGACTTTCATGGTTGTGGCCGCTGATAGCGAGCTCGCTGCTGAATTAGTCCAAGGCACGGGAGTTGAAGCCGATTTCGCTAAATATCTAGAAGGCGTTAAGGCTGCGAGCGATATCGATCGCCTCGCAACCGACCGTCCAAAGACCGGCGTATTCCTCAATCGTTATGCCATCAATCCAGTGAATGGCGCGAAGTTACCGATCTGGGCGAGCGATTACGTATTGGCCGATTACGGCACCGGCGCGATTATGGCTGTGCCTGCGCATGATCAACGCGACCTAGATTTCGCGCGCGCGATGAAGTTACCGATTTCTGTCGTTGTCGACACCGGCGAGGAAGATCCCAATGTCACTGGTATCGCCGCCGATGGCGAAGGCGTGATGATTAATTCTGGTTCGCTCAATGGATTAAAGAAGGCCGAGGCAATCGCCAAGGTTATTGAGGAGCTATCCGCGAAGAAGAAGGCGAAGGCTGCAAAGAATTATCGTCTGCGTGACTGGTTAATTTCTCGTCAACGCTTCTGGGGTACTCCAATCCCGATTGTGCATTGCCCGAAGTGCGGCGAAGTACCTGTTCCAGAATCGCAATTACCGGTTGAATTACCAGATGCGGTCGGTCTCGATTTGAAGCCAAAGGGCACGTCGCCACTCGGCGCGGTCGAGTCTTGGGTCAACGTGCCATGTCCGGCATGCGGAGCCGATGCGCAACGCGACGCGGACACCATGGATACTTTCTTCGATTCATCGTGGTATTTCTTGCGTTACACCAGCGTCAATCGCGGCGATGTTGCGTACGACCGAGCCGAGGTTGATACCTGGTTGCCAGTCGATCAGTACGTCGGCGGAGTTACCCACGCAATCTTGCACCTTTTATATTCACGCTTCTTCACCAAGGTCTTGTTCGACATGGGCAAGCTGAACTTCACCGAGCCATTCACTAAATTATTGAACCAAGGCATGGTCTTGATGGATGGCTCTGCGATGAGCAAGAGTCGCGGCAATCTGGTTCGTTTGTCGGATGAGCTTGCGACCCACGGCGTTGACGCAATTCGCATTTCGATGGTCTTTGCTGGCCCACCGGAGGATGACGTGGACTGGGCGGATGTTTCACCATCGGGCTCCGCGAAGTTCCTCAATCGCGCATGGCGCATTTCTGGTGATGTAACCAGTAAGCCGGGCGTTGATTTCAGCACCGGCGACCTCGCGCTTCGAAAGATTACGCACAAGGCGCTGCACGATATCTCGTTCGCGGTGGAGTCATTCCGCTTTAACGTCGCGGTTGCACGCGTGATGGAGCTGGTCAATCACACCCGCAAGGCAATTGATTTGGGTTGTGGCGCGGCAGATCCAGCGGTTCGCGAAGCGGCGGAAGCGATCGCTATTTCATTGTCACTTGTCGCGCCGTACACGGCGGAAGAGATGTGGGAACGTTTGGGTCACAAACCATCCGTAGCGCTTGCCGGCTGGCCCACCATTGACCAATCTTTATTAGCCGCGGATAACGTGACGGCAATTTTGCAGGTCAACGGCAAAATCAAGGAGCGCATCGACGTCTCGCCAAATATCAGCGATGCCGATCTGGAGAAGCTCGCGATGGACAACCCGGAGATCAAGGCAGCGATTGCGGGAGCAACCATCACCAAGGTGATTACCCGGGCGCCGAAGCTCGTCAATATAGTTCTTTAAATTCTGTCGGACTTAGCCACAGGACGATTGAGTCCACAGCTTTCTCAATATTCTGATTGAGTTTTAGAGGCACGGCTTACCGTGCTCGCATGTTAGAAAAACTGAGAGAAGAATTCCGACAACGCTTTGACGATTTGGCCTTCACCCCACACCAACGCCGTTCACTATTTATCGCCTTCGGTTTAACGATTGGTGCCGGCGTACTGTTCTTTGTCTTTGCACAAGGATCGAGCAGCGCTTCGCCGCTGCCAATGGCCGGACCACAACTCATCATTCCTTCGGCTTCACCCATCGCCACATCTATCGTGGTTGATGTAGCAGGAAAAGTGTTGCACCCTGGCGTCTATCACTTGCCAAGCGGATCGCGCGCGGTGGATGCCGTAACGGCCGCGGGCCAAGCGCTGAAGGGCGTTGACCTGAGCGATATCAATCTCGCGCATGTGCTCATTGACGGTGAACAAATCGTTGTGGGTGCGCCCAAGGTAGTAGCCACGACATCTCGAGCGCGGGGTGCATCTAAAGCGAAAGCCACGACAAGTGGTGGCCTTATCAGTATCAATACCGCGACGTTGGCCCAGCTCGAAAGCCTGCCAGGCGTCGGTCCAGTTATGGCCGGTCGCATCATCGCCTATCGTCAAAAGAGCGGGGCATTTGCCGCCATCACAGATCTGCAGAAAATATCGGGGATGGGTAAGTCCAAGTACGCAGAAGTTGCACCATTAGTGCGCCTGTAGATCGTCGACTACTTGCGCTCGGTATCTCGATATGGCTTGGAGCCGCGACTACTGGATTGGTGCCCGCACCATGGTCCTACCTAGTTCTGTTTCTCTTTGCCGCGCTGATATCTCTTAAGCGAACCGTCGCGGCCGTCGCGATTGCGGCCTTATTTACCGGAGCCGCGAGTTCAGGAATCCGGGAACTCGCACTGACGCACAATTTCGTTGCGCGCAATCTCACCAACAAGAACTTCGTCCACTTTGAAGCGAGTGTTAAAACCGACCCGGTGTGGGGGAACGCCAAGGTGGTTGGCTCGCATACTAAGTCGGCGTCGCAATCGTTGCTGGTCAGCGTTTCGCTCATTGTCATTAATGGCCGAACCCAGCGCCTTCGCTTGCCGATGCGAATCTTCTCGACCAAAGCGCTATCGCTCATTCCGAGCGAGAAGTTCAGCGGCGATGGAACGCTCTTTTCGAGTTCAGAAAAACGTGTCGCCGGATTGATTGCCCTGCGCGGACCGATTGTCATTATTCACGGCCCGAGTCGAATAATGCGATGGACCACTTCAATAAGAGTGCGATTCAGGGCCGAGGCGCGCCAAATAGTCGGGGCGGGTGGTGCGCTGATTCCGGGCCTGGTCGAAGGCGATACTTCGCTCGAAAAGAGCGGATTCATCAGCGACATGCGCAGGTCCGGCCTCACACATTTGACCGCGGTAAGCGGTGAAAACTTCGCGATTGTTGCCGCCTTCATGATGTGGCTGACGCAATGGTTTATTCGTCGACAGCGTTTGCGATTACTAGTCACGGCCATGGTTTTGCTTGGTTTTATTTTTCTGGTGCGGCCCTCGCCATCGGTAATGCGCGCGACGGTCATGACGGCGGTGATGCTCATTGGTAAGGCGCGGGGCACGCGAACCAGCGCCTTGCCGTCGCTAGGCCTGGCGATCGCGTTGTTGATTGTGATTGATCCGTTTCAGGCCATCGATCCGGGCTTTGCCTTATCGGTGATGGCCACCGCCGGCATTCTCTTGTTGTCGCCGCCCATCTCGATTTTTCTCGGGCGCTGGATCCATCATCCTCGGTTGGTCGAGCTCATTTCGCTACCTGTTTCAGCGACGATTTTATGTACTCCCGTAATTGTCGCGATCAGCGGTCAGCTTTCACTAGTCAGTATTCCGGCGAATATGTTGGTGGCGTTGGTCGTAGCGCCAGTAACGGTCGTGGGTTTCATCGCGGCATTGATTCCTATGAATGGGTTTGCCCACTTTCTATTGGTATTGGTTAATCCAATCTCTGAATGGGTTGCGCTTGTAGCGCAACACTGCGCTCGATTGCCGGTTCTGTTACTTCCTAAGAGCTTTATTGGCGCAGGGTTGGCAGTCGGCCTAATCGTGTTAATTCGATTCAAGTACTGGAAAACGATTGGTGCCTGCACAGCCTTGGCCGTCATCGCATTTTCAGCGGTCGGTTCGGGTTGGCCTGGATCGGGTTGGCGCGTGGTCAATTGCGATGTGGGCCAGGGGGATGGTTTAGTAATAAATCTTGGCAACCATTCCGGAATAGTCATCGACACGGGGCCGGATCCACTGTTGATGGATAAGTGCTTGCACGCGCTCCAGATATCAACAATCCCGTTAATTGTTCTGACGCACTACCACGCTGATCATGTGACCGGCCTGCCCGCGGTACTCGCTGGGCGGCACATTGGCTCGGTCTGGATCACCAATCTCAATCAACCCGCTGCGGAGTACGCCATGACAATGCGAGCCCTGGAATCCATTCGACCCGTCGTCGTTCATCAAGGTGAGGTCGCTACATATCCCTCGAGCCTGGGAAGTATCACGCTAAAAGTTTTGTGGCCGCAAACGACGCAAGACCACTTCGTATCGCTGCCCGGTGATGGGTCTGGCATAAATAACTCGAGCATCGCGCTGGACATCACGATGGGAAAGTTACGGATGTTTGCTGGTGGCGATATCGAACCGCCCGCGCAAGACGCTATCGTCCAAAGCCATCTCGCTTCACCTGTCGACATCTTGAAAGTTTCACACCATGGGTCGGCCTATCAAGACCTCGATTTATTGAATTTACTCAAACCCAAGGTTGCTCTAATTAGCGTCGGGTTGGGCAATCCGTATGGTCATCCAGCTCCTTCGACGATTGCCGCCTTGCAGGCTCGTGGTGTTCGGGTCTATCGGACCGATGTAGATGGCGCCATTTCGGTCGATGGCTCCCTTAGGATTCGAACCAAGAAGAAGGCGTGGTGGAATATCGCATGGGGCTAATCCTGTTGTCGGGCGGCGAAGCTGTGCTTGCCGAGCGCGCGATTTCGGATTTCATCGCGGCGCGACCCGAGGCAGAAGTGAACTCGCTGGACGCCAGCGAAATTGAAGTCGGCGCAATCACCGATGCGCTTTCGCCTTCGCTCTTTGGCGGGGACCGAATCGTTGTCTTGAAAGAGTTGCAGGATTTAGATAGCGACTGCGCGGATGAATTATTGGCGTATGTCGAGTCGCCCGAAGAAGACGTTGACCTACTGCTCTGGCATAAGGGCGGCGTCAAGGGCAAGGCGGTTCTCGACAAAATCAAGAAGGCCAAGCCAACGATTATTGAATGCGAGACCATCAAAAAAGATGGCGATAAAGCGGATTTTGTTCGACAGGAATTTAAGCGACTCGGTCGCAAGGTTTCGACTGATGCCGTACAAGCGCTGATAGACGCGTTGGGAAGTGACCTACGCGAACTCAATTCCGCGATCTCTCAACTATCCAGCGATGTCATTGCGGGCAAGATGATTGACGCGGACGATGTTGATAAATACCAACAAGGTCGAGTAGAAACATCGGGCTTTGACGTTGCCGATGCGGCGATGGAACGGAAGCAAGCCGCGGCGCTCATCGCGTTACGTAATGCGTTAGACACCGGCACCGATCCGGTGATGATTGTCAGCGCACTCGCTTCGAATTTGCGCGCGGTGGGCAAGGTCTCCGGCATCAGCAGGGGAGTACGTTCATACGATGTCGCGGGCGAATTAGGCATGGCGCCATGGCAAATCGACAAGGCTCGACGCACATTGGCGCATTGGACCCCAGAGACGTTGACCCGAGCGGTCATCGCAGTGGCTCAGGCGGACGCGGACATCAAGGGCGCGGCAGCGGACCCGATCCACGCTCTGGAGCGCGCGATTATCGCTATGACGAGCTAATCACGGCCCAGTTTGAGCCCGAGCTCGCCCTGCTGATACCCTTCAGCCTTCCCGAAACGGGGCAGGTTTCCAAGCAGGTTTCCAAGCAGGTTTCCAAGATTGAATGAGAAGAAGGTAGTCCGAAGTGGCAAACATTAAGTCGCAGATCAAGCGTATTCGCACCAACAACAAGGCACAGGCGCGCAACCGTTCAGAGCGTTCTGCCATCAAGACCGCGATTCGCCGTTTCCGTGACGCCGTTACTTCAGGTGACAGCACCAAGATTGCCGAAGAGCTTCGCCTCGCATCCAAGAGCTTGGATACCGCGGTCTCAAAGGGCGTTCTTCATCAGAACTCAGCAGCCAACAAGAAGTCAGCGATGGCGAAGGCTGCAAACAAAGCTGGCGTTCGTTAATTTAACGCCACCAGCGACAACAACCGATTCGAGTAGGTTTTAAATGCCTGCCATTCCTTTAGCAAAAGCTCCGCAGCCGGCTGCAACGGATCCGGCGCAAATTAGAAACTTTTGCATCATTGCCCATATCGATCACGGCAAATCAACGCTCGCCGATCGCATGTTGGGTATCACCGAAGTCGTTGAACAGCGCAACATGCGCGCGCAGTATCTCGATCGCATGGATATCGAGCGCGAGCGGGGAATCACCATCAAGTCGCAAGCGGTCCGCCTGCCGTGGCGTTCGGGTATCGATGGCAAGGAATACATCCTTAATATGATCGACACGCCTGGCCACGTGGACTTCACCTATGAAGTCTCGCGTTCATTGGCGGCGTGCGAAGGCGCGATCTTGCTCGTGGATTGTGCGCAAGGAATCGAAGCTCAAACTCTCGCGAACTTGTACTTGGCGATGGAGAACAACCTGACCATCATCCCGGTCTTAAACAAGATTGATCTACCAGCGGCACAACCCGAAAAGTTTGCAGAAGAGTTGGCAAAGCTCATCGGTTGCAAGCCAGAAGATTGTCTTCGAGTATCGGGCAAGACCGGCGACGGAGTAGTTGAACTTCTCGACCAGATTGTTGAACTTATTCCCGCCCCAGTTGGCGATGCCAATGCGCCTGCTCGTGCGCTTATCTTTGACTCGGTATATGACACTTATCGCGGAGTAGTGACCTACGTGCGCGTGGTCGACGGACACCTGTCGACTCGTGATCAGATTCAAATGTTCTCTACCGGTGTACGACATGAAATGCTCGAGGTCGGCGTCATTTCACCAGAACCCGTTGTCAGCAAGGGTCTAGGCGTTGGCGAAGTAGGTTATGTCATCACCGGCGTGAAAGATGTTCGCCAATCTCGTGTAGGTGACACGATCACTACCTACAACCATCCTGCGCAGACCGCGTTGGCGGGATATAAAGATCCCAAGCCGATGGTCTTCTCTGGCCTCTTTCCATTAGATGGCGCGGACTATCCGCTTCTGCGCGAAGCGCTCGATAAATTGCAGCTCAATGACGCGGCCTTGGTATTCGAACCCGAATCATCCGCGGCGCTTGGCTTTGGATTCCGATGCGGCTTCCTTGGCCTTTTGCACATGGAAATTGTCCGCGAACGCCTCGAACGCGAAGCCGGATTATCACTCATTTCTACCGCGCCATCCGTGGTCTATCGCGTCTTTCGCGATGACGGCAAAGAGATGGTTGTAACAAACCCGTCGGAATTCCCAGACGGCAAGATCGCGCGAGTCGATGAACCCATCGTTCGTGCGACGGTTTTGGCGCCGGCGGAATTCATCGGAACAATCATGGAGTTGTGCCAAGAACGCCGTGGAACTTTGCTCGGTATGGATTATTTGTCGGAAGACCGGGTAGAGATTCGTTACACCTTGCCGCTCGCCGAGATCGTCTTTGATTTCTTTGATCAACTAAAGTCTCGCACCAAGGGCTACGCCTCATTGGATTACGAACCAATCGGCGAGGCCGAGGGTGACTTGGTGAAAGTCGATATTTTGTTGCAGGGCGAGCACGTGGACGCCTTCAGCGCAATCGTTCACAAAGACAAGGCTTATGCCTATGGCGTGATGATGACCTCGAAGTTGCGTGAGCTGATCCCGCGCCAACAGTTCGAAGTTCCCATTCAGGCGGCCATTGGTTCCCGCATCATCGCGCGCGAAAGCATTCGTGCGATTCGCAAGGACGTATTGGCAAAGTGTTATGGCGGAGATATCTCGCGTAAGCGCAAACTTCTGGAGAAGCAGAAGGAAGGTAAGAAGCGCATGAAGATGGTGGGCCGCGTGGAGGTTCCACAAGAAGCCTTCATTGCTGCGCTGACTACCGACGCCGACGCTGACAAAGCGAAAAAGGCGAAGTAATCATGAGCGGGGCGGCGCCTCTCTCGTTTTATATCCACATTCCCTATTGCGTGAAGCGATGCGGATATTGCGATTTCAATACCTACACTCCTGGCGAACTTAAAGACGGCGGTACGTTGGCCGAGGTCTCGGGCGACTACATCGATCTCCTCCTTCGAGAAGTTGATCAGGCGGCTCGCGAAGTTCCGACCGCTCATCCGGTCCCCACCATTTTCTTCGGTGGCGGAACCCCAACGCTGATGGAACCATCCGACCTCGGACGAGTGCTCACCGCAATTCAGACTCGGTTTGGTTTTGCGCCCGATATAGAAATCACCATTGAAGCGAATCCAGATACGGTGACGAAGGAAAAACTCGCCGCCTTGCGTGCAATCGGCATCAACCGTATTTCCTTCGGCATGCAATCAGCCGTGCCGCACGTACTGAAAGTTCTGGACCGAACCCACAATCCCGAGAACGTTGCCAAGGCGACCGCATGGGCGCGCGAAGCTGGTTTTGAACATATCAGCGTCGACTTAATCTATGGAATTCCGGGCGAGTCAATAAAGGACTGGAAGGAATCCATAGATACCGCGTTGTCTCTGCCGATCGATCACATCTCGGCCTATGCCTTGATTGTCGAGAGCGGTACAAAGTTAGCCAATCAGGTCAAGCGCGGCGAGATTGTGATGCCTGCTGATGACGAGACCGCGGACAAATATTTGTTGGCTGACCAAGCCTTTCAAGCCGCGGGATTCGAGTGGTACGAGCTATCCAATTGGGCTCGACCGAACGGGGAGTGTCGTCACAACGTTGCGTATTGGCTCGGTGCGAATTGGTGGGGGCTCGGACCCGGCGCTCATTCACATGTGAATGGCAAGCGATGGTGGAATGTAAAACACCCGTCGACCTATCGCGATCGAATCACCGCGGATGAATCGCCTGCGCAAGATTCGGAAGTCTTGTCCGCGGAGGAGAAGGAGAGTGAACGCATTATGTTGGCGATTCGGATGCCTGCTGGAATCGACCACTCGACCTTGAATTTGGCTGTGCTCAACCGCCTTGCTCCGTATGTGACCTCCGGCGCTCTTGACGCGAATAAGTGGAGCGCGGGCAGCCTGGTTCTGACGGCCAATGGTCGGTTAATCGCAGATCGAATCGTGCGCGAAATCCTTCTGTAGTAAGTTTTGCCCATGCATCTCACTCACAACATCTTGCTCGGTTTCCTCGCACTGGTGTTCTTGATTTCTGGTGCCTCAAAAATTAGCGGCTCGCCTAAAGGCTTGTCTGGCACGCGCGACGTGGGAATCAAAGATTGGCTCGCTCGAGCAATCGGCGTTGTGGAAGCGATCGCTGCGCTTGGCTTGATCTACGGTATTCGTTACACCGGCTCGTTTATCGGTTGGATATCGGTTGTGGTTTTGTGGTGCGCCATGGGCGTCGCAATCTGGGTCCATTCCCGCGCGAACAAGTTGAAGACCGCCTTTCCAGCCGGTTTTTTGCTCGTTCTGTTGACCGTCGTTTTGGTCATCGCCTAATTTGATGCAGGCCTCCGTTATGCACGAACGTCGTTTAGAAATTCTGCGAGCGATTGTCGATGAGTACGTTGCTACCCAGGAACCAGTGGGATCAAAGGCGATCGCGGAACGTCACGGCCTTGGGGTTTCGCCAGCTACCATTCGCAACGAAATGGCCGCGCTCGAACACGACGGACTGATTACCCAACCGCACACCAGCGCGGGTCGTATTCCCACGAACAGTGGCTACCGCGTTTTTGTTGACCGCATCGCCGAAGTAAAGCCGCTCTCGAATCCGGAACGCCGCGCGATTGAGTCATTCTTGTCTGGTGCCAGCGATGTCGAAGACATCATGACTCGCACTGGAAAGTTGCTTGCCCAGATCACCAAGCAAGTAGCGGTGGTTCAACTTCCTTCACAAGATCGAGTCGTTCTTTCTGGAACCGCCAATTTAGCTCTCTCCAACCACGACGAAGCCTTGGCGCTCCATCCGATTCTTGAAGCACTGGAAGAACAGGTCGTCTTGCTTCGATTGTTGTCGGACGCCAGCCCATCCGTGAACGTTCGCATTGGCGACGAACAACCAGCCGAAGGATTAAAGTCCACGAGCGTCGTAACCATGGGATACGGACAAGGCGCGATTGGAATTTTAGGACCCACCCGCATGGACTATGCAAACAGCATGGCAGCGGTTCACGCGGTTGCTCGTTACATCGGACGATTCTTAGAAGAAGGCAATTAACGCGCGATGGCCGACTATTACAACCTGCTCGGCGTCGATCGAGACGCTTCGTTCGACGATATTAAGAAGTCGTATCGAAAATTGGCTCGAGAATTCCACCCTGATATCAATCCCGACCCCAGCGCAAGTGAGAAATTTAAAGAGATTACAACAGCGTATGAAGTCTTAAGCGATCCCGATAAGCGCCAGCGTTACGACCTGGGTGGAGATCCCTTCTCGCAATTCGGTGGCGGGCAAGGTGGCTTCGGCTTCGGCGACATCATGGATGCATTTTTCGGCGGCGGACAAAGTCGCGGACCACGCGCTCGTCAACGCGCTGGTCAAGACGCGCTCATCCAAGTGGAGATTGATTTAGCAGAAGCGTGCTTTGGTACTGAACGCGAGATTACGGTCGAAACCGCAATTCGTTGCGAGAAGTGTGGTGGAAGCGGATGCGCAAATAATTCTCGCCCAACGATATGTGGAATTTGCAAAGGCCGCGGTGAAACTCAACAAGTAACTCGTTCGATCATCGGGCAAGTAATGACTTCGCGTCCGTGCGCTAATTGCCAGGGGTATGGAAGCGTGATTAGCGATCCATGCGGTGAGTGCGCGGGGGATGGCCGTGTTCGCTCGCGTCACACTATCAACGTAAAAATTCCGGCTGGTGTCGAAACCGGAAACCGTATTCAAATGGCGGGCGAAGGCGAGGTTGGTCCTGGCGGCGGACCGGCCGGCGATTTGTATGTGGAAATTCATCAGATTCAGCACGAATATTTGGTTCGCGACGGATACACGTTGCACGCTTCAATCTCTATCCCCATGACCAGAGCGGCGCTGGGTACCACCGTGACCATCGAGACTCTGGACGGACCGCAAGAGGTCTTAATTAAACCGGGCACCCAGTCAGGATCCACCGTTGTTCTTAAGGACCTCGGAGTCACACGACTTCGTGGCGGTGGCCGCGGTGACTTGCTGGTGCATGTCGAAGTGACTACTCCGGTCAAGCTCAATAAAGAACAAGAAGAGCTCTTGAAGAAACTCGCGAGCCTTCGTGGCGATGACAAGGCTGGCGCAGAACTCCACAGCGCACATACCGAGAGCCATGGCGGCTTCTTCGGACGCGTCAAAGACGCTTTTAATCGCTAGCGATTATTCGTAATGCTCTCACTCTTCTTCGTATCATTGATTCCATCAAGCGGTGTCGTGATTTTGGATGGCGACGAAGCGCATCACGCGCTGACGGTTACGCGATTGACTACCGGCGATGAACTCTTGATGTCGGATGGCAAGGGCTCGTGGGCGCGCGGCCGGATATCGACCGCCACCAAGCGAAGCGCTGAGATCGAGGTTCTCGAACGCGGAATTGAGCAGACGGTGACGCCAACGCTGACCGTCGTCCAAGGAATCCCAAAGTCCGATCGCATAAAAGAGACGATTGAACTATTAACCGAAGCAGGAGTTGACCGAATAATTCCGTGGCAGGCCGCACGGAGCATCGCAAAATTCCAGGACGACAGTCTGGGGAAGTGGCAGAACGGAGCAATGGCCGCGGCGAAGCAGTCACGAAGATTCCGCATTCCTGAAGTGACAAGCGCTCAAACGACACACTCTCTTGCGGATGTTCTCGCGAGTTCGCGCATTGTGGTCTTGCATGAGTCGGCGACCCAGACCTTCACGCAGATAGTGGATGACTCATGGCGATCCGCCACGGAGATAGCCATAGTCATTGGTCCCGAGGGCGGCATCTCGGATGAGGAATTACAGAGCTTTTCGGAGCGTGGCGCCGATATCGTTTCGCTCGGTTCGCCGGTTTTCCGAAGTGCACACGCGGGAATCGCCGCGCTTTCCGCACTGCAGACCGCGCTTGGGCGCTGGTAGGCTTTTTAATAATGGATAAAGCACAAGCGGCGACGCTCACACCACTGGTCACCGTCCCAGTCGCAATCCCGATGGTCGCCCTTACAGGTCCGCACGACGCCTATCTACGAATTCTTGAATCCACTTTTCCGGATATCTCCATCACCGTCCGCGGTAACGAGATGTATGCCAAAGGCGATCTCGCCCAAATTCGACAATGCGAAACTCTTGTTCGCGAACTGCTCGTTCTATTGCGCGCCGGTCAACATCTGACCGAGGACGCGGTCCTTCGTTCTGTTGGAATGATCAAGCACGATCCGATGGAGCATCCGGCCGAGGTGCTCTCGCTCAATATTCTTAGCAACCGCGGTAAATCCATTCGGCCAAAGACCTCCAATCAAAAGCGATACGTCGAAGCGATTGACGACAACACCATCACCTTTGGAATTGGCCCAGCCGGAACCGGTAAGACTTACCTGGCAATGGCCAAGGCGATTCAGTCTTTGCAGGCGAAGCAGGTCAATCGAATCATTCTTACCCGCCCAGCGGTGGAGGCAGGCGAACGCCTCGGCTTCCTGCCCGGCACGTTGCAGGAAAAGATTGATCCATATCTTCGCCCGCTCTTTGACGCCTTGCACGACATGATTGACCAGGAATCGATTCCGCGTCTGATGCAATCCGGAATTATTGAAATCGCACCGTTGGCCTATATGCGCGGCCGCACCTTGAATGACGCATTCGTTATTCTTGATGAAGCGCAAAACACCTCCGCCGAACAGATGAAGATGTTTCTGACGCGTCTTGGATTTGGTTCAAAGATGGTCATCACTGGCGATACGACTCAGGTCGATTTGCCGAACGGAACCCAATCAGGCTTGCGCATCGTTCACGAGATTTTGGATGGCGTGGACGATATCGCCTTCATCAATCTCGAGGCTGAAGACGTTGTTCGTAATCGACTTGTCGGTGAGATTGTGAACGCATACGGACGTTTTGATGCGACGCGACCAGCACCTGCGCGTGTGATCCGTGGTGGAAGCGGTGATCGCTCTCTCTGATCGCCAATCGGCGTCAGTTGCACCCATGGGTATAGATATTGAGAACACCACCTCAAAGTCATATGACGAAGCGGCGCTGGTAAGCGTGGCGACGTATTCGGTCGCCGCGATGGGCGTTCATCCGGAGAGCGAGTTAAGCATCACGATTGTGGATGAGGCCGAGATGACCGATTTGCATATCCAATGGATGGATTTGCCCGGTCCCACAGATGTGCTCTCCTTTCCGATGGATGAAATCAAACCGAATTCGGCGGCGGATGGTCCTGGCGTCATCGGCGACATCGTCTTATGCCCAGATTTTGCGGCGCGACAAGCGGTCAACCATTCTTTGCAAGAGGAGCTAGAACTTTTGACGGTGCACGGCGTACTTCACCTTTTAGGGTACGACCACGCCGATCCATCCGAAGAGAAGGAAATGTTTGGATTGCAAGATCAACTTCTCGCAGAATGGCGGGGTTCGAAGAAATGAGCAGTCCGCTTCATCGAGTGCTCAATGTTCTTTCGGCGGGTCGACTATTTCCCGTCACAGCGGCGACCGCGGATGAAGAACTACACGAGATGGTGGATCAGGCCAGCGAACGAGGGCTAGTCGAGGAATCCGAGCGCGCGATGATTCACTCGGTCATTGATTTAGGCGAAACATTGGTCCGCGAGTTGATGGTGCCTCGAACCGACATGGTCTGGATGGAGGGGGAGAAGACGCTTCGTCAGGGACTCTCGCTCGCGCTGCGATCTGGCTTTACTCGCATCCCCGTGATTGATGAAAACCTCGACAACGTTATTGGAATCGCCTACGTCAAGGATTTGGCGCGCCGAGTACATGAACGTCACGAATCGGAGAACGAAGAGAAAGTCGCGCAACATATGCGCAAGGCGACCTTCGTGCCAGAGAACAAAATAGTGACCGAGCTCTTGAAAGAGATGCAACGCAATCAGATCCATATGGCGATTGTTGTGGATGAATACGGCGGCACCGCGGGCCTCATCACGATCGAAGATATTCTGGAAGAGATCGTTGGCGAGATTGACGACGAATATGACGAAGATACCGAGGACGTCGTGTGGGTGGACGAGAAGACCGCGCGCATCTCGGCTCGATTGCACGTGGATGATTTCGCCGAGTCGCTCAAAATTGAACTTTCCGAGGATGCGGTCGAAGACGTTGACAGCGTGGGCGGCCTACTGGCCAAAACACTGGGTCGAATCCCGATCGCCGGAAGCACGATTGTTATTGATGGCTGGCG
>Ga0208381_1000248_pt1 | contig 21357 bp, 21 predicted proteins | sample CryBogCBE13Jul09_FD_184572 | JGI IMG/M metagenome (GOLD analysis project Ga0208381, IMG submission 184572) | Freshwater microbial communities from Crystal Bog, Wisconsin, USA - CBE13Jul09 (SPAdes) (version 2) | ecosystem: Environmental > Aquatic > Freshwater > Lake | place: Crystal Bog...
TTTCAAAGTCCCAAATGGTGGCCGTTGGCGTCACTTCACTGCCGGTTCCCGCCGTCGTTGGCATCAAGACCAAGGGGACTTTTGAGCCATCACTGTCTTCAATGGCGACTTCAATGGCAACATCAAGGTGCTGCTGAAGCCAACCCGCTTGCGAAGGAACAAACCGCAGTACTTTGACGAGGTCCATCAGGCTGCCACCGCCGAGGCCCAACAGCACGCTGTTTTGCGGGTCTTTGTCGTGCCAAAACCCATCGTGCATCGCTTGCACTTGGCGTAAATCGGGCATGCCCTGGCTGTAGAGCGTTTCGGATGCCAAGCGGCCCGACAAAGCAAGCCGAACTTTTTTAAGTTCTTCGTCGTTGATTTCAGGAATTCGAACCCAGTGAAACTGCCGACCAGGATACAAATCACACAAAGCTTGAACAGCGTCAGTCCCAAAATGAATCGTGGGATGAATACTGGGATCGAACATGGTCAAGTCACGCGTTTTCTGAGGAAAGCAGAAATCAAATCAATGACGGTGACGGTCCCAATCAAAATAATCAACACCGCACAAGTTTCTTGGTATTGAAAGCCGCGGATGACTTCGTAAAGTATCACGCCAATGCCCCCAGCGCCCACCATGCCCACAACGGAGGCAGAACGCACGTTGGACTCGAAACGATAAAGCGAATAGGAAACCCACAAAGGCATGACTTGGGGCAAGATACCAAAAACGACCGCTGCCATCGGGTGCGCGCCTGTGGCCTTGATGCCTTCAATGGGCCTCGGGTCGACGGCCTCAACGGCCTCCGAAAACAACTTCGCCAGCGTGCCTGTGGTGTGAACAAACAAAGCCAACACTCCGGCAAAAGGGCCCAAGCCGACGGCCACAATGAAGAGCATGGCAAAGACCATTTCATTGATGGCGCGCAACGCGTCCATCAGACGGCGAATGGGTTGATAAACCCAAGGGCTCACCACATTCGACGCGCTCAATAAGCCCGAAGGCACGGCGGCCAAAATGGCCAGCAAAGTCCCCCAAATTGCGATTTGAAGGGTAACCATCATTTCGGCAACGTAAAGCTTCCAGTCTTTGAAATGGGGTGGGAAGAAATCAGCGGCGTATTTCTTCATGTTCCCGGCATCTTTAATCAGATCAAGGGGCCGAATTTCAGCACCCTGCCAGGCCCACGCCAAGACCAAGAAAAAAACAGCCCATCCGATGTAATAGGACAAGCCTTTTTTTTCTTCAAGAACGCGTGCATGCGCACGCGCCAGGGAAGCTTCTGTCGCCAAGGATCTCATTTCAGTTTGGCCAGCGCTTCTTTCAGCTCAGCGATCTTCCTGGCTTTTTCAGCTTCACCCAAAGTCGTGTCGGATTCTGTCTTGCGCAATTCTTTATAGAGCTCCAACTGGCGGATGGGGTCCAGTTGGGCATTGGTCGAAGGCTTGAAACCACCATAGTTGTAAATGTTCTTCAGAACCGCCTTTTCTGCGGGGTCTGTTTTGGCGTAGTTGTAGATGAATTTCTTCAGCTTCTCTTTGGTGTCGCTGTCCAAGTCTGTGCGCCACACAAAGGGATCGCTCGGGATCAAGGGGCTTTTCCACAAGACCTTGATTTCTTGAGCCACTTCTGGTTTAGTGGCGGTCAAGCGGTCAATTTCTTCGGTGTTGTTGGTGGCGACATCAAGTTGCTTGGCCAAAATGGCTTGCAAATTGGCGCCGTGGCTGCCGTTGCGAATGGTCTTGAATGTTTCTCTGGCGTCCAGGTTTCTTTTGGCAAAGACGTAGTAATTGGGCACCAAATAACCCGAGGTGGAGTTGGGGTCACCCATGCCGAAGTTGATGTTTTTGCCGTTGCGCAACACATCGTCCAAGTTGTTGTAAGGCGAATCTTTGGGTGCAATCAGCAAGGAGTAATAGCCCATGGAGCCATCTGCGTAGACAATTTGCGCGAAGATTTCACCGTTGGCGCGGTCCACGGCTTCCATGGCGGCCTTGTTGCCATACCAAGCCACTTGCACCTTGTTAAAGCGCATGGCTTCGATCACGCCGGCGTAGTCAGGGGCGTAGAAAGACTTGACGGTCAAACCCGTTTGCTTTTCCATGTCGCGGAAGAAGGGCTCCCAACGGTCACGCTGAACCGAAGCCGAATCGGTCGAAATGATGCCGAAGTTAATTTCTTTGGCTTGAACGCCCAAGGCAGACAAGCCCAAAAAGCCCGAGATCAAAATTTTGCTGAATTTCATGAAAACCTCTTTGTGAAAAATAAACAAACCAATCAATTTAATGAGTCGTTGCCGGAAAAACCATATAGATCAGCCAACTTGGCTTCATCTAAATGCGGAGTGGGTCCATCAAAAACCACGCTGCCTTGGCTGAGCGCAATGGTTCGCTCGCAGTACTTTTGGGCAATCGGAATTTGATGCAGGCTGGTGATCAAGGTGAGGTTCAGCGTCTTGGCCAACCCCAGCAAGGTGTCCATGACTTTTCTGGAAGATTCGGGGTCCAGCGAGGCGACGGGCTCGTCCGCCAAAACAATTTTGGCGCCTTTGATCAAAGCCCGTGCAATGGCCACCCGTTGCTGCTGCCCACCCGAAAGCGTTGATGATTTTTGATAGGCCAAGTCCACCAAGCCGACTTTTTCTAATGAATCTAAACCCCGGGCTTTTTCTTCCAACGTAAAACGCCTGGTCATGATTTGAAAGACGTTTTTCTGAGGGGTCAAGCCGATCAGCACATTGGTCAATACATCGAGTTGACCGACCAAATTGAATTGCTGAAAAATCACACCCATCTCTTGCCGAATGCGTCGGATGTGGGGCGACAGTTCGCCTTTTGATTGAATCAACTGTTGATCCAAAAGCAGCTCACCGCTGGTTTTATCCAGAATTTCCAGGCCACAAATGGCCCTCATCAGCGTCGATTTTCCAGAACCAGAGGCGCCGATCAAAGCCACCGATTCACCCGCGTTGATGTCAAAACTCACGTGATCAATGGCCTTGGTGACGCGGCCATGGGATTCGAAAGTTTTATTCGCGCAGCGAATGGCCAGCATGCTCACATCAAACTTTCAGCGAGTTGTTTGAAGTCCGCCAGCATCTTGGCTTGGGTGGGCATGGGATGGCGGGTCGCTTTGCCAGCGTCATCCCATTGGCGCAAAGAAATAGCGTCTTGTGAGAAAGGCATTTTGATAAACGCCTGGCACTCCACCTCGGTCATCGAGCCCCCTTGAAGGGCCAAGCTGCGGATTGAATCTTCAGACAATTGCGCCTGGTAATCTCGATTCGTCGAGACCAGATAGCGCTTGGCCAGCACATGCAAAGCCACGGGCTGCACCACGGCGGGAGGGAGTTTTTGAGCCAAATAATGGCTGCCCAAAACTTGGTGCTGGTCATCAATTCCCACCACCGTGGGCGTCCCGGTTTGGCCGGTTAACAAATGCCCAATGTCGTGCAACCACGCGGCCATTTGCAACTCAGGCGAAGCCCCCTGCTGCTTCGCCAACTGGCCACACTGCCAAGCATGAACCAGCTGAGTGACGTTTTCGCCGTGGTACTGAAGATCACCTTTCTCTTGATAGAGATCGGTAATTTCTTGAAAGAAAATTCTCATTAAAGCATGATGACAGTTGAATATGACAAAAGTGCGTCATATTTTTGACCCGTCTCATGCTCAATGATTATTAAAAAATATACCCAACGCTCATCACCATTTCATTGGATCGAACGTTTTGTGAAGCAGTCCCTTTGTACACAGGAATGTTCCGCATCGAGGTATAAATTTGTTTGTTGGTCAGCTCCAAATACAGGGGCTTGACGGGCACGTAACGAAAGCCCAGTTCTTCACCCGTTGAGGTGCCGACGATGCGCCACCAACCCGAATTCGTGCCCAACAAATTGGTTAAATTTTTATTGCCCACGCTGTTGGGTTGACCATTGATGTCAATCTCAGGGTGAACAATCGCCAGGCCGGTGCCGACCTTGGCAATCAGCGACAAGCTGCTGCCTTCTTCTAAATTTCCCAACAGGGGTTTGCGGTAAAGCGCGCTGACCATGACGTGGTTCAGGCCGTTGTGCAGCAGGTAAGTGAAGTACTGGGTGCTCAAGGTTTTGAGACCCACACCGCCGGCGTTGGTGCCTGTGACCAAGGCCGTTTGGTTCAAGGTGCTGGTGAATTTGGTGTGGTCCAAGCTCAGGTCCAAGGCCCAGTTTTTGTTCTCATCGAAAAAACGACCGACCCGAACGTTATCGGGCGTGCAGCAAACGGGCGATTTGAATTCATCGTGGCCTTGCATGTTGTGGACCACGAAGTCATTGTTCAAACTGGGCTGTGACACATGGACATCGGAGGGGTGGTAATGGGTTTTGTCATAACCCCAAGAGGCATACCACTCGCCTTGTGTGAAAAATTCACGGGTCGACTTGAAGAATGTGTTTTCATTGCTTGCGTCGGTTTGTGCGAGCACCGGGCTGGCCATGGCAAAAGTGATCGACAGGAGACCCAAGAGGCGAAAAACCGGCGCCAATGAACGGGAAGAGGAGGTGTTTTGAAGGGACATGAAAAGCGTACTTTTTAGATTCAAATGAACCCTGAAAGTATATTCTTCGTGCTTTCGCTGGCTTTGACGCCCCTCAAAGCGGCATTAAATAATCGAGGCGCTGGACTTTTTGGAGTCGCCTGAACCCTTCTTCGGGGCATCATCTGGATTGGAGGTGGCTCTACGAAGCACCTCCCAATAGCTTTTGGCAATTTCCATGTTGGGATGCAATCCCTTTTCCCCCAGCACGCGGTGCGCTTGAGGCAGCTTCCAGCAGGGCGTGAAAATCAACAAATGGTGCTCCAAGTGGTAGTTCACCCAATAAGGCGCCCACAAAGCCCGCCCAATGAGGTGGGTGTAGGTCGTTCGGGTGTTGCGCAAGGCATCTTGGTTGTTGCCCACCACCGCATGCTCTGCAATGTTGCGGATTCGGCTCACCAGTTGATACCAAGTCAAAAGAGGAACCACCCACAAAAACAAATAAAGCCAGGGGTGACCCGCCAAACTGAGCAAGGCCCACAAAACCAAATTGGTCAACAAGAAGCGTCGCTCGGCCTGCACCAATCTTTTCCATCTCGAGAGGAAGCGTTCAGGGCCAGTGGATCCCGCCTCGGCTTGCATCGCGGATTGAAATTGAATGCGACGGCGCTGATAGCCCGTCACGCCCAACACGTCGCGCAGCACTTTGCGCCACAAGCTGTTGCGGTGAATGGGGAAATGGGCCGATAACCCCCAATCGGGGTCTTCGCGCTGCTGGGTAAAGCGGTGGTGTTTTAAATGGTAGGGCCGGTACAAACCGATGTCGGCTCCAACGGGGTCGCCGCAAAACCAGCTGCCTAAAAAGTCATTCAGCTTTGGATGGGCGCACAGCAACCGATGCGCGGCGTCGTGCATCAAAATCGCCAAACCCAGTTGGCGGCTGCCAATCACCACGCAGCCCAATAAATAGCTGAACGGATTGGGCCACATGACGAACAGCAGCATCGCGGCCAAGATGACCACCCAAGCGTGCAACACCAACAAGACGCCGATCACATCGCTGCGCTCGCGCAATTGAGCCTCTTCCTCGGGAGAAAGGAGATCAATGGGGCGTAAAGCGACAGACATTGGGGTGGTCATCCAATCAGTCTAGCGGCCCTGCGCGTTGCTGCCAATCCCCAATAACCAGCACCGGGTATTCCACCCCTTCAACCTGGCGAATCCTGAAAATGGTGGGCGCGACAAGTCAGCACCAAGGTGTCGCGGTGGCCGCCCTCGGCCAGCGGCTGGATGGGGGTGCTTTCGTGGATAACGCGGGCATCGTCCATCAACACCATGGACCCCGGCTCGCTCAGCGTGAAGCGTTCTCCGAGCGGGCCATCGGCTTCAAAGACGCGTGTTTCGCCGCCTTTGATGTCGGTTCTATTGACCATCATGACGGCCACAAAATCGACGCCGTCTCGGTGCGCACCTTCAGGCGTTGGACGGCCAATGCCGCCCGTGGTGTCGATGCGAAATTGATGGGCCTCGATGCACCAGCGGACCTCTGCTTGGCCCCGAACCGCACTGGCGGTTTGAGCAAAGGTGCTCAACAATTCTAAGAACGCGGGCTGGCTGGTGGTGCTTTCCAGCATCGGTTCAAACCAGCGCTCCATGCCACCGTGCAAGGCGTTGTAATCCAAAGGCTGCCAATGCGCTCGGTGAGGGACTTGGGTCAAGACGCCCGATTCAAATACAAAACTGCTGTGCCGACGCCGGCGGTAACGGCCGCCGTCTTTCAGGTAGTGGTCCGGTGGCATGTTCTCCCACTCACTTGCCAGCGACTGAAGGGCTCGGGTCGAAGTCCCCGCCCATTGCGCCACGCCCTCGACGCTGAGCACGCCGTACCCCTTTTGGCTCAGCAAATGACGAATCTCCGAAGCGGGGGTGTATTGGGGCGACAAAGACTTCATGAACTCGCAAAATCCTTGTAGCTCTTTTCTTCCACCAGTTCAGAACCCAAGGCCAAATTAATGGCCTTTTTCAGTTGGGCGCGCTCGTCGTTGAGGCGGTAAACCTGACGGGCCAGATGAATGAAGGTTTCGCCAAAGGCCTGCTTGGCCTCTTGATCACGGAGGTCATCCTCGACCTGCCAAAGGGATTGATTCACTTTCAGCAAGTCGTTTTTAAGATCAAAAATGGCCGCAGGCAAGTAGGGGTTTTTTTGCACGATGGCCTCCAAAAGGCCCAGCTCTTTGCGCACATTCCCCAAAGCGGCGGGTCCGCTGATCTTGGCTTGTTTGATTTCCAAGATGGTGATTTTGTCGAGCAACTCGCCCCAAGAAATGGGAATCAAGGGCGTGGGGGTCTGGGGGCTTTGGACAGACATGGCTTCAGGCTTGGTTGTGGGGTGCGTTGTGAGAGTAAGGTTGTGAGAGTGTCGGTTTTAAAAGGTTTTTTCAAGGGCTTAATGATCCGCAGCTGGTTGGTAAGACTTCAGCCAGCCCAAGCCGTCGCGGGTGGCGTTCGGCGCCATGCCGCGCTGGGGACGGTATTCACAGCCGATCCAGCCGTTCCAGCCCGAGCGGTTCGACAACTCGTCGATCACTTCAAACAAATGGCGGTAATTGACCTCACCCAAATCGGGTTCGTGGCGCGCAGGCACGCCTGCGATTTGCAAATGGCCCACACGACCACTGGGCAAATAACGGCGCAACTGCGTTTCCAAATCGCCCTCCATGATTTGACAATGGTAGAGGTCCATTTGCACTTTGAGGTTGGGGGCATTCAGCTGCTGAACCCACTCATGCGCTTGGGCTTGTTTGGACAAAAAATACCCTGGCATGTCTCGCTGGTTGAGGGGCTCAATGAGCACGTCCATGGGGTGGGCAGCGGCTTTTTCGGCGGCCCACTGCAGGTTGGCTAAGTAAGTGGCCCGCAGGTGTTCTTCAGCCAGGTGCGCCGGTTGAATGCCGGCCATCACGTGGATGCGGGGGCAATTCAGGGCCGCTGCATAGGCCAGCGCCAACTCAAAGCCTTGGCGAAATTCGGCCTCTCTGCCTGGCAAACAGGCAAGGCCGCGTTCACCCGCCTCCCAGTCGCCCGCTGGGGCATTGAACAGCACCTGCTGCAAGCCGTTGTCTTGCAAGCGCTGTTGGAGTTCATGGGCTGGATGTGCATACGGAAAGAGGGCTTCGACCGCCTTGAAGCCATCTTCTGCGGCCGCTTGAAAGCGGTCCAGAAAAGGCAACTCGTTGTAGAGCATCGTCAGATTGGCCGCGAATTGGGGCATAAAAAGGCGCGAAGAAACGAAGGGTTGAGTTAAATTTCAAAATTGTCAATGAGACGGGTGCCACCGAGCTTGGCCGCGCCCAACACCACCAGCGATTGCGCCGATTCTTGGGCGGTTGGCGCTTGCAAGTCGACACGACGACGCACCGTTAAATAGTCGGGCTTCCAACCCCGATCCTGCAATTGGCTCATGAAGCTTTGCTCCAAAGCTTCCCGCTTTTCAGGCAAGGCTTGGCCCAAAGACAACGCACTTTGCGCCAAGCCACGCAACGCCAAAGAGAGTTGCAACGCCTCGGCGCGTTCCGCCTCGCTCAAGTACCCGTTGCGCGAACTCATGGCCAAGCCCTCGGCCGTGCGCTGGGTTTCACCTGCCAAGATCTCGATGGGCAAGGCAAACTGGCGCACCAATTGGCGAATCACCATGAGTTGCTGATAGTCCTTTTTGCCAAAAGCCGCCACCCCTTGCGCGTGGCCTGCAAACACGGCTTGAAAGAGCTTCATGACCACGGTGGCCACGCCCACAAAAAAACCAGGGCGGAATTGGCCTTCCAGAATGTCGGCCATGCGCGGGTCGGGGTGAACCTTGAAAGTTTGAGGCTCGGGGTAGAGGTCGGCTTCGCGCGGTGCAAACACCACGTCACAACCCACCGCCTCCAGCTTGGCGCAGTCGGCCTCCCAAGTGCGTGGGTAACTGTCGAAGTCTTCGTGTGGCAGGAATTGAAGGCGGTTCACGAAGATGCTGGCCACCGCCACATCGCCTTCTGGTTTGGCCAACTTCAGCAAGGCCAAATGACCGTCGTGCAAATTGCCCATCGTGGGCACAAAAGCGGGTTTTTCAAAGGCGCTCAAAGCAGCGCGCAATTCAGGCAAGGTGCGGACGATGTGCATAAAAAGAGGGGCGCTTGAATTACCAAGCGTGCAAAGTATTGTCTGGAAATTGGCCTGTCTTAACGGCCTGAACATAGGCCTGCATGGCGGCTTGCACGCTGCCGGTATCGGTCATGAAGTTGCGAACAAATTTGGGGTTTTTGCCCAAGTTCACGCCCAGCATGTCGTGCATCACCAAGACCTGACCGGCCGTGCCGTTGCCAGCGCCAATCCCAATGGTGGCGCAGTGTTTGAGCTCTTGCGTCAGCTCAGTGGCCAAGGCCGCGGGCACCATTTCCAGCACCAACATCGCTGCGCCAGCTTGTTCAAGGGCCAACGCCTGTTGACGCAAAGTGGCCGCGCTGTCGCCCTTGCCTTGCACGCGGTAACCGCCCAAGGCGTGCACCGTTTGCGGGGTTAGCCCCAGGTGCGCACAAACCGGAATACCGCGCTCAACCAAGAAGTGCACCACCTCCGTGGTCCAGCCGCCGCCCTCAAGTTTCACCATGTGGGCCCCTGCTTTCAGCAAGGCAGTCGCACTGCGCAAAGCTTGTTCACGGGATTCTTGGTAAGCGCCAAAGGGCAAGTCGCCAATCAGCCAAGCGGTGCCTTGAACGCGCCGCAGTCCGCGTGAAACGCTCTCGGTGTGGTAGCACATGGTCTCCAAGGTGACGCCAACGGTGCTGTTCAAACCTTGGCAAACCATGCCCAAGGAATCCCCGACCAAGAGGCATTCCACGCCCGCCGAATCGGCCATTGCGGCAAAGGTGGCGTCGTAGGCCGTGAGCATGGTGATCTTCTCGCCACGGGCGTGCAACTCGGCCAAACGCGGCAAGCTGATGGGCTTGCGACTGGCCGGCGCGCTGGCTGTGGGCAAGGTGCCGTAAGGACTGGCTGAAAGACTCGCCGAGGGGTTGAGATTGGGTGTGGTCATACGGACATTTTAAAGATCGACAAAAGGTACAAATTACCGATGCTCGGGCTATTATTGACGGCTTATAAAAAGAGACAACATGTTTTTGAATCTCAAATCTGCATCCGATCCTGCAGCCAAGTCACTGAAGGCACAGACCCTGTTCGAACCCATTTGGTTTGAATGGCTGGTGCTGCTGGGGCTTTTTATTTTTGCCTCTTGGCTCTTGGGCATTCAGGGGGTTTGGCAGTTGTTGCTGACCTCCGACCCCACCGGCATTACCGCGTTGATTTTGGTTGTTTTCAGCGTCTCGACCTTGTGGTGCGGCGCCCGCAGCCGAGCGCTCAATCAGCAGCGCGCGCTTTGCCAAAAAGCCATTCAAATGCCCCCACAATGGCCGATCAAAAACCGCGTTCAAGCTTTGTTGGTGGCCGAGGGTTGGGCTGGTGAATATTGGCGAGCCCTTGCCAACAACCCGCACGAGAGCGCCACCGCCTTGGATGTGCTGGCCGAGCAAGCCCAGGGCCGACACACGACGATGTGGTGGGTGAATGGGGTGCAACTCAAGCTGGGCCTGCTCGGAAAAGTGATCGGGTTTTCGATCTTGGCGATGCAAATTGGCCACATTCAAAATTTTGACCCTTCGCAATCGCAAGAGCTGTTGCGCAACTTGACCGGTGGACTGGGCGTCGCCTTGTTGACGACCATGGTCGGGTTGGTCGGCAATATTTTGTTGGGTTTGCAACTGACTCGCTTAGACCGTTTTGCCGACGATTTGGTGCTTCAAATTCAGCGCCATGGTTTGAACATCACCCCCCAAAATGCGCAGCCGGCGTAAACCCCGCGAACCGGAGGTCGATCCTTTTTACGACATGTTGTTCAACATGTTGATCGCCTTCGTCTTTTGTTTCATCATTGCCTTGCTCGCCATGAACCCGGTCGCCAACAAAAATGGCGACATCCCTGCCAAGGCCGAGTTCATCATCACCTTGACGTGGCCTGACAACGACCCCAACGACCTGGACCTTTGGACCCAAGGCCCCTCGGGTGAAACCGTTTGGTTCCGCAACCGCGATGCTGACCTGATGCACTTGGACCGCGACGACCGCGGCAACGCCAACAACACCATCACCGTCAACGGCAAAACCATCGTCAACCCCTTGCGCCAAGAAGTGGTGACGGTGCGGGCCATCAACCCCGGCGAATACGTGGCCAACGTCAATTACTACGAAAACAAAGATGCCCCTGCCGACGAAACCAGCGATCACCCCCGCGCTGGGCAGCCCGTGGTGGCGACCTTGAGCGTGATCAAAGTGAACCCCAAAGCCGAGGTGGTTTTTTACGGACAAGCCACTCTGACGCACAAGGGCGAAGAAACCACCTTGGTGCGCTTCACCGTCGCGCCCGACGGCAGCGTGACCAACATCAACACCTTGCCCAAGTCCTTGGTCACCACTTTTTAAAAATATTTGCTGAAAGAACAGACATGACACTGCAATTTTCGGTCGCGATGGTTATCGTGGTTTTTCTCTCCGTTTTGGCTTTGCTGTTTTCGCATTGGCCGCGCTGGATCAAAGCCGTTTTGGCCGTGGGTTCCTTGGGCTTTTATTTCTTCGCCTTCAACGCCGTCGGCAGCTTGTTGGGTCAGCCCAGCACCGATGCCTTGCCACCCCGCTTTGTCATGGTGGCGGCATTTGTGGATGAGCCAAGGCCCAAGTTTGCCGGCGCCATTTACCTGTGGGTCACCCCCATCGAAGAAGGCCGCAACAACATGGAGCCCCGCGCCTTCAAGCTGCCCTACAGCCGCCCCATGCATGAACAAGTGGCCTCGGGCATGAAGAAGGGGCGCGACGGCGTGGCGCAAATGGGCACTGCCGAAGCGAGGTCTGGCACCGGCCACGCCCCCTCTTGGCTCAAGCCCGGCAATGACGAGCAGGAGATCAAAATTGCCGACTTGCCCACCCCTCAATTACCTGAAAAATAAGGGGCTGGCATGACACCAATTTTCAGTGGATGGCGGGCCCTCTTGTCTTTGAGCGCTCTGGCTGCCTTGACCGCCTTGACCGCCTGCGACAAGCCCGCTCACGAGCACCCTTATTTCCCCTTGGCCGAAGGCCACAGCTGGACCTATGAAGTTTCGACCCAGTTTGACGATCCCGAAGGCCACACCGACATCACCCACACCACGTTGACCAACATGGGCGGCGAGCTTTTGAACAACCAACCCAGCTGGCGTCGGCGCAGCACAGAAGGGGTCGAGTATTGGCTGCGCCAAGACGACAAAGGCCTGACCCGTGTGGCCACCCGATCGGCCTTGGACGCCCGCGCCACCTTGGACGCGGCCCCGCGCACGGTGCTGCCCGATCCGTTGGTGGTCGGCGCGCACTGGGAAACCGACACCACCCTTTATTTTTTGCGTCGCCGCAGTGAACGCCCCGCAGAGTTTCGCTTGGTTGAAAAATACAAAGCCATTCCCATGACCTACACCGTCACCGATTTGAATCAAAAGGTGTCGACGCCGGCGGGCGATTTTGAAGGCTGCGCCTTGGTCAGCGGCCGCGCCGATGTGGTCATGTGGATCGAATCTGCAATGAGTTTTAAGCCGACCCCGGTGCTGACGCGCGAGTGGTATTGCCGGGGGGTTGGCTTGGTGCAATTGGAGCGTGAGGAACCCACCACGGCGCGGTTTTTCCAAGGGGGTTTTTTGCGCATGAAATTGACCGCTTGGCATTGATCATTTGGCCATTTTGGTAACGTCTATTTCGACTCTGACAGATGCCTTACTAAAGACCATTCATTTTTTGAATTATTTCATTCAAATCGACACAATTTAAGGGTTTGCGATAGCGGGGACTCCTGGTTTTCTCTAGAGAATTAACGCACTAACGGTTTGGTTGGGGGGCTGACTTGTCTTCCTGGTCGTTGGTTTTTTCTTTAGAAAATTTTGGAGACTTTATGAAGCTTTTGCTTAAAACCCTAGCTGTGGTCGCCGCCGTCGGCGCCACGTCTTTGGCCAGCGCTCAGAACTGGCCCATTTATGGTGGCGATTCGGGCAACACCCGTTTCAGCAATGCCAACCAAATCACGCCTGCCAACGTCAAAGACTTGCACGTGAAATGGGCCTTGCAATTGGGCACCAACCGCTCGCAAGAATCCAGCCCCATCATCATCGGCGACACGCTGTATGTGACCTCCTCTTTTGGTCCCAAGAACGTGTATGCCGTTAACGCCAAAACCGGCGATGTCAAATGGTCCTACTCGCCAGACATCCCAAAGGGTGTTGACCAATTCGCTTGCTGCGACGTGAACAGCCGCGGCGTGACCTATGCCAACGGCAAGATCTTCGTCGGCCGTTTGGACGCCAAGATGACCGCCCTCGATGCCGCTACCGGCAAAGAACTGTGGACCTCCACCGTGGTGGACTACACCGCCGGTTCCGTCATCACTTCGCCCCCCACTGCCGTCAAGAACCTGATCATCACTGGCTTCGGCGGTGGTGAATACGGCGTTCGCGGCGCGCTGGTGGCTTATGACCAAAACACCGGCAAAGAAGTTTGGCGCACCTACACCGTGCCCACCGGCAACGAAAAGAATGCCGACACCTGGAAGGGTGACTCGGGCAAAAACGGTGGCGGCGTGGCCTGGAACGTGGGCTCTTACGATCCCAAGTTGAACCTGGTTTACTACGGCACTTCAAACCCCAGCCCTTGGACCGCTGCTGTTCGCGGCAACGACACCTCCAATGTCGGCAAGTTCACCAACCTGTACACCGCTTCTGTGATCGCTTTGAACCCAGAAACCGGCAACATCGTTTGGCACTATCAATTCACCCCCCACGACGCTTGGGACTATGACGGCGTGAACGAATTGGTGTTTGCCGATCTGCCTTTCGGCGGCAAGACCGTTCCCACCATCATGCAAGCCAACCGCAATGGCTTCTTCTACGTGATTGACCGCGCCAACGGCAAACTGTTGTCGGCCAAGCAATTCGTGGACGGCGTGAACTGGGCCACCAGCATTGACCTGAAGACCGGCGCGCCCGTTGAAACCGCAGGCGACGTCAAGCGCCCTGGTTTGAAGCGCATGGCCAAAGACGTTTGCCCCAACTTGTTGGGTGGCAAAAACTGGATGCCCATGTCTTACAACCCCAAGGAAAACCTGGTGTTCATTCCTACGCTGAACCTGTGCATGGACATGGAAGGCGTTCAAGAAGAGTACAAACGCGGCCAGTTCTACTTGGGCGTGAACTTTGACTTGGGCAAAGCCGGTGCTGGCGGCCACTTGGGTGGCGTGAAGGCATGGGACCCCGTCAAGCAAAAAGAAGTTTGGTTCAACAAAGATCCTCTGCCCTACACCGGCGGCACCTCGACTACAGCCACTGGCTTGGTCTTCGGTGGCGACGTGACTGGCAAGTTCCGCGCCATGGATGCCAAGACCGGTAAGGTGCTGTGGCAATTCAATGCAGGTTCTGGCATCTCTGCTGCTCCTGTGACTTACACCATCGACGGCAAGCAATACGTCGCTGTGGTCACTGGCCGTACCCAATCGATCCCTGCTTTCTTGGGCTCCATCGGTGACAAGATCGTGTCTGCCAGCCCTGAAGGCGGCACGATGTTTGTGTTCGCTTTGAACTGATCTGTTTCTAAACAGATTCAGATCTGAAAGCACTTTTCGTTATTTTGGTTAGTTAGGAGAAATGTATGTCCAAGTCGTTGAACGACTTATTCCGGTCAAATCGCCAGCGTGCGATGGGTTCGATCAGTGGTTTGGTGGGCGCTTTGTTGCTCACCGCTGCTGCCCTGCCCGCGCAAGCTCAAGCACAAGCCGCGTCGCCGACTCACCTGCGGGTCTGCTCGGATCCCGACAACTTGCCTTTCAGCAAGTCGGAAGGACCCGACAAAGGTTTGTACATTGATTTGGCTGAAAAGGTCGGGCAACGATTGGGCATGCCGGTCGACTACGTTTGGTGGTTGACCTTCAATCAACGCCGCGCCATGCGCAACAGCATGGCCGGCTGCGATGCTTACTTCGCGCTGCCTGCAGACGCGGATTACAAAGTCAGGGGTTTGCTGAAAACCAGCTCTTTCCTGAATGTGAGTTATGCAGCGGTGAGTGCACCCGGTCAAAGCATCACCACTTTGAACGACCTCAAAAACAAACGCGTGGGCGTTTTGTTTGGCTCCCCTCCCCAAATTTTGTTGGCGGTGAATGAAGGTTTCAATGCGCAAACCTTCCGCACCCATGAACAAGCGTTTGAGGCCCTGAACAAACATGAAATCGATGTGGCCCTGTTGTGGGGTCCGAGTGCGGGGTACGACAACGTCAAACAATTCAACAACCAGTGGCAAGTCACGCCGATCTCCGGCGAAGGCATGGGCGGACAAGTGGCCGTCGCCGTGCAAAAAGACCAGCCTGAGTTGAAAGAAAAAATCGATCAAGCTCTGAAAGATTTGCAACCCGAAATTGCCGCTTTGGCGAAAAAATATGGCTTCCCCAGCCAGTTGCCCGTGAACCTGTCTTCAGCCAACCGCGCCTCTGAGATGGGCAAAAACGGCGCTGCAGACCACGTGGTGGCTGTTACAAACAACAATGGGAACAACAGCAAGTTCATGCGCCAAGTGGCCGACATGCCTGCCAAGATCTCGGACGAGGCCTTGCAAGCCGCAAAATCGCGCTTCAACAACACCTGCTCCCATTGCCACGGCGCCAATGGTGCCAGCCCCATTTCTGAGCGCGACCTGCGCAAATTGAAATCGCGCTACAAAGACCAATGGCAAGAAGTGGCGTACACGACCATCACCAAAGGCCGCCCAGAATTGGGAATGCCGACTTGGGGTGTCGTCATTCCTGACGACGAAATTAAAAACGTCATCCAATTCTTGGCCACGGTTCAGCGTTAAGCCGATCCGCCCCATTTTTTGAGTCACCCCCATCGGCAACGGTGGGGGTTTTTCATTTTTGACTTGGGGAATAATGCCTTATGCACAGCACGCCCCCCGACTTTTTCAGCGATTCAGACCCCTTTCAAACGCCCTCGGTTGGCCCTTCTCCCTCGTCAGATTCGCCTTTGCTGAAGGGGCTGAACGACGAACAGCGTTTGGCGGTGACCTTGCCTTCTGAGTCGGCCTTGATTCTGGCCGGAGCAGGCTCTGGGAAAACACGGGTTTTGACCACGCGCATTGCCTGGCTGCTGCAAACCGGTCAAATTTCGCCTGGCGGCGTGTTGGCGGTCACCTTCACCAACAAGGCCGCCAAAGAGATGATGACGCGCTTGAGCGCCATGCTGCCACTCAACGTGCGCGGCATGTGGATTGGCACCTTCCACGGGCTTTGCAACCGCTTCTTGCGGGCGCATTGGAAGCTGGCGAACCTGCCCCAAGGTTTTCAAATCTTGGACACCCAAGACCAACTCTCGGCCATCAAGCGTTTGATGAAGCAGTTCAACATCGACGACGAGCGTTTTCCGGCCAAGCAACTGCAGTGGTTCATTGCGGCTTGCAAGGAAGACGCACAGCGGCCCGGTGACGTCGAAGTGCGCGACGCGGAAACCCGCAAAAAAGTCGAGATTTACCAGCTCTACGAAGAACAATGCTTGCGCGAAGGTGTGGTCGATTTTGGTGAGTTGATGCTCAGAAGTTATGAACTGCTGCGCGACAACGCCCCCGTGCGAGCGCATTACCAACGCCGCTTTCGCCACATCCTGATCGACGAGTTTCAAGACACGAACAAGCTGCAATACGCTTGGATCAAGCTGCTCAGTGGACGGGGTGCTGATGACGTGGACTTGCAAAGCGGGAGCGCCGTGCTGGCCGTGGGCGACGATGACCAAAGCATTTACGCCTTTCGCGGCGCGCGGGTTGGCAACATGGCCGACTTTGTTCGCGAATTCGGGGTGCGGCATCAAATCAAGTTGGAGCAAAACTACCGCTCTTACAGCAACATCCTTGACTCTGCGAATGAGCTGATCAGCCACAACCAAAAACGCTTGGGCAAAAACCTGCGCACCGATCAAGGGGCTGGCGAGCCCGTGCGTGTGTCCGAATCCCCCAGCGACTTTGCCGAAGCCAACTGGCTGATCGACGAGATCAAGCATTTGTTGCGCGACCAGGGTGCCGAGCCCGGCTACAAACGCCAAGAAATTGCCGTGCTTTACCGCTCCAACGCACAAAGCCGGGTGGTCGAAACGGCCTTGTTCAATGCCGGCATTGCTTACCGCGTGTACGGCGGCTTGCGCTTTTTTGAGCGCGCTGAAATCAAGCACGCACTCGCCTATTTGCGCCTGATCGAAAACCCGCGCGACGACACCAGCTTTTTGCGCGTGGTGAACTTCCCCCCCCGTGGCATTGGGGCCCGTAGCTTGGAGCAACTGCAAGACTTGGCGCGTGAATCCGGCTGCGCCTTGCACGATGCGGTCAGTGCCCTGAGCGGCAAGGCCGGGACCAACATTGGCAGTTTTGTCGCCAAAATCGATGTGCTGCGCGAACAAGCGGCGAACTTGACGCTGCGTGAAATTGTCGAGCTCGTGCTCGACCACAGCGGCTTGATCGAGCATTACCGAGCCGACCGCGAGGGGGCTGATCGCCTCGAAAATTTGGAAGAATTGGTCAACGCGGCACAAAGCTTTGTGAGCCTGGAAAGCTTTGGACGAGAAGTTGATCACAACGCCAACCGTGAATTGGCCACTGAGTCGGCATCTGAAGTGAACGTCGAATTCGAGACGGGCGAAACCCTCTCGCCTTTGGCCGAGTTCTTGTCCCACGCGTCGCTCGAGGCGGGCGACAACCAAGCCCAAGCCGGCCAAGACGCGGTGCAACTGATGACCGTCCACGCAGCCAAGGGGCTGGAATTTGACGCCGTCTTCATCACCGGACTGGAAGAAGGTTTGTTCCCGCACGAGAATGCCATGAGCGACCACGACGGCCTCGAAGAAGAACGCCGCTTGATGTACGTGGCCATTACCCGCGCCCGCAAACGCCTCTATTTGAGCTTTTCGCAAACCCGCATGTTGCATGGCCAAACGCGCTACAACATCCGCAGTCGATTCTTAGAAGAATTGCCCGAAAGCGCCTTAAAGTGGTTGACACCCAAGCATGGCGGCTTGCCCAAAACGCACGAGTGGTCGCCGTCGAGCTTCAATGACATTTTCAGCAAACCCAGCGAAAAGTTCCAAGAACCCTTGATCGAAAAGGCCAACGCCGCCCAACCCATTCGCGCCAAGATGAAGGTCTTTCACAACAAGTTTGGAGAAGGCGTGGTGGTGACTGTAGAAGGCAGTGGCACCGATGCGCGGGCCCAGGTCAGCTTTGCCCGCCACGGCGTGAAGTGGTTGGCCCTGAGTGTGGCCAAGCTGACGCCTATTTAAAGCCAATTTAATGGGGCCATTTCAGCTCGGCTCATCGGAACCGAGCGTGTCGACCGTTACATCCACCAAGCTTCCGCCAAAGCAAGCGCGGAAAGTAAACACCAAGGAAGTGGTGAACATGGCCAGCGCGATCAAGGCCAGGCCCATCACCAAGCCGGTCCCGAGATTCGATTCCAACGCATCACCCAGCAAACTGGCCATGAGCAAACAGCTGCTCATGAGCGCGGTCCACAGAACGCCAAAAACGGCGAACGCCCCTTTGTTGCGCCAGCAGGCCATCCAACTGAAAAACAGGCTTTTGACCGGTGGCACATGGCCCCAGTGCACCAAGGCCGGCGCGTGCCAAAACAAGAGCTGCAGTAAAAAAGAACCCGCCGTAAAAAGTGCCAAGGGGGCCAGCATGGGGGCGTTTTGCAAGGCGGGCGTGTTCAAGTCGCTGCCGACCAAATACAGTTTGGCGAAGGCCCCGCCGTCGATCAAAACAGTCAAGCCCAACAAGCACAAAAAACCGGCGGCGTAGATCAAACCCAAGGTCAACATGTCGCGTTTTCGTTGCTGCCCGACACGCCACGCGGTCAAGAGCACCGTGGGCATGGGGAAACGGCCTTGGGCGGCTTCGTGGCTCGCGGCCATCATGCCCAAAGAGGCACCCGGTATCAGCACCAGCGACAGCAGCCCGCCCACATAAGGCACCAGTGACAGCAGCGAAACGAGGGACATGAACATGAAGAACAAGCCCGTCAACGCCAGCGGTTGTTTAAAAAAAGTGCGAATGCCTTCACGCACCCATTGCATGCCGGCTCGAGGGGGGACTAAATTAAGCTTCATGCAGGCCGCCAGGGGCGTTGCACCCGCTCTTTTAAGACCCGCTCAAAATGGGTGGGATCGTGCGGTTTGAGCAAGCTCGCTTCGCGCGGCAGGTAAAAGTCCCACAAGCGTGAAATCCAGAACCGCAGGGCCGCGGCCCGCAACAGCGAGGGAAACAAAGCGTGTTCAGCGGCGGTGAAGGGCCGCACCGCTTGGTAGGCTTTTGTGAGTGCGTTGGCGCGGACTTCATCGAGCTGGCCAGCGCTCAAATCAATGCACCAATCGTTCAGGCACACCGCCACGTCAAAAAGCCAGGTGTCGCAACCGGCAAAGTAAAAATCGAAAAATCCAGTGAGCTGTTCGCCCTCAAACATCACGTTGTCTCGGAACAAATCCGCATGAACGGGCCCCTTGGGCAGGGCTTGGTATTCGGGCGATGCAGCCAAGTGGTTTTGCCAAGCCAGCTCGGTTTGCAGCAAGGTGCTTTGAGCGGCGTCTAAAAAAGGGAGCACCGAAGGGGTGGTGTCGTTCCACCAGGCCAGCCCCCGCAAATTGGGTTGTTCACGGCCATAGTCTTGGCCCGCCAAGTGCATGCGGGCCAGCATGTCACCCACGGCGGCGCAATGAACGGGACCCGGTTGCAGCTGGCTTTTGCCGGCCAATTTGTTGACCACGGTCGCGGGTTTGCCGTTGATGTGGAGCCATAAATCACCGTAAGCATTGGGTTGCGGGTCGGGCACCGGAATGCCCGCTTGCGCCAAATGCTTCATCAAAAACAAGTAAAAAGGCAGTTGTTCGGCCTCAAGACGCTCGAACAAGGTCAAGACGTAGTGGGCTTCAGGGTGGTCCGAATGGTCTGGCTGCGTACTCAGAAAGTAATTGGTGTTTTCAATGCCGCCCTCAATGCCCCGAAGTTGCGTGACCGTGCCCAACCCCAGCGTGTTGGCAATTTGTTGAGCTTGTGCGGGGGTGACTTCGGTAAAAACGGCCATGTTCAAAAATCAAACAAATTCCAGCGTCTCGCGCCCAAGGGGGCTGAATTCATGCTGCGCTCCACCGGATGGCTGTGCGAGCCGTCGGTGGTTTGCACTTCGTAGGGAGGCAGCCCCCCTTTGGGGCTGACGTTGATCGATTGGGTGACGCCGCCGTAACGCACCTCTTCAATGCGGCTGCCGTCACCCTCCAGGGTGATCAGCAACAGGGTTTGGTCGCCGGGCAACACCGCTGGGGTGCGAACTTCTTGAGTTCGAAGTTCTGTAGAACCCGTGCCGGGTTGTTTTTCTGCGGGTTCGGCCGCCCAAAGGGGGCCTGTTGAGGGCGCCATGAAAGCCAAGGCCACCCCCAACAGCCAAGCTGAAAAGGGGGCTAAAAGCAGGCGAAGCAACCGGTTCATAAAAGCATTGTAGGCAATGCACAATGTCGGTATGTCTGAGACCACTTTTTTACTCGTAGACGGTTCCAGTTACCTCTACCGTGCTTATCACGCCATGCCCGACTTGCGGGCCGTTCCAGGCGACCCCAGCAGCCAAGCCACAGGCGCCATTCGCGGCATGATCAACATGCTGCAAAGCCTCAAAAAAGAAGTGCCGGCTTCTTATGCCGTGTGCGTGTTCGACGCCAAAGGCCCGACCTTTCGCGACGACATTTACCCCGAGTACAAAGCCCATCGCTCGCCCATGCCCGACGATCTGCGCGCTCAAATTGAGCCCATCCATGAGGTGGTTCGGCTCCTGGGCTGGACGGTGTTGGATGTCCCCGGCGTCGAAGCCGACGATGTGATTGGCACCTTGGCCAAGCGCGGCGAACAGGCCGGCTTGAAGGTCATCGTCTCCAGCGGCGACAAAGATTTGTCTCAACTCGTCACGCCAAACATCACCATCATCGACACCATGAATGGCAAAAAACGCGATGTGGCGGGCGTGACCACTGAATTCGGCGTGCCGCCCCACTTGATGATCGATTACCAAACCTTGGTGGGCGACCCGGTCGACAACGTGCCAGGCGTCACCAAAGTGGGGCCCAAAACCGCGGCCAAATGGTTGATGGAATACGGCAGCTTGGCGGCGCTGATGGCCCGCGCCGATGAGATCAAAGGCGTCGCGGGCGAGAACCTGCGTGCCGCGCGCGATTGGCTGCCCGTGGGCCGCAGCCTGGTGACGATCAAGACCGATTGCGATTTGGCCGCCTGGGTGCCAGGCTGGGGCAGCGCCGAGCCCGCCGCCATGCAGCCCTTTTTGGAATTGGCCTTCACAGAGCCCAAAAACGACGCCTTGCGTGATTTTTACGAAAAAATGGGCTTCAAGGGCCTGGCCAAAGCGCTGGGCGGTTCGGGTCTGGGAGGGGCCCCTGGCAAAGCCGAGAAAGGTGACTTGACTGGCCATGTGACTGGCCATGTCACGGGCGACTTGTTTAGCGACCCCTCGGATGCCGAAGCCGAAGCCCCGAAGGTCGGCGCCCCTGCACATTTGAACTACGAAACGCTGACCGACTGGCCCAGTCTGGCCCGCTGGTTGGCCAAAATCGAAGCCGCCGAGTTGACCGCCATCGACACCGAAACCACGTCCTTGGACGCCATGCAAGCGCGCATCGTCGGCATCAGCTTGAGTGTGGTGGTGGGCGAATCGGCCTACATCCCAT
>Ga0208381_1000249_pt1 | contig 21323 bp, 18 predicted proteins | sample CryBogCBE13Jul09_FD_184572 | JGI IMG/M metagenome (GOLD analysis project Ga0208381, IMG submission 184572) | Freshwater microbial communities from Crystal Bog, Wisconsin, USA - CBE13Jul09 (SPAdes) (version 2) | ecosystem: Environmental > Aquatic > Freshwater > Lake | place: Crystal Bog...
CTTTGTGGTCAGTTCCAGGGCCAAGACCAAAATTCGCGCTTGGTTCAATGCGCAGGCTTTGCAATCGACCATCGCCAAAGGGCGCGAGGCGGTTGAAAAGTTATTGCAACGTGAAGGTAAAACCGCGCTGAAGCTGGATACTTTGGCCGAGCAACTCGGTTTCAAGGGCGCCGACGCATTGTTTGAAGTCGTGGGCAAAGACGAGTTGTCTTTGCGCAGCATCGAAACGGTGTTGCGCCCACCCGAAGCCTTGCCGCCGCCAGATGAGCGTTTGTTAAAAAGAGCGGCTTCTGAGGCCTTAACGCCGAAAGGCGGTATCTTGGTGGTGGGCATCGATTCGCTCATGACACAACTGGCCAAATGCTGTAAACCCGCGCCCCCCGACCCGATTGGGGGCTTCGTGACACGAGGCAAAGGCGTTAGCGTCCACCGACTGGATTGCCGCAACTTCAAAGAGTTGGTTCAACGCAGCCATGAGCGCGTGATTCAGGTCACTTGGGGCCAACCGGCCAAGAACGCCAACGGATCGGGGGCGGACAGTGCCAAGTACCCCGTTGACGTGTCGGTGGAGGCGAATGACCGCCAAGGCTTGCTGCGCGACGTTTCCGATGTGTTCTCGCGACAAAAGACCAATGTGATCGGCGTTCAGACCCAGACCATTCAAGACGTGGCGTGGATGACGTTCACGGTGGAGGTGAGCGACTCCACCCGCCTTGACAAGGTTTTGCATGAACTCAAGGGCGTCAAAGGCGTGACATCAGCCAAACGCCGTTAAAGCCTACCTAAAGTGGGCTATAATCATGGGCTTCGGAGTCCCCAGGCGCGTAGCTCAGTTGGTTAGAGCATCACCTTGACATGGTGGGGGTCGTTGGTTCGAATCCAATCGCGCCTACCAAACACAGCAGCCCCAGATCGCAAGGTCTGGGGCTTTTTTAATGGGTGTTTTCTCTGGGGCCGTTGTCTTGAAAAATGACGCAAAATCAAACGACCTACCAAGGAGACCACGTGAACACCAAAACCAAATTCTTACCAACTGCGCTGCTCGGCTTGGCGCTCAGTGCCAGCTTATTGGGTGGGGCTCAAGCCAATGAAAAAGGAGGCGCCAGCATGAATGTCCTGAAGATCGAAGGCGGCCAGATTGCTCAGCCTGCCGCCAACGAGCAGGGGCTGCACATTTACAAAGGCATCCCTTTTGCAGCCCCGCCGGTCGGTGAATTGCGCTGGAAACCGCCCCAAGCCGTGAACCCTTGGCAAGGGACTTTGGCCGTTGACCAATGGGGCGCACGCTGCTACCAAAGCCAACGCTTGGGCGCCCTGGACCCGAATAATCCCAACATGAGTGAAGACTGTCTTTACCTTAATGTCTGGGCGCCGAGCAAAGCCAAGGGCTTGCCGGTCATGGTTTGGATTCATGGCGGCAGCAACTTGAACGGCGCTGCCTCTCAGCCCGAATTCGATGCAGCTGCTTGGGCCAAACGCGGTGTGGTGGCGGTCAGCATCAATTACCGCGTTGATGTTTTTGGTTTCATGGCGCACCCCGAACTGACCGCTGAGTCGGGTACCCAGTCCTCTGGTAACTATGGGCTGTTGGATCAAATCGCGGCCTTGAAGTGGGTGCAACGCAACATCGCCCAGTTGGGTGGTGATCCTAAAAACGTCACCATTTTGGGTGAATCAGCGGGGGCCATTGATGTCAGCTTGTTGCTCGTTTCACCCCTGAGCAAAGGCCTCTTCCAAAAAGCCGTGGGTCAAAGCGGTAGCGCTTTGGTGCCCATCGGTCTGTTCAGCCCCAGGCCTTTGGCGCAAGGCGAAGCCCACGGACTGCGCATGGCCGACGCTTTGGGTGCAAAAAGCGTTGCACAAATGCGTCAAGCCACTTCTGCCGAGGTGTTGCAAGCTTCAGCCAAGCAGCCCAGCATTGTGGGTTTGGGCGTGATCGATGGGTATGTGGTGCCTGAATCGCCGACGCGCTTGATGCTGCAAGGCAAGGGCGCCGATGTTCCCCTGCTGCTGGGCAGCAACGCCGATGAAGGCAGCTTGTTTTCAGCCCGCATGCCATTGCCCCCCAATGCCGCGGCCTATGAAGCTTTGATGACGGCGCAGTTCAAGGGCCAAGCCCCCAAGGCCTTGGCTTTGTACCCGGCAGGGGCGCAAGGCGAATTGATCAAGTCGTCTTTCAGCGATTTGATTGGTGACCAAATCATCAATTACGGTACTTGGGCGTGGGCCGATCGTGCGGCTAAAAACAACCGTTCGCCGGTGTACCGTTACTTTTTTAGTCGCCGTCCGCCTTTGGCACCCGAGTTGTCGATTTATCCGCTCACTGCACCGGGTTCTTACCATTTCGCCGAGGTGGTTTACGCCTTTGATAATTTGGCCGTTCGACCCGATTGGGGCTGGCAAAAGGCCGACCACACCTTGGCCAAAACCATGGCCGATTACTGGACCAACTTTGCCAAAACGGGCAACCCCAACGGGTCTGGTTTGCCTCAATGGCCAGCCTACAAGGCCCCTTCAAACCAGGTCATGGGTTTGGGTGAAAACATCGGCGTGGTGTCCGAGCCCCATCCGGATCGGTATCAGTTCTTGGACGCGTTTTACACCAGCGCCGCTCCTTAATCAGCCAAACTTAAAAGCACTCAGTGAGTCAGCCGTTCAGAACAAAGGGCGGATGACTTTTGTGCCGAGTTGCCCGCGTCCAGCTCCCAGCGCAACAAGGCCGTTTGGTTCTGCTTCAAAGTGATTTTGAGTGGGCTCAGCCACGGATCGGACTGGGCCTCTTGCTCACTGGCCAAAATCCAAGCCCTTGGCGCCGCGCAGAGTTGCTGGTGAAATTCGTCCACCTCAATCAGGTTGTGGGCGCTGTTTAATGCCGTCGCAAAGTCACGCGCATCGACCAGTTCCCGTTGCCAGTTGTCGTGGGCTCGAATGGCTTCGCCGGACCAATCGCCAACCACTCGGGCTGGCGATGGGAGCTGGGCATACAAAGGGAGGTCGTAATAGTAGTGATGCCACATGTAAACCGGCTCATCCGAGGTGCGTTCGCGTCGCAATTGTTCACCCAGCGCCTGGGTGGATTTGGGGGCCTCCAGCGTAAAAAAAGCAACCAAGATCAAACCCAATAAACCACTCAAGATCACCCAGATTTTGAAGCGTTTGGTGGAAAGCCCCGACAAGCTTTGAGCCATCAAGAAGGCCAGTGGCGCAGCAGCAGGCAACACATAGCCCACTAATTTAGAGGCAGGCAAAGAGAAAAACACAAGCACCACCAGCACCGTGCAGCCCATCAAGGCGTTCAACCGAGGGCTTGTTGCCTCATGACCTTGGTCATGGGCGGCCCGTTGGGGTGCCCGCCAACGTTTGACGAGTTGCCATGCACTGACAAGGGTCCAGGGCAGGCAAAACAAAAACAGCACAGCCGGATAGAACCACAGGGGCTGGACATTGTTAAAGCCTTGGGTCGCAAAGCGTTGGAAATGTTGCACGACAAAAAAGTAATGAAAGAAGTCGGGGAAGGCCCTTTCCATCAGCAAAAACCAAGGCGCTGCCAAGCCCAAAAACACAAAGCAACCGACCCCATCAAACAAGCGTGCCATCAGGCGCCATTGGCGTTGCCAAGCCAACCACAAGAGCAAACTGGCCGCCGGTATCACGGCGCCAATCAGACCCTTGGCCAAAACCCCCAGCGCCGCCATGGCGTAAGCCCCCCACAAAGCACGACGGGCTTGGTTTTTTTGCTTTTCAACCCTTTGCAAGTTTTCCAAGTCGCTCATTCGCAGCAGGCAAGCATGCGCTGCCAAGGCCACCGTGGCGGTGATGCAGCCGGCCACCAACATGTCGAGGTTGGCGTATTGGCTGGCTAAAAACAGCAAAGGGGTGGTCGCGGCCACTGCCAGCACCCGCCGCGCCAACGCAGGGCTGGCCCATCGCCATGTCAAAGCCACCACAGAGCCGATGGCCAGGCAGCCACCCAAAACCGAAGCCACTCGGGCCGTAGCCGCATGAAAGCCCAGCATTTTTAAGCTGAACGCGGTAATCCAGTAGAACAACGGTGGCTTGTGAAAGAACGGTAGGCCGTCCAAAGTGGGCACCCCCCATTGACCCGATTGCGCCATCTCCCATGCAACACCCACATAACGCCCCTCGTCCGGTAGTGCCATGGGTCGAGCCCAGATCGAAAGGCACAGCCAAAACACCAGGCCTAAGGCCAGAATGCCTCTGTCCACCAGACTGAAAGAGACCGAGCGGGCGCGGTGCGAAGGGGGGGAGGGGTTCAAAACACGGATCAGGGAGCAGCCCCCGAGAAACAAGATTAACTTCATGATAAGGGCCTAAAGAGACCTCGTTCATCCCCCCTCATCCCCCTCATTACCGTTCATGCTTGACGGAGGCCATCAGATGACTTCACAGCCGTTCACGCCGCAGGCTCCTCATGCGCCTGATGCTGCGCCTGCTTCTCGGGCGAGCCCCAATCGGCCCCTTTGGGTCCAGGTGTTGAGGCCAACCAAGCGCTTGCCTGGGGATGACTGGGGCGGCTCCATGGCGGCTTTGATAGAGGCGGGCCACTTCAGCGCGACGCGCTTGGCTGAAACCTTGGCCCAGTCCTTTGATGTGGCGTATTCGCCCGATGTGGCTGGCAATTTTGATCCCTTGCCGTCCCTGGATTGGAGTTTCACCGCCAACTGGCCGGTCTATTTGCTGGGTTTGAAAGGGGGACGGGTGCAAGTGGCCACCGCCGACCCATCCAACCGCTTGCCTTTGAGCGCGATTGAATTCACCACCGGCATTGGCGCTGATTATGTGGTGCTGCCTTTGGATGTTTTGGAAGCAGCGATCAGAACCCGCGAGACGCAAAGCAAGGCCAAACAGGTGGCCAGCGCGAAAGCAGATCGGGTGCGCCAAGAGCGCCACGACATGGCGGATTTTGTCGCCCAAACCCTCACCTCTGAGGGGACGGCTGAAGGCAGGGCAGCCCATGATCTGTCCGATTCAGACACCACTCCGGTGGTGAAGTTTTTGGATCAAGCCTTGTGGTCGGCTTGGCAACAAGGGGCCTCCGACTTGCATTTTGAGCCCTTTGAAGATTGTTACCGACTGCGCTTTCGATTGGACGGTGCGTTGCATGATCAAGAAGCGCCGCCATTGGGGGCCAAAGACCAATTGACCTCCCGCATCAAGGTCATGGCCAATCTGGACATTTCCGAAAGGCGTTTACCGCAAGACGGCGGCATGAAATTGATGCTGACCCCGCCCTCGGGCCAGGGGCCCGCCCGGGCGGTGGATTTTCGGGTCAGCACCTTGCCCACTCTGTTCGGAGAAAAAGTGGTCATTCGCATTTTGGAAGGCGGCTCCAAGCGCTTGACCTTGGATGAGTTGGGCTACCTGCCTGCCCAAAAGCAAGCCTTGCTGGAGGCCATCGCCAAGCCTCAGGGCATGGTCTTGGTGACGGGCCCGACAGGTTCAGGAAAAACGGTGTCTTTGTATGCCTGTTTGGACTTGTTGAATCAAAAAGCATTGAACATTTCAACCGTCGAAGACCCGTGCGAAATTCAGCTCAGCGGGGTGAATCAGGTGCACGTGAATGAGCGGGCAGGGTTAACGTTTGCCGTGGCGTTAAGGGCTTTCTTGAGGCAAGACCCGGATGTGTTGATGGTCGGTGAAATTCGCGATTTGGAAACCGCCGATGTCGCTTTGAAAGCCGCTCAGACCGGTCATTTGGTGCTCAGCACCTTGCACACGAATGACGCCCCGGGCGTCCTCACCCGTTTGCGCCACATGGGGGTCTTGCCCTTTCACATTGCCACCAGCCTGACCTTGGTCACGGCCCAACGATTGCTTCGACGTCTGTGCCAGGTTTGCAAAGCGCCCCGTGTTTGGAGTGGGTCTGCCTTGCAAGCCGCCGGGCTGACCTCGCTTGAGCTCGAAACAGTGGAGAACAAGGAGCCGGGAGGCCTCAACCCAAGCGTCACCCTGTTCCATCCTGTTGGCTGCGCTGCTTGCCACCACGGTTACAAAGGACGGTTGGGCATTTACCAGGTGATGCCCATGACCGAGGATTTGCAGCAAATCGTTTTACGCGACGGCAACGCCACAGAATTGGCGGCACAAGCGGCCCGTGACGGGGTTTTGACGCTGCGGCAATCGGCTTGGCTGCAGGTGCTGGCTGGGCTGACCTCGCTCGAAGAAGTGATGCAAACCACGCCAGACTGAGCTGAAGAATTTCACACCTACCCAGGTCACCCTTGCGCATGTCACGCCCAATCAAGTCCAAAGACATCGCGCTCTTGACCCGTCAACTGGCGGCCATGATGCACGCCGGCGTGCCCGTCTTGCAAGCCTTCGATTTGTTAAGAAGGGGGCAACAAAACAAGGCCCTTTTGGACTTGGTCAACCAACTCAAAATCCAAGTGGCGGCCGGCACTTCATTGAGTCAAGCCTTGGCCAAGTACCCGCAACAATTTGGCACGCTTTATGTCAGTTTGGTCGCAGCCGGTGAGTTGGGCGGCGTGTTGGACACGGTCTTGGATCGGTTGGCCTTGTACCTGGAAAAAACCCAAGCCCTGAAAGCCAAGGTGCGTGGTGCCTTGTTGTACCCGATGGCTGTCTTGGTGGTGGCCTTGGGTGTGGTCTTGGTGGTTTTGGGCTGGGTGATTCCGAGCTTCAAAACGGTATTTTCATCACTCGGGGCCGAGTTGCCCGCACCGACCCGGATGCTGCTGGCTTTGAGTGATGGCCTCTTGGCTTATGGGCTGTGGTGGTTGCTCGCCCTGGTGGCGGGCGTCTGGGGCCTGAGACGGGCATGGCGTCAATGGCCCCGCTGGCGGCGGTTATGGGACGTGGCATGGCTGAGGTTTCCCGTCTTGGGGCCGCTGTTGCGCGATGCAGCCGTGGCCAGATGGTCGAGGACTTTGGCCACGCTGTTGGCCGCTGGCGTGCCATTGGTTGACGCCTTGGTTCCGGTCGGGCGGGTGGCTGGGAATCTTTTGTTTGAGGAAGCCACGCAGGCTTTGAGGTTGGCCGTGGTCCGCGGCTCCAGTGTGAACGCGGCGTTGCTGGAGGCCAAGGTTTTCCCTGCCATGTTGGTTCAGTTGGTGGCGATTGGCGAGGCTTCGGGCACCTTGGACGCCCTGTTGGCCAAAGCAGCCGAGTACCACGAGCGCGCCGTGGATGAGCAAGTCGCGGGACTTTCAACTTTATTGGAGCCGGTGATCATCGTGGTTTTAGGTGGCATCATTGGGGGCATGGTGGTGGCCATGTACCTCCCCATCTTCCAATTGGGACAAGTTTTATAAATGTCGGATTATGTTGTTGGCCGCGGTCTCGGCTTGTGGATTGGCCTGTCTATTAGCCAGTCTATTGGCCTGTCTATTGGCTTGGGCGTGGGCTTGGGTTTGTTGGTGGGCAGTTTTTTGAGCATGTTGGTGCACCGTTTGCCCAAAATCTTGACCGAAGAAAACACCCTCAGCAACGGTCAAACCCTTTCACTTTGGTGGCCGGGCTCACATTGCCCTTTGTGTGAATCCCCCTTGCGTTGGTTTGACAATCTGCCCTTGCTGGGTTTTTTGTGCCAACGTGGACACTGCCGCCATTGCGGTGGGGCGATTGCTTGGCGATACCCCTTGATGGAATTGAGCAATGCGCTTTTGTGGGGTTTTTGTGTGGCGCATGCTTTCAGCGCCCAAGACACCCTGGGTACCTTTAATGCCCTGGGTATTTCTGTCGCTTCGAGCCAGGGGCCGGGCCCGCTTTGGATGGGCATGGCATGGGGCCTTTTTTCCAGCGCCTTATTGGCCCTGGCTTGGATCGACTGGAAAACCCTTTACCTGCCGTCCGAATTAACCCAGCCCCTGCTTTGGGGCGGATTCATCGCGGCTGAATTTCACCTGACAGGACTCAGCTTGTCCGACGCTTTGTGGGGCGCTGTTTTGGGATTCGGTATTTTGTGGGGTGTAGCCACGGCCTTCAAGGGCTTGACCGGCAAGGATGGCATGGGGGCGGGGGACTTCAAGTTGCTCGCGGCTCTGGGGGCTTGGTTAGGGCCTTTGAATTTATTGCCGTTGCTTTTATTCGCCTCGATGGTGGGGGCCGCCGTGGGGCTGGTGTTGCGGGCCCGCTCTCAATTACGTGAGGGCGGTTACGTGCCATTTGGCCCCTTTCTGGCAGCCGCGGGTTGGTTGATTTATGCCTTGGGCCCGGATGGGATGCAGCGTTTTTTCTGGAGGTTTTTAGGTGTCTGAAGCCGAAACAAAGCGGGTTTTACGCTTGGGGTTGACGGGCGGCATTGGCTCGGGCAAAAGCACAGTTGCAAAGCTTTGGTTGGCGCAAGACCCCGGCATCGCCCTGATTGATGCAGACCACATTTCGCGGGGTTTAACCGCCCCCGGCGGCGCGGCCATGCCCGAAGTCGCGCGTCTGTTTGGGGTCGACATGGTGGCCGCTGACGGGGGGCTTGACCGCGAAGCCATGCGGCGGGCTGTTTTTGCTGAGCCTGCGGTGCGCGGACAACTCGAGACCTTGTTGCACCCCTTAATTGGCCAGGCCATAAAGGCCGAGGTCGAGGAGAAAATTCGCCAAGGGGCGCAGCGCCTGTTGTTCGACATTCCCTTGTTGGTCGAGGGCAAAGCCCGCTGGTTGACCCAGCTGGACGCGGTGGTGGTGGTCGACTGCCAGCCTGAAACCCAAATTCAGCGGGTCATGCAGCGCAGCGGTTTGGAACGCCAGGCGGTCGAAAACATCTTGGCGGCCCAAGCCAGCCGATCACAAAGACGGGCTTGCGCGGATGTGGTCATTTACAACGACCCACTCAGCTGGGCTGAATTGACCCAACAAATCTCCGATTTGGCCGCTCACTTCCGGCTATGATCTTGGCCATCCATGGTGCAAGACGGAAGCGGCGGAGTGATCCTTTACGAATACCCCTTCAACGAGCGCGTTCGAACCTATTTGCGTTTGGAGCAGCTCTTTAGGCGATTGGGCGACTTGATTTCCCGCGATTCGGCGGTCGATCACCACTTTGCCTTGGTCACGATTTTTGAAATCATGGAAGTCGCCTCTCGTTCAGACCTCAAAGGCGAGGTCATGAAGGACTTGGACAAACAAAAGCAACTGCTCAACAGCTACCGGGGCAACCCCAACATCTCGGAAGGCGTGCTGGACGACATCGTCGCGCAGTTGGACGCGTGCTTTGAAGCCGTTAACACCCAGTCGGGTCGCACCGCCCAAGCGTTGACTGAAAACGAGTGGCTGATGGCCATTCGCAGCCGCATCAGCATTCCTGGGGGGACCTGCAACTTTGATTTGCCCGCCTACCATGCATGGCAGCAAACCAGCGGCCCGGTTCGCCAATCGGATTTGCAAAAATGGGCGTCCACCTTGGGGCCATTGGCCGACTCGGTGTTCATCTTGCTGAAAATGTTGCGCGACAACGGGACGCCTAAAAAGATGATGGCCGAGCAGGGCCAGTTGCAACAAAACTTGCCACAAGGCCGTGCCTTCCAATTGCTGCGCTTGCGCATCGATTCGCAGTTGGGTTTGATTCCTGAAATCAGCGCCAATCGACTTTTGGTTTCGCTGCGTTTCTTGCAGCAAGCAGAAGATCTAACCAGCGCCGCTACCCAAGTCACACCGGACGATGTGGCCTTTGAAATGGCTTTGTGCGCTTGAGGCTCAACCGTGCCAGAGCCCCAAAACGTGACATCCAAAAATTTACCTGAGGGCGCACGCTTGGTAACGTGCCCAGCTTGTCAGGGCGAGAGCGTTTACCACGCCAGCAACCCGTTTCGCCCCTTTTGCAGCGAGCGTTGCAAGAACAACGACTTCGGCGCTTGGGCCAGCGAAGCCTTCCGCATGCCCACCGAAGCGCCGCCGGATGAAGCGCCTTTTGGCGACCCCCGCTTGCAATAAGCCAGGGACTGGGTGGCCCCTTGAACCGCGGGGCAAAATCGTGCCTTAAAAGGGCTTCTTAAAAAAGCTTTTTAAGCGCCGTTCTGTTTGGCTTCCGCTTCCAACCAGTCCAACACCGGATAAGCGCCTGCCAACACCGGGCCGACGGTCAGCGGAAACGTTTGCCAAGCCATCGCTTGGCCTTCGCGCATTTCGAATTCACCCTGCCAAGCATGCACTTTGCACCAGTGCAAGCGCACATGGGCGTGCTCGTATTGGTGTTCGGTGACTCGCCAAACCTCGGTGTCTGCGATGGTGATGCCCAACTCTTCGATCAGTTCGCGGCGCAACGCTTGCTCGACGGTTTCGCCGGCTTCGAGTTTGCCGCCAGGGAATTCCCAAAAGCCCGGGTAAGGCTTGCCTTCGGGGCGGGTGCTGAGGAGCAAGGCGCCGTCTTGGCGGATCAAAATGCCCACGGCGACTTCAATGATTTTCGGGTTCACTTTGGTTTCAGGTTCAGAGGTTTGGCTTTAGGCCGCTTGGCGTCCGACAAAGTCGCGGGAAAATTGGTAGGCCACTCGGCCACTGCGCGAGCCGCGTTCCAAAGCCCAAACCAAGGCCTCGGGGTGCGACGCTTCAATGGCCGATTCAGACAACCCTTGTGAGCGCAGCCATTGGCCCACAATCGCCAAGTATTCGGCTTGGCTGAACGGGTAAAAACTGACCCACAAACCGAAGCGCTCGGAGAGCGACACTTTTTCTTCGATGGCTTCCCCCGGGTGGACTTCACCGTCGGCCGTGTGGGTATAGCTCTCGTTTTCCTTCATGAACTCGGGCAGCAAGTGGCGGCGGTTGCTGGTGGCGTAAATCAGGACATTGGCGGTGGACGCGGCGACGCTGCCGTCCAAAATCGATTTGAGTGCTTTGTAACTGGACTCGCCGTCTTCAAAGCTCAGGTCGTCGCAAAAAATGATGAATTTTTCGGGTCGAGCCGACACCACTTCGACAATGTCGGGCAGGTCAATCAGGTCGGATTTATCGACTTCAATCAAGCGCAAACCACGCGGCGCATAGGCGTTCAGGCAGGCCTTGATGAGGGACGATTTGCCAGTCCCCCGCGCGCCGGTGAGCAAGACGTTGTTGGCGGGTTTGCCATTTACAAATTGCTCGGTGTTGCGCTGGATTTTTTCTTTTTGCGGTTCAATCTCAACCAACTCGTTCAGACCCAGAGGGGCCACATGGCGCACCGGCTCGAGCAGGGCTTGTCCGGTGCTGCGACGGCGGTAGCGCCATGCAATGGACTCGTTCCAGTTCTTGGGTTCTTGCAAAGGCAGCGGGAGCACCTGTTCGATGCGGCTGATGAGGGCCTCGGCGCGCTCAATCAGGCGCTCTAATGCGGGGTTGGTGAAAACGCTCATGTTCAAACGCGGCAGGTACTCAGGACCGGTAATCGGCGTTGATGCTCACGTACTCGTGGCTGAGGTCGCAAGACCAGACCGTGGCCTTGGCCTCACCGCGGCCCAAACGCACCCGAACCGTAATTTCGCTTTGCTTCATGACCCGTTGGCCGTCCTCTTCGCGGTAGGCTGGGTTGCGCCCGCCTTGCACCGCCACCAGCACGTCGTCCAAATACAAGTCAATCGCGGTTTGGTCCAAGTCGACAATGCCGGCATAGCCAACCGCTGCCAAGATGCGGCCCAAATTGGGGTCACTGGCGAAGAAGGCCGTTTTGACCAAAGGCGAGTGGGCAATCGCATAGGCCACTTGGCGGCATTCGTCGACGGTTTTTCCGCCTTCAATTTGCAAAGTGATGAACTTGGTCGCCCCTTCGCCGTCTCGCACAATGGCTTGGGCCAACAGGCGCGCCACTTCGGCCATGGCGGCTTTGAGGACAGCGCCGTCACCGCTCTCGAATTGGCTGATCGACGGGTTGCCCGCTTGGTTCGTCGCCATGACGATAAAGGAGTCGTTGGTCGAGGTGTCGCCATCGATGCTGATGCAATTGAATGAGGCGTCGGCCAAGTCGGTGCTCAAACCCGCCATCAAAGCCGGCTCAATGGCCGCGTCGGTGGCCAAGAAGCCCAGCATGGTGGCCATGTTGGGGCGAATCATGCCGGCGCCCTTGCTGATCCCCGTGATGGTGACGGGGTGACCCGATAACACCACGGTTTTGCTGAACGCTTTGGGCAAGGTGTCGGTGGTCATGATGCCTTCCGAGGCGCGACCCCAATTGGAGCGGCCCGCTTCTGAATGGGCATCGGCCAAGGCAGCGGGCAAGGCCGCCACGATGCGGTCCACCGGCAACGGCTCCATGATCACCCCCGTCGAGAAGGGCAAGACTTGCTGGTGCGCCACACCCAATAATTCGGCCATGGCTTGGCAGGTGGTGTTGGCATTGGCCAAGCCAGCTTCACCGGTACCGGCATTGGCGTTGCCCGTGTTGATGACCAAGGCGCGAATTTCTGCCCCTGAATCCAAGTGAGAGCGGCACACCTGAACCGGCGCGGCGCAAAAACGGTTGGTGGTGAAGACGCCGCCGACTGAAGTGCCTTCATCCAAAAGGAAAACAGTCAGGTCTTTGCGGTTGGCTTTGCGCACGCCCGCTTCAACCACCCCGATTCGAACCCCTTGGACGGGCGACAGCTTGGTGGGGTCAGGGGCAATCAGGTTGACGGGCATTCAAGGCTCCAACGAATTGGGATGGGGAACGATGGAAAAGTAGCGGGCTTTTAAGCCAGCTTTCCATGACATTGTTTGAATTTTTTGCCGCTGCCGCAGGGGCAGGGGTCGTTGCGACCCACGGGCATGGCAGCCACCAAGGTGGCGGGGTCGACCACGGTTTCCACCTCGCCATTTTCGTTGGGGGCGGAATAACTGACGTTGTGCAGCGTGTCTTGGCTCATTTCTTCAGCGGCGCCTTCGACTTGGGCGGTCGATTGCAAACGGACCGTCATCAACAAGCGGGTCACTTCATTTTTGATGGAGTCGAGCATCTGACCAAACAACTCAAAAGCCTCGCGCTTGTATTCTTGTTTGGGTTGTTTTTGCGCATAGCCGCGCAAGTGAATGCCTTGGCGCAAGTGGTCGAGCGAGCTCAGGTGTTCACGCCAATGGCTGTCGATGGTTTGCAGCAAGACGGCGCGCTCGAATCCGGTGAAGGCCTCGCCGCCAATGATGGCCACCTTGGCCTCATAGGTGCTGTTGGCGGCCTGCAAAACCGCCTGAAGAATGTCTTCGTCAGTGAGGCTGTCATTGGCATCCAGCAGCGCTTGGAAATTCACTTCCAATTGCCACTCAGAGGCCAGCGCCTGTTGAAGGGCTGGCAAATTCCATTGCTCTTCGACCGATTCTGGGGGCACAAAGGCGTGCACCAAATCTTCAAAGCAGCCTTCGCGCAAGGCGCTGATTTGGGCGCTCAAATCGGCGGCGTCCAAAATGTCGTTGCGCTGTTGGTAAATCACCTTGCGCTGGTCGTTGGACACATCGTCGTATTCGAGCAGTTGCTTGCGCATGTCGAAGTTACGCGCCTCGACTTTGCGTTGCGCGGACTCAATGCTGCGGGTCACCATGCCGGCTTCGATGGCTTCGCCTTCCGGCATCTTCAGCCGGTCCATGATGGCTTTGACGCGCTCGCCGGCAAAGATGCGCATGAGGGCATCGTCCAAGCTCAAATAAAAACGCGAGGAACCGGGGTCGCCTTGACGGCCTGAGCGGCCGCGCAGTTGGTTGTCGATGCGCCGTGATTCGTGGCGCTCGGTGGCGATGATGCGCAAGCCCCCCAGCGATTTGACCAACTCGTGGTCTGCACGCCAAGCTTGGCGCAGGGCCTCGATTTGCTGTTGGCGTTCGGTTTCGGACAGTTCGGTCTGGGCTTCCAGTTCAGACAAAGCCCGCTCGATGTTGCCGCCCAACACAATGTCGGTGCCCCGGCCCGCCATGTTGGTGGCGATGGTGATCATTTTTGAATGACCCGCTTGGGCAATGATGTCGGCTTCACGTGCGTGCTGCTTGGCGTTCAAGACTTGGTGAGGCAGTTCTTCGCGGTTCAACAAGTCAGAAATAAGCTCTGAATTTTCAATCGACGTCGTGCCGACCAACACCGGTTGGCCGCGCTCAAAACACTCGCGAATGTCTTGTACGGCGGCTTGGTATTTTTCTGGTGTGGTTTTGTAAACCCGGTCGAGTTGGTCTTGACGGCTGCTGGGCTTGTTGGGTGGAATGACCACGGTTTCCAAGCCATAAATTTCTTGGAATTCGTAGGCTTCGGTGTCGGCCGTGCCGGTCATGCCGCCCAACTTGTTGTAGAGGCGGAAATAATTCTGGAACGTGATCGAAGCCAGGGTTTGGTTTTCGGCCTGAATTTGGACGCCTTCTTTGGCCTCCACCGCTTGGTGCAAGCCTTCACTCCAGCGACGGCCCGTCATCAATCGACCGGTGAATTCATCAACGATGACGATTTCACCCTCTTGCACCACGTAATGTTGGTCACGTTGGTAGAGGTGATGCGCGCGCAGAGCGGCATTCAAATGGTGCATCAACTGGATGTTGGCGGGGTCGTACAAAGACGCGCCTTCAGGGAACAAGCCGTTGGCGGCCAAAATGCGCTCGGCATTTTCGTGACCGGCTTCGGTGAGGAAGACTTGGTGTGATTTTTCGTCGACCGTGAAGTCGCCAGGGGTGATGACGCCTTCGCCTGTGCGCGGGTCGGCCTCGCCAATTTGCTTTTTCAACAAGGGCACGATTTGGTTGATCGCCAAGTACTGGGCGGTGTGGTCGTCGGCTTGACCGCTGATGATCAAAGGCGTGCGCGCTTCGTCAATCAAGATCGAGTCCACCTCGTCGACGATGGCGAAGTTCAAGCCGCGTTGAACGCGGTCGCTGACTTCATAGACCATGTTGTCGCGCAAATAGTCGAAACCGTATTCGTTGTTGGTGCCGTAGGTGATGTCGGCGGCATAAGCCGCTTGCTTGTCCGCACGGGGCCTATTGGGCAGGTTGACGCCCACCGACAGGCCCAAGAAGTTGTACAAACGGCCCATGTTGGCGGCGTCGCGGCCGGCCAAGTAGTCGTTCACCGTGACCAAATGGACGCCACGTCCCGACAAGGCATTCAAATAAACCGCCAAAGTTGCGGTCAAGGTCTTGCCTTCCCCGGTTCGCATTTCGGCAATCTTGCCGTTGTGCAAAGCGATGCCGCCCACCAGCTGAACATCAAAGTGGCGCATTTTGAGGGCGCGCTTGGCCCCCTCTCGGACCACCGCAAAAGCTTCTGGGAGCAAAGCGTCCAAGGTTTCACCTGCTTGGACGCGGGCCTTGAATTCGGTCGTTTTGGCTTGCAGTTCAGCGTCGGTCAGGCCCTGAAATTGGGCCTCCAAAGCGTTGATGGTTGCCACCGTTTTGCGGTACTGGCGCAGCAAGCGGTCGTTGCGGCTGCCGAAAATTTTGGTGAGAAAGTGGGTGGCCATGGATCAGAGAGCTAAGGAGACGCAAATAGCGAAAGCAAATAGGGATGCGAAATAGGGATGCGAAATAGGCAAAAATGGGGGCTCGAAAGCACCAAACAGGGCATTCTACTGGCTCACTTGCCCCTCAACGCCCCAGTCATAATGAGGTCATGGCGCCACAAATCAAGACGAACCAAGTGTTTTCTATTGCCCAGGCAGCACGCGGCTCCGACACCTTGGCTCGCTTGTCCGACTTGGCGGCCGATTCGGCCCGTCGTTTGCAAGCCATTGCCCCTTTGCTGCCGCCCACCCTCCGGGGGGCGTTGAGAGCAGGCCCGATTGAGGACGGCAGCTGGTGCTTGCTGGTCAGCTCGAACGCGGTGGCGGCCAAGTTGCGCCAACAACTGCCCGCTTTACTGGCGCATTTGCGCAGCCAAGGCTGGGAAGTAACGGCTATTCGCCTGAAGGTGTCGGTGCCGACTTGAGACGCAGGGCCAAGGCGCTCATGATTTTGTAAGCTTCACCGCTGAGCGCGTCCCAGTTTTGAATCACTTGGCCTTGTTGGGTCAATACCGCTTGGTCTCCCCGTGCGGCGGGCCCGGTTAAAGCCGCCTGCGGCCCCAAGGCCAGCACATTGTTGACCGCACTCTGTAGCAGGGCTTGGGTGAGGGGTTTGACCCACTCAGCAGGCACACCGGCGCTTTGCCAGGCCGCCTGAGCCACGCCCTGTAAAGCCACGGTGAAATTATGAGAGAAGACAGCCGCTGCATGGTAAAGCGCTTTTTGGTCGGGCGGAATCTCAAAACAACGGGCTTCTAAAGCCTCAAACAAGGGCTTCAAAGTGCCCAGAGCCGCGGGCGAACCTTCCAAGGCGCAGGGCGTTCCTGCAAATTGACCGATGGCCAGAGCGGGGCTGGCGAAGCTCAAGACGGGATGCAAGCTCGCCGTCGCCCAACCCAACTCGGCAAGAGGCGACAAAACCGCCGAGCTCAAAAAACCGCTGCAGTGGAAAATGATCGGTGGGGGGTTGAGCGCCTTGCCGCGTTTGGGGTTCCTCAAGAGAACCGCCAATTGTGCGGCCACGGGGCCAATTTGTGAATCGGGCACGGCCAGCAACCAAAGGTCAGCCGATTGCATGTCTGACAAGTTCGCACGCGGGGTGCCGCCGCCCATGAAGTCTTGAGCAGTCTGTCTGCTGGCGGCGCTGAGGGTATAAAAGTCTTGCAGGTGGACACGCTGAGACAGCAACCGTCCCAAGGTTTGACCCACGCGGCCACAGCCGATGAGGTTGAAGGTAGGGCGCACCATGGCGGCATTGTGGCAAACTTTTTCGTCATGGGCTTTTTGGCTTGAACTTCATACTATTTCACCCAAACGACACGGGCTTTTAACGGCGCGCCGCCACAATGACTTCACCGTCATTTCGGAATTAAAGGAGTTTCACATGTTGAACACACGTCATCTGGGGTTTGCTTTGGCCGCTGGGGTTCTGGTTTTTAGCGCTTGGACCGCGCAGGCGCAAAGTCAGGAAGCTGCGCCTCGTCCACCTGAAAGGGCGCATTCGGGCCCAGGAAATGGGGGCCATCAACACGAGGAAGCGCAGCACCTCAAACACATGCTCAAAGTGGTGGGGGCGACGGACGCCCAACGGGATGCCGTCAAAAAGATCGCCATGACCGCTCATGAAGACATGAAGTCACAACGCCAAGTCGCCCAAGAAATTCAACGTGATGGCATGGCGCTGTTCACAGCTGCCAAACTGGACCCCGCGGCCATTGAGGCGCATCGTCAAAAAACCATGGCCTTTCACGATGCCATGTCCAAGCGGCGCACCCAAATGCGCATCGATATTGCGAATGTGTTCACCCCTGAGCAAAGGGCGAAATTAGCCTCTTGGATGCAGGCGCACCCGCAACACGATGGCCACGAGCACGGAAAAGGCGAACACGGGCACGATTGACCCGCGGCTGATGCCGTCTTAACGGCGCGGCAAGTTATTGGGCAACCTTGGCAGCAGTTGCCCGCCATTGGGCAACGGGTACTGCGCCAAGTTCAGCTCCATGGCGAGCAGGGTGTAGTAGCCGCAAATGCCGGCGATGTCGACCGTGCCTGCTTTGCCAAAACGTTTCTCAGCCCGAGCAAAAGTGGCCTCTGAGACACTCTTGTTTTGATGCAACTCGGTGGCAAAGTTGTAAACAATCTCTTCGTCTTCGCTCATTTTGGCGGGGCGCTCCCCTTGGGCGATGGCTTGGGTGATTTCAACAGAAATGCCCTGCTTGACGGCCAAAGGCTGGTGCACATACCACTCGTAATCCTGAGTCCAAACGCGGGCGGTGACCAAGATCACCAACTCGCTCAAAGTGGTGCCAATGGCCGAGCCATAACGCAAGTAATCGCCCATCGCCCGTGCCTGACTCATCAGCTTGGGGCTGTGCATCAAGGGCTCAAACGGGCCAAAGACGGCTGTTTTACGCGCCGCCTCAAATTCAACAGCGGCTTGTTTTTGGGCTTCGTTGTATTGGGCTGGCGGAATCGTGGGCAAACGCTCTTGGGCCTGCAGGGGCGAGCTCATGAGCAGTCCTGCAGCACAGGCAGCGAGTGATGGGAGGGCGAGGGCATGTTGGAGTAAGCGTTGAGGCGTCATGGCCCATTTTTAACCTCATTGTCCCGAGCTGGGTGTCGCAGGCGTGCCAGCAGGCCCCGTTGAGGGCGATGGCATGCCATTCGGTGCGGCCACCACGACCGCGGTGTTCGGGGCGCCTGCAGGAGGCGGCACCACGGTGGTCGGGCCAAAGGGACCCTGTGGCCGGCCCTGGGCGCTGGTGCCCCCATCTTCACGGGGCGGCGGGGGTGGCGCGGGCTTGTCGCCCACAAAATCAACCGACTTCGCGTCGATCAGCTCATCAAAAATGCCATTCACTCGAACGGTGTCCGCGGTTCCTAGCCACTGGGGGCTGTTGCCAGCGATGTATTGAATTTGAGGCAAGGTGCAGGCGCTGCCGTTCGCTTTCAGCCAGGCCAAAACCGCGGTTTCGCGCTCAATGGCGTCGTGGGTGGTCAGCGCCATGGTTCGGAATTGGCGTGTGGCACAACCGCTGGGTTTGGTAGGGGCAGACTTGTCGTTCGCTTTGTCCTTGGCAGTGGCCGCCAGCACGTTCGAGCCCAAACCGCTGGCCATCCACATCACGCAGGCAAGCATCCAAGTCAGGGGTGATGTTCGGTGAAATTTCATGGGGTCGCTTAATTTAACTTAACTGTTTTTGACGTCACTTAACTGTGGGGGGCTCATTGAGGGCGGCAAAAGAGTTGAAAGTGGCAGGATCAAGGGTGGGTATTTCCAAAATATTGCCCAAATGTCGCCCAAATGTCTCATATAGGCTGGGTTGGTATGAAGTGGACCGTTAAAGTGGTAATCGGCAGCAACCAGCAAATCTTCAGTCTAAAAGTTAAACGGGTTCCTATTGGGTTTTTTTGAAAGGCTATAGATGCCAATTGACTTTCCTCTTTCTTCCGCCCCCTTGTCGAAAGCGCCGCTCGATTTGGCCGCTTTTGGCCAGCTAGAAGCGTTGATTCAAACGCACCTGGCCGAGGGCCGGTACCCGGGTTGCCAGGTGGCCTTGGCTTACAAGGGGCATCTGCTTCTTGACAAAGGCTATGGCGATGCCAGGCTGGCTGAGCCCATGGGGTCAGAGACTCAAGGCGACATTCAAGTCAACACTCAAGGCAATGCAACCGCTCAACTGGCACCTCCTGGGTCGCAGACTGCGGCCGTGCCCGCTCAATCAGACACCTTGTGGGCTCTGTATTCGAACACCAAGATCATGGTGGCCACGACGTTGTGGAAACTCATGGAGCAGGGCAAGTTGCGTTTTTCAGACAAAGTGGCCGACCATTTGCCTGAATTTGCAGCGCATGGAAAAGGCCACATCACCTTATTTCAAGTGATCACGCACCAAGGTGGCTTTCCCAACGCCGATGTGCCGCCTGAGCTTTGGCTGGACCATGCCCAAGTGCGTGCAGCGGTGGCCGATTTCCCGCTTGAATGGCCCGCCGGGAGTCGGGTGCATTACCACTCACTCAGTGCGCATTGGGTGTTGGCCATGGTGATCGAGGCCATCACGGGGCAGGATTTTCGCGAGGCTGTTAACGAGCGGGTGCTGGTGCCTTTGGGGCTGGACCAAGATTTGTTTGTGGGCTTGCCCGATCGGTTGTTGCCAGCGCATTCAAACCGCATGGCCTATCTGTACGAACCTTCTCCAAATAAAGCGCACCCCCATCAATTGCGTTCGGAAAGCACCAGCACCTTGTGGCAGCAAGCCGGCGTCCCTGGCGGTGGGGCTTACGGCACGGCACGTGGCATGGTGGCGTTGTATCAAATGATGTTGCAAGGCGGCACGCTGAACGGCGTGAGGTTGTTGTCACCCCGCACCTTGGCTTATGCCCTTCGCAATTACACCGAAGAGCGGGTGGATGAATTCATGGGCCTGCCCATGCACCGGGGGTTGGGACCGCATTTTCGGGGGGAGTCCATCGCCATTCGTGGATTGGGCAGTTTGGCGCCAGCGAACGTATACGGCCATGGCGGGGTTGGGACGTCGTATGTTTGGGCCGATCCGAACACGGGCATTTCATTCGCCTACATCAGCAATTCGCGCGTGCCCGACCCCTGGCATTCGATTCGATTGGATCAAATCAGCAACGCGGTACACGCAGCGATTCGAACCCCATCCGATTCAGCTTGAATAAGCCCATCAAGCCGGCCGGCTCGACCAGACAAAGTTGCATTTTTCGCAGCAACTGTGAACAACCGCCGCTTCTGCCACGGATTTGACCTGTGCGGTGTTTGGGGTATTCGGTGTGTTCGGGTTGACCAAATTGCCAATGTGACGGCCTTCGGTATCGGTGATGCGGGTCGACGTTTCTGGCGGTTTGTCAGGCGGTGGCGGGCGAACCAGTTGATCGGCAACCTTGATGCGAACAAAGGCCTGACCGCATTGGGGGCAAAGCGTGTTGTTGCGCAGCACCCACAAGGCCACCATCGCCATGGTGCTGCCCAACAACACCACCAAACTCGGGTGTTCGTTGGTGAAGCCCCAGCGAACAATTAACCACTCAATCATCAAAAACAAAGCATAAAAACCGAATTGCAAGGCCCGTTGGCTAAAAAAGGACGTGCTCGTTTTACGTTCTTGGGCCATTTTTCGAATTTGCGCCGTTTGGGTCAGTTTGTCCAAAAAGCCCCGGACATCGTTTGAAAATGAATTCAACTGACGCAGGCACAAGGCGCGCTCCCCTTCGCTGCCGCCAAATTGCCAAACAGCACTGAGTTCATGGCGGGGCGCGACCATGCCTTCCAAGGTCATTTTTTCGAAGCCGTCCATCAAGCTGTGGTCCTGTAGCGCACCCATGACCAAGCAAGCGTTGACGTCGTTGACTTCCATTCGGAGCGCGCCCAGCAGTTCTTGGCGCACCAAGCGGCGCATGCGCTGGGTGCGCCGCTGGGCTGGCTGAGTCAGGTCGAGCAGGTCTTGAGCGGCTGCCGCCAGCGCGTGCATGATCTTGCTTTGGTAAATTTTTAAGGCTTCGGGAAGACGGGTTCCTAGGTGCAACAGCCTTTGATCTGCCTCGATGCAGCGCTCTAATTCGGCAATGGCCGTATTGGTTTGGGCCAGCAAAAAGGGCGTTTCGTCGATCAGGTTTTCGATCAGAGCCAGTCGGAGTGTCAGAGCGAAGTGCGCCGCGGCCTCGCGACCGATGGGGTGAATCGAGGGCAGGCGGTTGTTTTTGGCATATTGATCCAATAACAAGGACAGCTGGTTGATTTTCTCCAGGCTTTCAGCGGACAACTCGTTGGGGGCTTGAGGGCGAGCGCGCATGGTTTCCTTTTGGGTTCCTGGTAAGGCCGCAAGCACGGCATGGGGTTGCGGTGGATCGAACGGGGTAAACGGGAGAGGTGTAAAGGGGTAGATGTGTAAAGGGGTAGATGTGTAAAGGGGT
>Ga0208381_1000263_pt1 | contig 20691 bp, 17 predicted proteins | sample CryBogCBE13Jul09_FD_184572 | JGI IMG/M metagenome (GOLD analysis project Ga0208381, IMG submission 184572) | Freshwater microbial communities from Crystal Bog, Wisconsin, USA - CBE13Jul09 (SPAdes) (version 2) | ecosystem: Environmental > Aquatic > Freshwater > Lake | place: Crystal Bog...
TTTTAATAGATTTCAAAGTTTGAGCTTTGAAATCATTGAAGAAAAAAACCGCTCAAAAGTTATCCACAGCCAGTTCATTTCGCCCTGCTCTCCCCGCAGAAACCCGCCGCTTTGGACGGACTCAGGTTGTCCAGATAAATATCTGAAAACACAATGCAATTAACGCAAACACATGATTTGGGAGAGACGAAATGGCACAAGCAAAAACACTCACAGCCGCTGATATCGAACAGCTGCTCAACTACATCAGTAAGCGCAAGTATGCAGCGCGTAACCGCTCAATGATGCTGCTCACACATTGGGCAGGCTTGCGCATTGGAGAAGTTGCATGTTTACGCTGGAGCGATGTAACAAACAGCGACGGGAAAGTGAAAGATGAGATCCGCTTGCTCCCCGACATGACTAAAGGCCGTCATGCTCGTACTGTGTTCGTGAGCGCAAAGCTCAAAGCAGAGTTGCAAGCCTACGCTGATGAAGCAAAGTGTATTGAGCGCAACTATCCATTCTTTGCAAGCCAAAAAAGTGTTAAAGGTGGATTTAGTGCGAACAGTTTGTCTCAAACATTTGCCCTGCTTTACGAGGGCGCTGGGCTTGAAGGCGCCAGCAGCCACAGCGGACGCAGGACGTTTTTAACCAACCTTGCTAATAAGGGCACAGCTATTCACTTGCTAAAAACCTTAGCAGGACACCGCAGCATCCAAACTACTGCTACTTATTTGTACAGCAGCCCAAGCCAATTGAGAGCTGTAGTTGAATTAGTTTAGACATATCAGTAGTCAGCCTTAATCTCTTCAACATCGATAATGACCGATCCCTCTGACTCTTCCCCAACCAGAAGCTCGTCAATTTCAGCCCAATCGTCTTGCTCACACTCGCCCTCAGCTACACAATAAAGTGCATCTTCAGAGGAGTCAGCACTCACACGAAACCATTCATGTATTCGGACAACTCGTGTTCTTTGGATAACGTAGGTGTTCGCCATTTTTTCCTCCACAATGCTAAGCCAAGTTCAGATTGATAGAAGGCTTCAAGATCACGAATGAACTGAATTTCACTTGGAGCATCAAACGAAAGCAGCCTCATCACTGAGGATGTAAGACACTCAAACACTAGCCAGCTTAGCGCTGGCTTTTTTACGTACATTACTTTCACGCTAGTGATAAGTACATGATGCACAACCACGAAGCATCAGCAAGAGTCAAGTTCAATGGCGGTAGCCAAGTGGTCAAAACCGAAGTCAGAGCCTTAAACGCGCAAGATGCGCGTCGGTTGCTATGTGCTCAATACGGATTTGACAGTATTCAAGTTGGCCCAGTTTTGAGCAAGTCGAACAATCACCCATAATTGCCACGCCAATTAAATTAGCCTCCCTAAGGTAACGCTACAGATAATGATTTAACCGCTTTTGTGGCTTCGTTAATTCCTTGGGCTTCAGCACTCTTTGGTACTGACTCTTCACTTCTGCTACAAACTTGAGACAAATTCTCTCTCAACAGTTCGGCAGCTTCGTACCCCCGCCCAATGAATTCACCGCCAGTTAGGGTGATGTTAGATGAACTGAACGTACCTGCCCCACCACAAATAATTTTCCTGTTTGGAGCGTCCTCAGAGACCAGTACAAGAGCAGCTGGCGTCACATATTCAGGTCTGAATGACTGCAATATCTCTTCACTCCAAAGACCCTCAGTCATCTGCGTCGCTGCAGTGGGTGCAAGACAATTTACCCTGATATCAAATTTCATCCCTTCAAGCGAAAGTGTCTGCATCAACCCTACAAGGGCCATCTTTGCTGCACCATAGTTTGATTGACCGAAGTTTCCAAATAATCCAGAAGATGAAGTTGTCATCAAAATTCGACCATATTTCTGATCTCGCATGATGTCCCAAACTGCTTTAGTACAAATCACAGCCCCCATCACATGAACATCAAAAACCAGCCTGAAATCCTCGAGAGATATTTTTGAAAAACTTTTATCGCGCAATATGCCGGCATTGTTAATCAGAACATCAATACGACCCCATTTTTCCAAAGCCTGTTTTGCCATTTCATTCATAGCCACTTCATCTGTAACAGAAGAATTGTTTGCTATTGCAGTTCCACCCGCATCTAAAATTTCTTTTGCAACCATTTCGGCTGCAGTCAATTCATCTGAATTTTCATTTTTTTTACCAAAATCGTTGACGACAACTTTGGCACCTCTTGCAGCTAACGCCAGTGCATGCTGCCGTCCCAGACCACCGCCTGCACCAGTCACTATGGCTACACGATTCGCAAAACTGATAGGTATTTGATTTAGCATAAGTCAACTTTTTATAAATAATTTGGTAGCATCAACTGAATGTTGCCGTCCATGAATCTCGTAGTTCTCTCTTGAGAATTTTCCCAATTGCACTTCGCGGCAATTCATCAATAAACTTAACTGCTTTTATGCGTTGAGTTTTGCCTAATTGGCGATTTGCCCAATTCAATATTTCGGCTTCAGAGATCACAAAGTTTTTGCGACGTACCACAAATGCCATAGGTGTCTCGCCCCATTCCTCTGAGGGCACACCCACAACTGCAGTGTCAAAAACAGCCGGATGATTTAGGATCACATTTTCAAGATCACTGGGGTAAATATTGAAACCGCCGCTAATGATCATGTCTTTTCGGCGATCCAAAAGAATTAGAAATCCGTCTTTATCAAAACGACCAATATCACCAGTTTTTATAAAGCGATTGCCTTCTGAGTCGACCCAATAACTCTCAGAAGTTTTTGAGGCTTGATTTCGATAGCCATCCATCATGGTTGAAGACCGCCCCACAACTTCACCAACTTCGCCGGGGTTTACTTCCAGGCCATACTCATCAATCAGACGAATATCGTGCCCAGGGACCGGCTGCCCCACGGTATGCAGTTTTTTGGGGTATAAATTTGAAATCAACATACAAGTGCCGCCGCCTTCAGTCATACCGTAATATTCAATCAATGTGCCCGGCCATCTAGACACAATCTCTGCTTTACAGGCAGCGCTGAGTGGCGCACTGGTGCAAAACTTCACTAGAAATGAGTTGAGATTGAATTTATCAAAGTTTTTGAAAGCGAGTAGTCGCTGGTATTGAACTGGAACCAGCATTGTGTGCGTTACCTTTTCACTTTGAGCCAACTTTAAAAATGAAGCTGTATCAAATTTTGACATCAAGACAAGACAGCCACCAAATGCCAACGTTGGTAACAACGTCGTCATTGTTGTATTACTGTACATGGGTGTCGCAATCAGCGTAATCGTCGAAGGACAAAACCCAGACAAGGGAGAATATTGCAACTGCAACCACCTCATTTGATGTGACTGAACGATACCCTTCGGTATGCCAGTTGTACCTGATGAATAAATGAGATTGAATGTCCAATCGGGTTCAATCTTGACTTGTAAAAACTGATTGGAGTCAGATGCGAGCCATTGTTTCAGTGACAACTCTTGATGACCATCTATTTGAATCATGTGAATTCTGTTAGGTAGCCTCTTCACCGAATCGTTCAATGTTTCAAAAACAAATTGATCTACGAAAAATTTCTGAGCATTTGCATCTTGCAGCATTGCAATCAACTGATTTGGCGTTGCACTTGGCGAGAGAGGAGCGACTACGGCTCCAGCTTTGAGCACACCAAGAAAAACTGCCACGTACTCAGCACTTGTTGATGCACAAATTGCAACTACTTGTCGTGGCTTTACCCCGTCTCTTTGTAATGAGGCTGCAATACGATCAGCCATTCGGTCTAACGTGGTGTAGTTGATCCTTCGATCGCCGTCAACAATAGCGAATGCCTCAGGGCGCTTGGACGCACTTTGAGCAATCAGTGAGGGCAAGTCACAGAATGAAATGGTAGATGGAAGAACCTGAGCGATGCTAGCGATTTGATCGATTTCGAACGGCATTTGATTACTCATACAACCTCAAACAAACCTGCTGCACCCATACCACCGCCCACACACATCGTGACAACAACATATTTGACGCCCCGACGCTTTCCTTCAATCAGCGCGTGACCCACCATGCGAGCGCCTGACATGCCGTAAGGGTGTCCAATGGCGATTGCCCCTCCGTTAACATTCAAATGCTCATCCGGAATGCCCAGCTTGTCGCGGCAATAAATGACTTGTACGGCAAAGGCTTCGTTAAGTTCCCATAAGCCAATGTCATCAACATTGAGGCCCGCGCGCTCAAGCAATCGAGGAATAGCAAATACGGGGCCAATACCCATCTCGTCCGGCTCACACCCCGCTGTGGCAAAGCCCCGGAAGATGCCCAAAGGTGCCAACCCACGTTGCTCCGCCAATTTGCTGTTCATGACCACCACAGCAGAAGCACCATCGGCAAACTGACTGGCATTGCCCGCTGTGATCACACCACCCGGTAGGGCTGAACGAATTTTGGCTACGCCTTCAAGGGTTGTGTCAGTCCGTATACCTTCGTCCTCACTGATAGTGACGTCCTTAGTAACTATGCCCCTGTCAGATGCAACCCCCATGGTCACAGAAATTGGTGCAATCTCTAGATTAAAAAGTCCTTGTGTACGAGCTGCAGCAGCTCGGAGCTGGCTTCGAACGCCGTATTCATCTTGCACATCCTTTGCGATACCATACCTTTTCGCAACAATTTCAGCAGTCTCAAGCATGGACAAAAAATAACTGGGTCGATTTTCTTTAACCCATTCATCGACTAAATACTGAGAATTTAACGAACCTTGTACACAAGAAATTGATTCAACACCCCCGGCGACAATGATTGGGACTTTATCAACCACAATTCGTTGCGCTGCCAATGCAATAGCCTGTAAACCTGATGCACACTGGCGATCAATGGTAGTTCCGCCAGCAGTTACCGGGAGCCCAGCTCGTAAAGCACCATATCGCCCAATGTTTAAACCAGTAGCCCCTTGTTGAAGCGCACATCCCATCACAACATCTTCAACCTCCGCAGGATCAATGTTCGCCCTTTTGACTGCATGAGAAATGGCATGCCCGGCAAGAGTTGCGCCATGGGTCATGTTAAAACTCCCTCGCCAAGATTTAGCCAATGGCGTACGAGAAGTTGATAAGATTACAGCTTCACTCATAGTATTGCTCTTAAAAATTAGTTAAATGTTTTGCCGCTCGAAGCCAGGTTTGAAAGCAAAAGGGCCGCGGGCAATGTTGCGGTATTCGATTGATTGTTCATCGCAAATCCTTGTATGGTTCTCTCGACGGTGAGCAATCCGATCTGATCTGCATAGAACATAGGGCCACCGGTGTGTACGGGAAAACCGTAGCCATAGATATAAACAATGTCGATGTCGGAAGCACGTTGCGCAATACCCTCCTCAAGGATTTTTGCACCCTCGTTGACAAGTGCAAATATGCAACGCTGGACTATTTCTCTATCGCTAATGTCTCGAGTAGAGAAACCAAGCTCTTTTCTATGATCGTCAACCAACTTTTCTACTGCAGGATCAGGCACTGCCTCACGCTTACCTTTAGCATAGCTATACCAACCCAAGCCTGACTTCTGACCAAAACGACCCAGTTCACAAAGCTTGTCAGCAAGAATATCGGAGGTAGGCCAAACAAAATCAGGATACTGTTGCGAAATACCTTTGCGAATAGACCAACCAATGTCATTTCCTGCAAGATCTGACATACGAAAAGGTCCCATGGCCATTCCGAATTTTTCTAAAGCAGTATCAATTTGCTGAACAGTCGCGCCCTCCTCTAACATTTTGTTAGCCTCAGCACAGTATTTTCCAATCATGCGGTTTCCGATAAACCCATAGCAAACACCAGATACAACTGGAATTTTTTTAATTTTCATTGATAACTGCAAAATTGTGATTAACACGTCATCAGCCGTCTTATCTCCTCGAACAACCTCTAACAATTTCATCACATTTGCTGGACTGAAAAAATGAGTTCCTACGACATCCTGCGGTCGCTTTGTAAAATTGGCGATTTGATTTAAATCTAAGGTTGAAGTATTGGATGCGAGAATCGCTCCGGGTTTGCAAACACTGTCTAATTTCTCAAAAACAGTCTGTTTGATTTGCATATTTTCAAATACAGCCTCAATAATCAGATCACATTCTTTTAGATCGTCATAGATAAGTGTCTGTTTGAGTAATTTCATCAAAGACTCGGCATTCTCAAGAGTCATTGATCTCTTAGAAATCATATCTGCAAAAAATTTCGAAATATGGTTAGAACCTCGATCTAAGGCTTCCTGTTCTGTGTCAAGCAGCGTAACTGGAATGCCAGCAATTAAAAAGTTAATAGCAATACCGCTTCCCATCGTCCCTGCGCCAATGACAGCGACGCTTTTGATAATTCGAGGCTGTGTGTCATGGCTAATTTCAGCAACATTGACAACATTTTTCTCTGCCAAAACTAAATGTCGCTTTGCTTGCGACTGACTACTCAAATAAAGTTGATCAAACAGTCTTGACTCAATTTTCAGCCCATCATCAAATGAATGCGTGATAGAGGCATTCAAAGCTTCGACACATTTCAGGGGTGCTGGATTATTTTTCGATATAGCCCCCACACTGTTACGTGCAAACATGAAATAAGCATCCGGTTTAGGGTGGCTAATACTTAAATCTCGAACACGTTTAAGTGAACGTTTTTCCGCAACCACTTTAGAGGCGAAATTAATGGCACCCTCAAATAAATCGCAATCCACAATGTCATCAAATAGTGAAGAATCTTTTACAGAATCGAGACTTACTTTTTGGCCTGAAATGATCATGCTTAACGCTGCTTCAACCCCCAAGACTCTTGGCAGACGCTGAGTTCCGCCTGCGCTTGGGAGTAGATCCATTTTCACTTCGGGTAAAGCCAACTTTACCGAAGGTGTAGCTATTCGAAAATGGCATCCTAAGGCTAACTCTAAACCTCCCCCAAAACAATTCCCACTGATGGCTGCAATCACCGGTTTTGTGGAAGTTTCTATGACATCAATGATAGAGCTCAAATCTGGATCCGATATAAACCGGCTGTTGTGTATTTCTTCAATTTCAAATCCAAATGAAAAATTTTCCTCTGATCCAATAATCACAATTGCCGTAATAGTCTTGTCCGCTTCAGCTTGACAAAGTCCATCGAATAAATTTTTTCGGACATGAAAACTCAAACTGTAGTCAGTCCCATTGTTAATTCGCAATACGGCAGTACTCTTAAATTTTTCGTAAATTAAGTTAGTCATGTGATTAATAGTTTTTTAAAAGTGCAATTTGATTTAGATGAAAATTAGAGTCGCCAAAAATTTCCTGCAAAACACGGGCTCTTTTCATAAAAAAACCAATGTCGAATTCATCTGTCATGCCAATACCTCCGTGCATTTGTATGGCTTCTTGAACAGCCAAATTGGCTGTTAACCCAGCGCGAGCTTTTGCAACTGAAACGTCCCAACTTGAGGCTTCCGGGAAAAAATCCATTTGCTTTTGTGCAAAAATAATTGCTGAGCGTGTAATTTCAAGTTCACAGTAAAGTTGCGACATTCGATGTTGTAATGCTTGGAATTCGCCAATCAGACGACCAAATTGCTTGCGGGTTTTGAGGTGCTCAATGGTTCGTGCAAAAGCTTCATCTGCCAGTCCAAGGAGTTCAGATGCAGCGCATATACGGGCTGCATTGAGGGCAAAAGTCAGAGGGATCCAACCTTCATCAACTTGCCCTAAAACACTGTCGGTTGCAACTTTGACATCTTTGAACGTAACTCTTGCAGCATTGTGGTAATCCACCATATGTGTTCGTTCTACAGTAATGCCAGGTGTGTCACTGCTGACAAGAAATAAAGTGATGCCCTCCTTGTCACCTGGTTTACCAGCTCGTCTAGCGGCAACAACTAATAAATCTGCAACATGTCCATCAAGAACAAAAGTCTTTGAACCATTCAGAACAAAACCGAACTCATTTGCATTTGCTTTAAGAGAAATGAATTCCGGTTTATGTTTAGGTTGCTCATCGACCGCAAGGGTTGCTATTGCTTTGGCACTCATTAATTTTGGTAGCCACTTTGTTTTCTGGAAATCAGTTCCTGAATGGCAAATAGCCGAAACTGCGGCGATGCTAGTAGACAAAAATGGAACTGCAGTCAGTTGATGTCCAATTTGTTCAGAAATGATTCCCGCCTCCACATAGCCCATTCCCATGCCTCCGAAATGTTCAGGCACAAGAACACTTGCAAAACCCATTTCAGTCAAATCATTCCACACACTGGCTGCAAAACCTTTGGAGTCATTTGAATCGCGCAGATATCGTATTTGACTAATAGGTGATTTTTCCTTAAAGAACTTCTGCGCACTGTCTTTTAGCATTAATTGCTCGTTTGAATAAATTAACGACAAAATCAGACCCCCGGTAAATCTAAGATACGTTTAGAAATTACATTCAACTGAACTTCATTCGTTCCACCCTCAATCGAATTAGCTTTTGAACGTAACCAAGTACGAGGAATAATTCCAAGATTAGATCGCTCGCTTTCCATTTCGAGCGCATCACTTCCATGGCAAGAAACAATCAACTCCCAACGACGTTTATTGATTTCTGCACCATAGTATTTGAGTACCGATGACATCGAGGGACTTACTTGTTTGTTCGCACTCATTTCACCCAGACGTTGCAATGTCAGCCTGTAAGCCGCTTCGTCTGTCTCAAACAAAGAAATATTTGAGCGCAATAGTGGTTCAGATAATCGACCCAATTCATCCAGGCCCACTGCAGATATCGCTATCTTAGAAACAGATGGCGAACCTGTAGTTTCCGCATCCGAACTAATCATGTGACGCTCTTGAGCCAAGAGATATTTCGCAACCTCCCAGCCACCGTTGTATGAACCAACAAGATTTTTCTGATCTACTTTAACGTTTTCGAAAAATGTTTCACAAAACGGAGAATTCCCCGAAATAAGCCGGATAGGTCTTGTACTGACGCCAGGTGATTGCATATCAAACAAAACAAAACTAATACCAGATTGCTTTTTTGAGACGTCTGTTCTGACTAAACAAAAAATCCAATCAGATTCATTTGCATATGAGGTCCATATTTTTTGGCCATTAACAATGAGATGCTCACCTTGTACTACGGCGCTTGTATTCAGAGACGCAAGGTCTGATCCTGAATTCGGTTCTGAATAGCCTTGACACCATCTAATTTTGCCTCGTGCAATTGCCGGTAGATGTTCTAATTTTTGTTCGAACGTTCCGAACTTTAAAAGAGTTGGTCCTAGCATGTGTATTCCAAAGTTTGACAGTGGTACTCGGCAACCAAGAGATTCCATTTCTTCAATCAGCGTATTTGCCTCTAAGTTCGAAAGACCACCTCCGCCAAACTCCTTTGGCCACGTTGGTACAGTCCATCCTTTATCTGCCATCTGCTGCAACCATAATTTTTGTGCCTCAGACTCAAATTTAAAATTTCGCCCACCCCAGCAAATTTCACTTTCCTTAAATATCGGCAGTCGCATTTCAGGTGGGCAATTTTTTTCTAGCCAGGCCCTGACACCTGCCCTGAATTCAGTTATTTCAGACGAATGGTTCATACGTTAATCAGCGAAATATCGCGAATCCTTAAATGAGTAAATGCTATTAACCTCATAGTTCATCACATTAAATTTCGTTTCGCCTGCTTGCAATAATCGCAAGATTTTCTGCATGTCGAAATCTTGTGATTTTGAAAGCAAGTACACAAGCAATGCTGACTAAATTCAGTATCAAAAATGAAATGATAAAAAATTGAATCAGTTGATTGATAACATTTTCAGGAACGGTACCTGGAATTGCTTTCTCAGGAAAACCTACTAGCGTGATCAAAGTTGAAGTTAGTAATACACCCAGCCCAGTTGCACACTTTCTGACAAAAATATTTGCAGCAAAAAATACGCCCTCATTCCGTCGTCCGGTTCTTACTTCGTTTTCTTCAATGACATCGGCAGACATTGAAAAATAAAGCGTAGATTGAACAATCAAGAAAGTTGACCCCAAAGCACTCAGAGAGAACAAAATTGGGATCAACCAAACTGATCCTGATTTTGGTAGTACCCCGGATAGTTGAAGAAGAGCAGCAATTGGTGTGGTAACAAGTGCAGCAACAGTAATGACGATAAAAGCTTGTCTTTTTTCCCAGTAACGAGAAATGTAAGGTGTAAAAATTAGAGCAAAAAATGCTGAGATAAATCCAGAGCCGTACAAGATTGAAATTTCTTGCGGAGATAGAACAAATAGATAACCGTAAACATAGGGTGTAATGCCCCCCAGTAAGCCCATTGACAACATAATGGACATACCAATGGCTAAATTAATCAGCGCAGAACGCGACGATAACGATTCACGTAAATTTTTAAAGAATCCAGAAGTAATGTCAGAATTTTTTTGAAGTGACAATGCTTTTAAGCTCGGGATAGTGTGATGCGTACCAGCAGAGGAAGTTAGCATCGCTAGCAACATGATTGATCCGGCTGCCATTCCATATGACTTGTAGTTTTCTATGACCTGTGTTCCCGGGATTGGTCCCTGCCCTTTGCTTAAAAAAATCCCAAATGCGAGGACCGACATTGTCAATCCAGACATCCAAGAAAAGAAAAGTCGCCAATTTAAATAGCTTGTTCGTTCATCATAGTTTTGTGTAAATTCTGAAATGAGAGATGCATTTGGAATTTCAAAAATGGCAATAAATACCCTGACCAAAATAGCGCCTACCAAAAGATAAACAAATAATTCTGTTTGACTTAGGCCCAGTGGAGGCGAAAATAAAAATGCATAACTCAAAGCTGCAGGTATTGCAGCTGCATACATGAAAGGATGCCGCCGTCCCCAACGTGATTGGAATCGGTCTGATGCGTAACCAATTAACGGGTCAATGAATGCATCTACCAGCAAGGCAATTGCGATTGCAAAGCCTGCCAATCTTGCATCAAGACCTAACGCTTGGTTGTAAAAAAGTAGTAGTAATGCACCAAATCCATTATCTTTAACACCATAAGCAACCGAACCAAAGCCATATGACAACTTTGTTCCAATTCCAAAACTTTTTTTTGTGACTGATTCGGTCAATTGATATCTCCAGATGAGCGCAAAATTAATTTCCACTGAATTTGATTCATATGGGTGCTGGCGTTTCACCAGCACCCTTGATCAATCCAGATTAAAAAGTCTGTGCAAGTCTTACCCCGAATTGACGAGGAGGTCCTGCAAAATCAAGATTGCCACCGCTGGCCAACCAATGAGCCGCAACGTATTGCTGATTGGTTAGATTGGTGCCATAAATGGTGACAGTCGATTTACCAGATTGATAAGTTAATTGACCACCTAGAATATTCCGAGCACTCAAGCGGTCACCATAAATGACGTTTTGGAACAATGAAGCCCATTGCGAAGATACATGGCCTAGATTGACAGCAGCTGTTAACTTACCATCCCAAATAGACATGTCATATTTAGCCGATAAGTTGTATGTCAGTGAAGGGGCGTAGGTCAGTTGACGTCCCGTCAGATCAATACACGTTGAACTTACCGGACCACTTTTTGAATCACAGGCTATTGTTGACAAAAAGCGTTGATCTACAGCGAAGAATTGCCCCAAGGAGCTATTCACAATACCAACACCACCATCTAAGGTCAAAGCACCAATTTTGTAATCAGCTTCAGCTTCAATTCCAGAAACTTTTGTAGTTCCTGTTGCATTTCCAATGATCGGAAATATTGGACCTGCTGGGTTACCAATCGTGACTTGGAAACCCTTATAGTCATTCAGATAGCCTGTTAAATTTAAATGACCCTTGCCTTCATCAAATGTTGATTTCCATCCTAGTTCAAAGGACTTGATTTCTTCCTTAGCAAAAGGTGAGGCAGGTAAGCCTGGAGCAACCATGAGATTCATGCCTCCTGGCTTAAACCCAGTTGAATGAGTCCCATAGACATAGTTATTACTATTTAGTTTCCAACCTAGCGACACTTTGTAAGAAGTATCCCGCTCTTCTGAAGTTTGATTTTGGTCGAACAATGTACCAAGCTGATTAGTTTTAAGATTGTTGTTTGTACTGCTGGAAGTCGAGCGTGCGCCCAAATCAATTTTCAAATTTGGAGAGAGGGCGTAACCGACTTGTCCAAATAAGGCATTGGATTCTTGCGCTATCCTACCGTTAAATTGGTATTTGTAATATGGCGCATACGGTCCAACTGCTAGTGCCGTGTTATAGTTGATTTCAACGCCTCCATCTGTTGCAGGAAAATCGTAATGATTCTTCACAGCAAAGGCACCTAACACCCAACTCAATTGCTGGTTATCAGGGGAGATGATATTGAACTCTTGACTTAGCTGAGTCTCATTTGCGTTGACGGTTACTGTTTCATTACCAGGCACGGCAACCCATGGGCCAATGGCTGGAATGCCATTTGCAGTTCCGTCAAAGTCACCAATCCATTTTGTGTTGCCTTTCGAATAGCCACTGATTGAGCGAAATTTTGTGCCATTTTCTGTCTCATATTCGGCTTTCAAATTGTGGCGCGTGAATTTGTCACGTGCCGCACCCGGTGCGTTTGCCGATACGTTAAATAAGCTATTGCTAAAGTAAGGATTTGGAGTATTCGTACCCGGAATAGTACTAAAAGTACTTTGGGGTTTAGATGCTAAAAACGATCCGTTGTCAGTATCAATTGAGTCAGTTTTCCAGACAACACTGAATTCGTCAGTGGGTGCCCATAAAAAGCTAATTCTTGCAGCTTGGTTTTTGAAATCACCTGGATTACCATTGAACTCTGATCCGTTTGGACCAGTCACTTTGTAAAAGCTTTTTCGCTGGTCCTCATAAAAGGCCACACGAGCCGCAAATGTTTCACTGACTGGCAAATTGATCGCACCTTGCAATCCTGCGTCACTGTAGTTACCCACGCTTCCACTGATGTAACCACTTTTTTCGCCTCCAATTACGGGGTTTTTTGAGTTAACGAATACAGCGCCGCCTGTGGAATTCTGGCCAACAACTGTTCCTTGAGGGCCACGAAGAATTTGAATGTTGGAAATATCGAAGTAAGGCTCCCCCTGGAAATAACCGGGAAAACTAGGTATGCCGTCTCTGTATGTAATTACACCAGTTGTAGTCATCGCGCTTGATTCAGCTTTACCAATTCCGCGAATGTTGAAGTTCAACCCTTGACCGTAGTTATTCACAACAACCGATGGACTAATGAACTGCAGTCCATCGACGGTCACGACATTTTTCTCCGTCAAAGCAGCGCCAGAAATAACACTTGCAGCAAGTGGTGTCTGAGAAAGAATTTCATTTCTTCGTTGAGCAGATACGATGATTTCGCCTGCATCAGATGCATCTTCTTTTTTGACATCTCCCATGTTTGGGTTCGACTGCGATTGAGCTAGTACTGCAGCTCCAATTCCAAGCCCCATCGCCGATACAACAGTTGATCGGAATAATTTTTTCATTTTTGCCCCCTATTTCCAATTAGTCAAAGCACATTGTTTGGCATTGCCGCCGAATTGGATCACCCTTAGGCACAAGTTCAGTTGTGCTTCGTATGAGCCAGACACCATTTCCACATCAGAAAACATCTTCTTTTGCGAAAACTTGATTAATCATATATCGAGTATGTTTATTTGTTTTTAGGGTATTCCACTAGATTTACCCAAGTGACCTGCCCCCTGAAACACAGTCCCGTCGGTATTCCTTAAACTAAGAAACAGGAATACGACCATGGATATGACTATGTCTTCAGCAACGCCCAACAGGGTGGAAGTGGTGACCAGCGTTCAGCGCCGCAGGCGCTGGACCCCAGAGCAAAAGCTTGAAATCGTCAAACAGACCAACGAACCGGGCAATTCCGTCTCGATGGTTGCCCGTCAATTTGGCATCACTGCAGCGCAACTCTTTCAATGGCGAAAGGCCTATTTGCAAGGCTCGCTCATGGCTGTGGGTGCCAACGAAACCGTGGTGCCCGCGTCTGAACTGCAAGAGGCCATGCGCCGCATCAAACAACTGGAAGGCGCACTGGGCCGCAAGACTTTGGAGAACGAGATTCTCAAGGAGGCAGTGGACTTTGCCAAAGCAAAAAAGTGGATTGCGCGCTCGCCAGTATTGCCAGGGGGCGAGCAGTGAGGACCGTCTGCTGTGCCCTTGGCGTGTCGCGCAGCCATGTGTTGACCATGAGAGATCGACCATCCGAATGGACAGACTTGAGAAAGTCGCCACCGCGCAGCGATGACGTCGTTATCAAACAAGCCATTGCAAATGTGGTCAAGGACCGCGCCACCTATGGTTACCGCCGCGTCTGGGCTCGCTTGCGATTGGAAGGGCATGACCGTGTCAACCACAAGCGGGTTTACCGGGTGATGCGTGACGAAGGCTGGCTGATGTACCGGCATGGCGAAAAACCCGTTGACACCAGAAAGCACGAAGGAAAAGTGGCCGTCAAGGAAAGTAATGTTCGCTGGTGTTCAGATGGCTTAGAGCTATCGTGTGACAACGGCGCGAAGGTGCGAGTGGCGTTTGCGCTGGACTGCTGCGACAGGGAAATCATGAGCTGGGTGGCCACCACCAAAGGCATCGACGCGGCTTTGGTGGGTGACTTGATGATGCAGGCGGTGGAGAACAGGTTTGGCCCTAACGGCAAGCCGACTAATCCGATTGAATGGCTCACCGACAACGGCAGTTGCTACACGGCTGCCGAGACCAGGCGCTTTGCCAAACAACTGGGGCTCAAGCCAGTGACCACGCCGGTGACCAGCCCGCAAAGTAACGGGATGGCGGAGAGCTTCGTGAAAACCTTGAAACGGGACTACGCCAAAATGGCCGATCGGCCGGACTCACAAACGGTGATGGCGCAATTAGCCAAATGGTTCGATGACTACAATTCTTACCACCCGCACAGCGCGCTCGGCTACCTGCCAGCCAAGCTGTTCAGGGAGAAACGAGCGATAAATTAAACATACCGGCGGTACTGGGTTACGGGGTCAGACCAAGGTCATTTCTTGAATCATTTCAACCGCATACTATATTTATGAACTAGAATGCGATACAATCAAAATCTAAATTCATCTTCAATGCCCAAGCTTTAAGATCTGGTATTCAGGCGGTCTAAATAGACAAAAGCTCTTACCAACCATTAAAAAATTTGAGTCAACATGGCTAAAGCAGGAAGAAACAATCTTCGCTATCAAGAAAGCAAGTCAGCTGTAATAGGCGCGGCTATTGCAATCCTTAACAGGCAAGGTGTAACTAGGATGACCTTGGCTGCGGTTGCTGCGCGTCTTGGGCTTTCTGCACCAACCATCCAGTACTACTTCAACAAGAAAGAAGATCTCGCTTCAGCATGTTTGATACAAGGGTTGAACAGGTTAGGGGAATTTCTTTCAAATGCGGAAACTAAAAACACCAAGAAAGATCGCCTCGAAATTTTCTTCAAAGAGTATTTCGAATTTAGAGAAAGAGCTGTACGTGGAGAAGTTGAAGAATTCCCAAGTTTCAGTGATGCACGCGGATTAAATACTGGGGCTGTATTCGAAGAGTACATCGTCATTTTCCGTCGACTCAGAACACTAATCTCAGAAACAGATACTGCACCCATGCAGAAAATTTGTACAAACTCTGAAGCCCACTTAATTTTGTCCGAACTCCATTGGTCACCTGTTTGGTTTAGAAGAGTCTTTCCCGGTGATTCAGCAAGATTTGGCGGGCGAATGTTCGAAATACTAAGCAAAGGGATTGCTGCGCCCGGGAAGAATTGGGCGCCAATCTCGATAGCTGTCGCAATACCAAAGGCGGACACTTCAGACGGCGCCAGTTTTGAAATTTTTTTACGTGCAGCAAGTGCTCAAATTAACGAGCAAGGCTATCGGGGCACATCTGTTGACAAAATTACCGGAAGATTGAATCTCACTAAGGGAGCTTTTTATCACCACATCAAAACAAAAGACGAGATTGTTTTATCTTGTTTTAGGCGTACTTTCGAAGTCATGCATAAAACGATTAAGGGAGCCGAAGAAATTAGCAATAACGGACTTCAAACCCTATCAACGATAGTAGTCGCACTTGTAGAACACCAAATCTACGGTGAGGCCCCCTTACTCCGCGCCTCGGCTGTCAACAACACGAGTGAAGCCCATCAGGTAGAAATCTTTACTGGTATTGATACGGTGGTAACTCGCATTGCCTCCGTCATCAGTGATGGAATTCTAGATGGATCAGTTAGACCGCTAGATGCAAATGTCGCTGCAAACATGATCATGGCAATCATCAACGGCGCTGACGAATTGCCTTATTTCGCCAGAGGTATTACCCCAGCCGAAGTCTCAGATTACTTTGTCCGACCGATTTTTAATGGGTTACTGAGTCAATAACTTTAGTCAGCGTATTGATGACTTGCATTTAAGGAAACGCTAATGAGCATACACCTCGTAGACCCTGAGCTGAAATCACTGCTCGATTTGATTCCGACCATCAAGATCACCGAAGAAAAGCTTCCTTTAATTCGGTCGGCCAGCATTCCACTTCCATCTGACCCAGACGTAGTCAAAGCTGTCGATACCGTTGTTCTCAGAGTTCCTGGCCCTTCTGGCGAACCGGAAGTTGGGGTGTCCATCTATTCGCCCAAGGATATGAAAGAGGTACTCCCCTGCATATTTCATATACATGGTGGTGGCTTTGTCAGAGGATCATCAGCAGAACTTTGTCCAGTTCATCAAAAGCTTTCGCTCGAAGCAAACTGCGTGATTGTCTCAGTGGACTACAGACTAGCACCAGAGACTCATTTTCCAGGAGCGATTGAAGATTGTTATGCCGCTCTGCGTTGGGTCTTTGAAAACGCACGAAAACTTAATATTGATAAGCTACGAATAGGCGTCATGGGTGAAAGTGCTGGAGGTGGTCTTGCAGCTTCACTTGCTCTGCTGGTTCGTGACCGTGGCGAGTTTTCGCTTTCATTTCAGCACTTAATCTATCCTATGCTGGATGATCGTACTTGCGTTACACAGCAACCTAACAAGTATGTGGGAGAGTTTATTTGGACTGCAGATAGTAATTTTTTTGGCTGGAAGTCATTACTAGGCGTGAAACCTGGCTCTGAAGGCGTTTCTATTTATGCTTCCGCTGCGCGTGCGGAAAATCTTTCTGGATTGCCTCCAGCCTATATCGCAACTGGCAGCTTAGATTTGTTCTTAGAAGAAGACATTGAGTACGCTAGAAGGCTCATGCGTTTCGGCATACCCGTCGAATTGCATGTGTACCCCGGCGCTTTTCATGTTTTTAATATCGCACCCAAATCGCATGTAGCAGCCAATGCTAGAAGAGATAGCTTATCGGCACTTAAGCGATCTTTACACTTATCGACATGACAATTTACTTGGGAGTTATATATGTCAACACCATCAAACCTTAATTCCAGTAATTTATCGCGTTCATCCGTTGGAATACTCGCCCAAATTGGAGCTTGGTTGTTTATGCTCTGGGGTGTTCTTCATGTATGGGTGGGTTATGAAGGGATACATCAATACACGACAGCAGGAACAACTGGACTTTGGAATACTGTCATCGGTGGCAGTTATGTTCCCCGGCCTGCATTTATTCACACCGCAGATACAGTCACAGCATATGCGCAAGGACAATTACTACTGAACTTCTGTATAGATGTTGGTGGATACGGTATTTTGGGGATGATCGTAGGATGGCTTATCCTTAAGCATGCCTCTTGGACTGCATATTTTTTAGGTGTTTTTGTGATCGGCATTGCTGATTTAACCTTTCTATTTGCAATGGTCTTGCCAGGTGTTATCGAATTGAATGCCGGCACCATTGGCGGCCCGATACTTTGGTTTGCTGCGATTTGCTTAACGCCTTTTGGTATGCACAAAAAGTCAAATATTGAATAATTAAGATCAGTAATTAGTCAAACCGGACTACTTCTTAATCAATGGTACGTCTCAAGGGGGCAGGTCACGGCAAACCGCCAAAACCTAATAAAAGTAGGATTTTCATAGGTTTTTGACGGTTGCTCGCACTCTTTGAGTGCCCAGCTATCAAGATGCGTTTAGCAGCCCTACAAGCGCAGATCGCAGAGGCCAGCACTAGAACATTCGGCCCACTTTTCAACTGCTGCTTGAGCGGTTTTAGCGTGTCAGTGTCTTGGCCCTGCTTTGCTGCGGGCATGTCAACACTAAGGGCTGAGGATGACAAGGAGCACACCACGAAGTGTCGGTTCAACCGACACTTCGTGACATGGGTTTGATCAAGTGATACCCACTTGATGGTGCGGGTCTCAGCAAAAAAGCACCCTACGTTTGAGTTGTTAGAACAAAATGCCCTGATGTTTGAATGACGGCTCCATGGACACCTTACCCATCGCACCAGTGCAAAGGATCACTTGTTGCCTTGCGAACATTGACTCTTCCTCCGAATGTTGAGCTAGGTAAGGTATCAAGTCAATGCCCGTCAAATCCAAGCTCTGCTGCCCCAAGGGTAAGGCATCTTTGCAGGGGAAGTTATCCAAAGCCGCACACTCTGACACATTGAGTGCACATGCCCTGTGCCTGAGAACCATGGCCAGCAACAACCTGCGCTCGTGGTCTTGGCTGGCGTTCATCTTCCTGCCATTGGGCTCTACTTTGCCGATGAAGCGCTCCACCAGCATGGCTTCAGCCCCCAACCGCCAAAGCTCTGTGTCTGGATAGTTCTTCATGAGATAGGCGAGGTAAATGTCACGCCATAGATTCTTCTCAAAAGCCGGTGGGATTCTGCAAGGGTGATGAAGTGTTCCTGGCAATCTTTTGTTTGTGGGAATTTGGCTTGAAATCAAGGCCATCAACTCCTTTGTAGTCAGGCAGTTGAGACCCATGGGAAATCGGATGAGTAGGTCCGTTGGCTGAACATTGGCAAGGTCTTTTGCCGTGATCACTTCAGGCGTCAAGCTCGGCACGTGAATTCGGGCGCTGCCCGGTCCCTCTATCCAATCCTTGAAACTGACCTGATGAACGTCTTGGTAGGTTTTAACCACCTTCAAGACCTGAGCGCCGTGCGTGTTGAGTTTTTTCCTTGACCTGCTGGCCCTATAAAAGCATCCAGCCGCGTAGCTAGGGCTCATACGCAAGTAGTTATAGAAAAGTCTCGCTGAACCAAATGCCTTGGCTAAATGTGATTTGGCGGCTTGCCCGATCTTGTTCACAAATTTCGCACCCATACCCCTGTCCCCCCCCTTTTTTAGATTTACTAACTTTTTGCGGAAATCCTTTTTGTATGTATTCACGAAGGGCACCAAAAGATGAAATCAGGTCGTGGCTTTCATGGTGAAGGCCACAAACCTTTAACTCTTTTTTTGGAGAAACCCATGAGTGAACAAGTTCAAACTGAAACGTCAGCCTTGGCCCCGACACTGGCAATAGCCCCGGCATCGCCAACAACCCTTGAGCGAGCCAATCCATTTGCTGTCAATATTGGCAATCTTTTAACAAAAGGCAACCCTGAGCAAGCCATCGGTGACGCCATGGAGGCACTGGTCGCTCAGCGCATTGATTGGGAGAACAACGAGCTTGCGTCTGCCAATGACGCTCTCTATGCGCTGCTTCAGCACTGCTACTCCCTGAACAACGCCATGTCTGGCACTGGGGTTGCCTCTAAAGCTCTCAAAAGGGGCTTGGCCAACTACATTGAAAGTCAAAAGCTAATCTTCACGGACGCCACTCCCCTGATCACGAAAATCGTTAAGTGCGTGTTCGGAGTAGATCGCCGCCGAGTCAATGCCTACGCATCCGCATTGAAGGTTGCCATTGCCGAGAAGAAACAGGTCATGGAGCTACCCAAGTTCTTCAAAGAGCGTGGTGGCATTGAAGAGGTTCGTCGCACAAACGTTAAGAAGCCCAAAACCCTAAAAGAAAAGGCCGCACTTGGTCGCACGGTTCTTGAAGGTGATGTTCTGGCCACCGTCAAGAGCGATACCTTGACGGCTAATTTCTCAACCCAGAGCCTAGAAGAAGGGGTGATCCTTCTGGCAACACGTGAAGACGACGGTAGTTTCGCTGTCCGAAAAATGCTTCAAAGCCAGTCGGTGGTTAACAGCGCCTTGGCCACCTTTGCCAGTGTGGGTGCTGAGCAAGAAAAAGCCAGACTGCTCCAAGAAGAGCAAGACGCCGTTGAAGCCCAACGTGCTGCTGCCCGTGCCGCCTTGAAAGCGGCATAAGCAATCCACCAATGCACCTGAACCAAGAGTGATCACTGGGTAGTGGTCACTCCTCTTTCGCAATTCAATTTGGAGAAATCAAATGGCAACCACCAACGTGAACACCGTCAACTCTGTTCGAGTCAGCGCACCCACCTGTTTAAATGACTTTGCCCTGCAGCCCAACAGCCGCTTCAAGCTGGAGAGCATTCTGGATCACACCCTGTCATTTCCGGACAACGGCGTCAACGGCATCATCCTGCATGGCCTTTATGGCACGGGTAAAACCACCATGGCTAATTTACTACCCGGACTAATAGAGACCGCGAAAACAGATCCAAATGCACAGGCGATCCCGACTGGCGATCTAACTGACACAACAGATCCGGCGCAAAGCTATCACCCTTGCATTCAAGGCCAAAACGGCGTGGGCTTGATCAACAGCATTCAAAACGCCACCAGCTTTGTAGCTTGGAACGCCAGTGGCCTGCACTATGTGATCTTGGATGAAGTGGACTTGCTCACA
>Ga0208381_1000264_pt1 | contig 20638 bp, 18 predicted proteins | sample CryBogCBE13Jul09_FD_184572 | JGI IMG/M metagenome (GOLD analysis project Ga0208381, IMG submission 184572) | Freshwater microbial communities from Crystal Bog, Wisconsin, USA - CBE13Jul09 (SPAdes) (version 2) | ecosystem: Environmental > Aquatic > Freshwater > Lake | place: Crystal Bog...
CCAAAGTGGACGTGATTTTGCTTGTTCGTGGCGGCGGCTCGATGGAGGATTTATGGGCCTTCAACGACGAGCAGTTGGCCCGCACCCTGTTGCAAAGCCCAGTGCCGGTCATTTGTGGCGTGGGCCACGAGACCGACTTCACCATCGCCGATTTTGTGGCCGATGTGCGCGCCCCCACCCCGACCGCGGCGGCTGAACTGGTGGCCCAGCCCCAGGCCATTTGGCAGGGCGCTCTAGACCTTTTGGAGGGCCGCCTGGCCGACGCGCTAACGAGTCAACTCGATGCCTGCGCACAGCGTTTGGATTGGGTGGCCAGCCGATTGGGCCGCCCCTCGTCACGTGCCAACGAAGCCCGCTGGGCCTTGCAGAATCTTGAGCAGCGGTTGCAAAAAGGGGTGAGGCAAGCCTGCCAAAAGCAGCAAAATAAAACCGATCAAGCGGCACAACGGTGGTTACAAGTTTGGCAAGATCAACAAAGACAGCAGCGCGACCACTTGGATCGCTTGGGCCTACAACTTGATTTGATGAACCCCGATTTGGTTTTGAAGCGCGGTTATGCCCTGCTCACCCAAGAAAATGGCCAGCCCATCACCCAAGTGAAGCAGGTCAGATCGGGTCAATCGATACATGCTCGGCTGGCCGACGGCCAACTCGATTTGACGGTGCGATAATCCGTTCTTTAGTTTCCCAACTCAAAACCCCAAGGAAATCATCATGGAACACACCCTGCCAGCACTGCCTTATGCCATCGACGCATTGGCCCCTTTTTACTCACAAGAAACCCTGGAATTCCACCACGGCAAACACCACAACGCGTATGTCGTCAACTTGAATAACCTGCAAAAAGGCACAGAGTTCGAAACCAAAACCTTGGAAGACATCATCAAGACTTCCACTGGCGGTGTCTACAACAATGCAGCCCAAATCTGGAACCACACTTTCTTCTGGAACTGCATGAAGCCCAACGGCGGCGGCACGCCCACAGGCCCTTTGGCTGCAGCCATCAATGCCAAGTGGGGCAGCTATGAAGCCTTCAAAGAAGCTTTTGTGAAGTCGGCCGTGGGTAACTTTGGCTCTGGCTGGACTTGGTTGGTGAAGAAGCCCGACGGCTCGGTTGACATCGTCAACACCGGCGCGGCAGGCACGCCCCTGACCACCGCAGACAAGGCCCTGTTGACCGTTGATGTGTGGGAGCACGCTTACTACATCGACTACCGCAACCTGCGTCAAAAGTTTGTGGAAACCTTCCTCAACAACTTGGTGAACTGGTCTTTTGCTGAAGCCAACTACGCTTGAGTTGAGTCCTGATATCAGTCCCCTTGAGGTGGATATTGAAAAAAAGGGGCGCTGAAAGGCGCCCCTTTTTTTTAGGGGTCAAAGGCCCCTCATTTCAAATCAAAACGGTCTGAATTCATGACCTTGGTCCAAGCGGCCACGAAGTCCTTCACAAACAGGGTGTCGTTGTCGCGCTGGGCATAGAACTCAGACAAGGCCCGCAGTTGCGAGTTGGAACCAAAGACCAAATCGACCCGCGAGGCGGTCCATTTTTGGACCCCGGTTTTGCGGTCAAGGCCTTTGAAGTGGTTGTCATCAGTGGGCACCCAAACCGTGGACATGTCGACCAAGTTGACAAAGAAATCGTGGGTCAATTGCCCAGGTCGGTGTGTCAAGACACCTTGTGAGCTGCCGTCAAAGTTGGTGCCCAACACGCGCATGCCACCGACCAAAACGGTCATTTCTGGCGCACTGAGGCCCAATAAATTGGCTTTGTCTAAAAGAATCGTTTCAGGGGCCGAATGGCTGCTGGCTTTGCGGTAATTTCGAAAGCCATCGGCCTCGGGTTCCAGCACGGCAAAGGATTCGACATCGGTCTCATATTGAGTGGCGTCGGTTCTGCCGGCGTGGAAGGGCACTTGCACCGACTGGCCGGCCGCTTTGGCCGCGGCTTCCACCCCCGCATTGCCCGCCAAGACAATCAGGTCGGCCAGCGACACTTGCTTGAAGTGGCCCGGATATTGGCCTGGATTTTTGGTTTGTTTGGCGTTGAAGGCCTGTTGAATGCCTTCCAGCACCTTCAGCACAGCCGCCAGTTGTTGGGGCTGATTGACTTCCCAGTCTTTTTGGGGCGCCAAGCGCAGCCGGGCACCATTGGCACCCCCGCGCCGATCGCTGCCCCGAAAGGTGGAGGCCGAGGCCCAAGCGGTGGTCACGAGTTGGCCGATGCTGAGTCCGCTGGCCAGGAGGTCGGATTTGAGTTGCACCTCGTCTTGGGGGCTGATCAATGGGTGGTCGTTCAAAGGAACGGGGTCTTGCCAAATCAAATTTTCAGCGGGGACTTCGGGACCCAAATAAAGCACCTTCGGGCCCATGTCGCGGTGAGTCAATTTAAACCAAGCGCGGGCAAAGGCATCGGCGAATTCATCCGGCGTATTCAAAAAGTGGAGGGCAATTTTTTCATAGAGAGGGTCCATGCGCAGCGACAAGTCGGCGGTCGTCATGACGGGGGCGTGTTTTTTACTCGGGTCAAAGGCGTCGGCAATCATGTCTTCGGGGGCCACGTTTTTGGCCTGCCATTGAATGGCCCCGGCGGGGCTTTGAACTTGTTCCCATTCGTACTTGAAAAGCGTTTTTAAATAGCCCATGTCCCAAGTGGTGGGGTTGGGTTTCCAGGCCCCTTCAAAGCCGCTGCTGGTGGTGTCGGCGCCGTGTCCGCTGCCCAAGCGGTTGATCCAACCCAAGCTCATTTCTTGGACTGGCGCTGCCTCAGGCGCCGGGCCCACCAACGCAGGGCTGCCGGCGCCGTGCATTTTTCCAAAGGTGTGGCCACCGGCAATCAGGGCCACGGTCTCATAGTCGTTCATGGCCATGCGGGCAAAGGTTTCGCGCACATCTCGGCCCGAGGCCACAGGATCGGGGTGACCGTCGGGGCCTTGCGGATTCACATAAATCAGCCCCATTTGCACAGCCGCCAAAGGATTTTCTAATTGGCGGTCGCCGCTGTATCGGCTGTTGGCTTGGTCGCTGGTGGCCAGCCACGCGGTTTCGGGGCCCCAATAAATGTCAAGTTCAGGCGCCCAAATATCGACCCGACCGCCCCCAAAGCCAAAGGTTTTGAAGCCCATGCTTTCGAGTGCGACATTGCCTGCCAAAATGAACAAATCGGCCCAGGAAATGGCGTTGCCGTATTTTTGTTTGAGCGGCCAAAGCAAGCGACGGGCTTTGTCCAAGTTGACGTTGTCGGGCCAGCTGTTCAAAGGCGCAAAGCGTTGGTTGCCGGTGTTCGCGCCGCCCCGACCATCGGCAATGCGGTAAGTGCCTGCATCGTGCCAAGCCATGCGGATGAACAGACCGCCGTAGTGTCCCCAGTCGGCTGGCCACCAATCCTGAGAGTCGGTCATCAGGGCGGTCAAGTCTTTTTTGAGCCCCTTAAAGTCCAGCGCTTTGAAGGCCTTGGCATAGTCAAAGCCAGGTGCCAGGGGGCTCGAGACGTCTTGGTGCTGATGCAGGATCGAGAGATTGAGTTGGTTGGGCCACCAAGTGGACCTGGCTTGGTCTCCCAAGGTGGTGTTGGCGCCAGAAGGGGAATGAAAGGGGCAGGTGGCCGGGTTGCTCATCGAAGTCTCCAGTGTCCAAGGGTGGGTGACGCCTGAGCGTCAAACACCTGACTGTGAGGGAAACGAAGAGGGATTGGGCCGCTCGCTCGCTGGGCGCGCTGTTTTCACAACCGAACGGTCAAACTCGGCCGCCAGAGAGGTGACTGGGGGTGATCAGCGCTTGGTGTTAAAAACCGAGCCCATGAGTTGGCTGCCGGCTTTTAAACCCTTGTTTTGGAACCAGCCTTGGTTCATTTCCAAGACAAAACGCACGGGTTTGGCGCTGCAATGGGATTCCAGGGTTTGCGGTTTCATGTCCGCCAAGTTGACGATTTTGCCGTCGTCAGCGACGAAGGCGGCGGTCAAAGGCAGCAAGGTGTTTTTCATCCAAAAGCATTGGCTTTGGGGGGAATCAAAAATAAACAACATGCCTTCTTGCTGGGGCATGTCTTTTCGCATCATCAGGCCAATTTCATGCTCTAAGGGCGATTGCGCCACTTGGACTTCAATTTGGTGGATGCCGGCCGATAGCAGGGTGCGAGGCAGGTGAAGCTGGGGAATCTCTTGGGCCCATGCAGGCGTTGCCCAGCTTCCCATCAACGAAGCAAAGAGCCCCCACAAGACCCAAGCCCAGCCAAGAATCAGGGTCTGACGCGGGGCTGTTCTTGGCATGGTCTTGAGGTGAGGCGCATTAACTTATAAGCTCAGTTGCTGGCGGCTTTGTGTTTTTTATGGGCCTTTTTGTGCTTCTTTTTAGAAGCAGCGGGCGCGGCAGGGGCAGCAGGGGCTGCTGAAGGAGCAGGCGCTGCAGTCGGTGCAGGGGCGGCCGCGGGAGCGGGTGCTGCCTTAGAGGGCGTGGCGGTGATGGGCGCGGGCGCAGCAGGGGCGGGCGCGGCAGCGGTTTGTGCCAAGGTGACTTGAGTGGACAAGCCCAGAGCCAAGCTGGCGATCACAGAGAAGACGCGGGTGTTTTTTGTTGTGGTCATGTGAATTTTAGGAAGGTTAACGAAACACAAATGGAGTTTACCGCTTTCAAACTCGGGCCAAGCCCGAGCCAAGGCGTTCAACTAAAAAAAGCCTTCAAGCGGGTCGCCCATCCGTTGGCGTTGGGTTGGTGCTTGGCGCCCCCTTTGTTGAGCGACTCATCGAACTCTTTGAGTAATTTGCGTTGGTGTTCGCTCAATTTGATGGGGGTTTCGATGCTGATGTGGCAATAAAGATCGCCGGGATAGCTGCCACGCACCCCCTTGATGCCTTTGCCCCGCAAACGGAATTGCTTGCCCGCCTGAGTGCCCTCGGGAATGTCGATGGCGGCTTTGCCTTCTAAGGTCGGCACCTCAATTTCACCGCCCAGTGCGGCGGTGGTGAAGCTGATCGGCACAGAGCAGTGGAGATCGTCGCCATCACGCTCAAAGATGTCGTGTTTCTTCAGACGAATTTCAATGTACAAATCGCCAGAAGGTCCGCCATTGGTACCGGGCTCCCCATTGCCCACGCTTCGAATGCGCATGCCGTCGTCGATGCCCGCTGGGATTTTGACTTCCAGGGTTTTTTGCTTTTTGATCTTGCCTTGACCAGCGCAAGCGATGCAAGGCTCGGGGATGATTTTGCCGCTGCCATGACAGGTGGGGCAGGTTTGCTGAACGCTGAAAAAGCCTTGGCGCATTTGCACTTGGCCTTGGCCGGCACAGGTGGGGCAGGTTTTGACGCTGCTGCCTGGTTTGGCGCCGACGCCGTGGCAAACATCGCAAGATTCCCAACTGGGAATGCGAATTTGAGCGTCTTTGCCTTTGGCGGCCTCTTCCAGTGTGACTTCCATCGCGTAACTGAGGTCGTTGCCTCGGTAGACCTGACGGCCGCCACGGCCGCCGCCGCGTTGCTGGGCGAACATGTCGCCAAAAATGTCGCCAAATGCTTCGGCAAAACCGCCAAATCCCTCGGCCCCGCTGGGGCCCCGCATATTGGGATCAACCCCGGCAAAGCCATGCTGGTCATAGGCCGCTTTTTTCTGCGGGTCACTCAGCATTTCGTAGGCTTCTTTGACTTCCTTGAATTTTTCTTCTGCGGCTTTGGAGGCGTCGCCCTGGTTTCTGTCCGGGTGGTGCTTCATCGCCAGCTTGCGATACGCTTTTTTAATTTCCTCGTCGGAGGCGTTTTTGGGAACGCCCAGCACTTCGTAAAAATCTCGTTTGGCCATTTGCTTATCGTTTAGGAGGTGGAAGGCAACACGCCGCGCTTGCCCTGATGGCCTTGCGCGGCGCGTGCAGTGAGAGAGCTAACTTGTAACTATAAGCGTAAGCGGTAACTTAACCTTTTTTGACTTCTTTGACCTCGGCGTCAACCACGTTGTCATCAGCCGCTGGGCTGGCACCAGGGCCTGCTGAGGCACCTGCTGCCCCCGCAGCGTCGGCGGCGCCGGCCTGGGCTGCTTGGTCAGCGTAGACCTTTTCGCCCAGCTTTTGACTGGCCGTGATCAAGGCGTTGGTTTTGGCCTCGATGTCGTCTTTGTCTTCGGTGGTCATGGCGGTTTCAAGGTCTTTGACGGCCGCTTCAATGGCCGCCTTTTCGCTGGCTTCTAGCTTGTCGCCATGCTCCGTCAGGCTTTTCTTGACGCCGTGAGCCGTGGCTTCCGCTTGGTTCCGGGCTTGGATAAGTTCTAGCTTTTTCTTGTCATCGGCGGCGTTCAGCTCGGCATCTTGAACCATTTTTTGGATTTCGGCTTCAGACAATCCCGAGTTGGCCTTGATGGTGATTTTGTTTTCTTTGCCTGTGCCCTTGTCTTTCGCGCCGACATGCAAGATGCCATTGGCGTCGATGTCGAACGACACTTCAATTTGGGGCACGCCACGGGGAGCGGGTGGGATGCCTTCGAGGTTGAATTCGCCCAACAACTTGTTGCCGGAGGCCATTTCGCGTTCGCCTTGGTAAACCTTGATGGTTACCGCCGGTTGGTTGTCATCCGCAGTGGAATAGGTTTGCGCAAACTTGGTGGGGATGGTGGTGTTCTTGGCGATCATTTTGGTCATGACGCCGCCCAAGGTTTCGATGCCCAAGGACAAGGGGGTCACGTCCAACAGCAACACGTCTTTGCGGTCACCCGACAGCACTTGGCCTTGGATGGCAGCGCCCACCGCGACCGCTTCGTCGGGATTCACGTCTTTGCGGGGGTCTTTACCGAAGAAGGCCTTGACCTTTTCTTGCACCGCCGGCATGCGGGTCTGACCGCCGACCAAAATCACGTCGTTGATTTCGTCCACATTAACGCCTGCGTCTGTGATGGCCAAACGGCAAGGCGCGATGGTGCGTTCAATCAACTCTTCAACCAGTTGTTCCAACTTGGCACGGGTTAACTTGATGTTCAGGTGCTTGGGACCCGAGGCATCGGCGGTGATGTAGGGCAAGTTGATGTCGGTCGAAGCCGAGGAGGACAACTCGATCTTGGCTTTTTCGGCCGCGTCTTTCAGGCGTTGCAAGGCCAGCACGTCTTTGGACAGGTCAACGCCAGATTCTTTCTTGAATTCGGTGATGATGTATTCGATGATGCGTTGGTCGAAGTCTTCACCGCCCAAGAACGTGTCGCCATTGGTGGACAGCACTTCGAATTGCTTTTCGCCATCGACGTCGGCAATTTCAATGATGGAGACGTCAAATGTGCCGCCGCCCAAGTCGTAAACGGCAATCTTGCGGTCGCCCTTTTCGTTCTTGTCCAAGCCAAAGGCCAAGGCGGCTGCGGTGGGTTCGTTGATGATGCGTTTGACATCCAAGCCGGCAATCCGGCCGGCGTCTTTGGTGGCTTGACGTTGCGCGTCGTTGAAGTAGGCGGGGACCGTGATCACGGCTTCCGTCACTTCTTCGCCAAGGTAGTCTTCAGCGGTTTTCTTCATTTTGCGCAAGACTTCAGCGCTGACCTGGGGGGGCGCCATTTTCTTGCCGCGCACTTCCACCCAAGCGTCGCCGTTATCGGCCTTGGTGATGGTGTAGGGCATCAAATCGATGTCTTTTTGGACCTCTTTTTCGGCGAACTTGCGACCGATCAGGCGCTTGACCGCGTACAAAGTGTTGCGGGGGTTGGTGACCGCTTGGCGTTTGGCAGAAGCGCCGACGAGAATTTCGCCGTCTTCTTGGTAAGCAATGATCGAAGGCGTGGTGCGCGCCCCTTCGCTGTTTTCGATGACCTTGGTGGTGTTGCCTTCCATGACCGACACGCACGAATTGGTGGTGCCCAAGTCAATACCGATGATTTTTCCCATGTGTTTCTCCAGAAAGTTTGAAAGTTAGGTTAGGGGGCTTGATTCAGAAAAGTAAGAAACAAAGCCCGTCTTGAGGGGGATGTGTGGGTGAGCGCAGCACTTTCAAGGGCAAGGCCTCAAGAAGGCTGCGTTTAAACGTAAAAAGGTGAGGATTGTTGTTAATCTCGTCAAGGGCTTTAAGCTTTGGGCCTTTTGCCTTTTACTTTTGCCTTTTAACTTGAGACTTTTGACTTGAGACTTTTGACTTGAGGCTTATTTCGGCGCTGAAACGGTGACCAAGGCAGGACGCAACACGCGGTCGGCAATGGCATAGCCCTTTTGCAGCACCATCACGACGGTATTGGGTTCTTGATCCGCAGGCACCACGCTGATGGCTTGGTGGTGGTGCGGGTCAAACTTGTTGCCCGCTTCGGGGTTGATGGCCAGCACTTTGTTGCGCTCCAAAGCGGCGTGGAGTTGGCGCAAAGTGGCGGCTGCGCCTTCACGAATTTGCTCGTTGGTGGCTTCTTGAATGGCCAAGCCGGCCTCCAGGCTGTCGACCACGGGGAGCAAGTTTTCTGCGAACGACTCGATGCCAAATTTACGGGCCTTGGCAATTTCTTCTTCAGCCCGACGGCGGGCGTTTTCGGCTTCCGCCTTGGCGCGCAAGTATTGATCGGCTAATTCAGCGCTTTTGGCCTTGAGATTGGCCAGCTCGGCCTGAACATCGGCCAAGTTCGACTCGGCGGGGCTGTTGTCGCTGGCGTTGGGCTCAGCGCTCTCTTGATTTTGGGACGCGTTGTGGGGCGTGGGCTCGGCGGGGGTGGGTTGGCTAGGTTGGGTCATGAAAGAGGATAAAGGGGGAAGTAAATGGGTGAAAAGTGTCAAAAATTGACGGAACCCGAATGATTTGAGGATGGAGGCGCGCCATTTCAAGAGGGCGCTGAAAAATTCACCCCGGTGGGTTTGAGTGGGCATCACCGTGTTCGTCAAAGGAAAAAGGTGAACCACTTTAGCATGCCCAAAATTAGCCTATAATCGTGGGCTTTGCCTTGCCACACTGCGCTTAGACGCCGCAGGTGGCTTCAACCTGAAGGAGAAAACATGCGTCATTATGAAATCGTTTTGCTGATCCACCCGGATCAAAGCGAACAAGTTCCTGCCATGCTGGAACGCTACAAGGGCATGATCGTCGCTGGCGGCGGTAAAGTGCACCGTGTGGAAGATTGGGGTCGCCGTCAACTGGCTTACCTGATCAACAAGCTGGCCAAGGCCCACTACCTGTGCGTGAACATCGAAGCCGACCAAGCGGTCATGGCTGAACTCGAACACGCTTTCAAATTCAACGATGCGGTTCTGCGTCACATCACCGTCTTGAAGAAGAAGGCCGAAACCGGTCCTTCCTCCATGATGAAGACCGTCGAGCGTGAAGAAGCCCGCAAGGCCCAGCAAGCTGAATTCGCTGGCACCGAGCGTTAATTAGAAAGGAATGTGAACCAGCTTTGTTTGACCGCCAGCATCGCAGAAACCAAACCTTTGCGATGGACCCCGGCCGGTTTGCCTGCTTTGGAGTTGTTGCTCGAACACGAGTCACAAGTTTTGGAAGCCGGCACCAACCGAGTCGCTAAAGCGGTGGTCAAGACAGTCGCTATCGGAACCTTGGCAGAAACCCTGGCCCTGCAGCCCTTAGGCAGTGAGTGGCAATTTACCGGGTTTTTGACCACGCCCCGAAACGGCAAACAACTGATTTTTCACATTCAAGCGTTTCAAACCCTTTAAGCCTACCCCTATCTAGGAGCCCACATGGCAACGTTTAAGAAATTTGACAAAAACAAGCGCCCCAAGCGCAATACCCAATCCTTGCTGTTCAAACGCAAGCGCTTCTGCCGCTTCACCGTGGCCGATGTTGAAGAAATCGACTACAAAGACGTCGACACCCTGCGTGACTTCATTGCTGAAAACGGCAAAATCATTCCCGCCCGTTTGACTGGCACCCGCGCCATCTACCAACGTCAGCTGAACACCGCCATCAAGCGCGCCCGCTTCTTGGCTCTGGTGCCTTACAGCGACCAGCACAAGATCTAAGGAGAACAACCATGCAAATCATTCTGCTCGACAAGGTTGTGAACCTCGGTAACCTCGGCGAAATCGTCAAGGTCAAAGACGGCTATGCCCGTAATTTCTTGATCCCTTCAGGCCGCGCTCGTCGCGCCACGGCATCGGCCAAGGCTGAATTTGAAGCCAAGCGTGCCGAGCTCGAAAAAGCCGCTGCCGCCAAATTGGCTGAAGCCCAAGCCCAAGGCGAAAAGCTGGGTGGCACCACCATCAAGCTGACGCAAAAGTCTGGCGTCGACGGCCGTTTGTTCGGTTCCGTCACCAACCACGACATCGCTGAGGAATTGGCGAAGGCGGGCTATCCGGTGCTGAAGTCGCAAATTCGTTTGCCCAACGGCCCCCTGAAAATGGTCGGCGACAGCACCATCAGCGTGGCTTTGCACACCGACGTGGTGGTCGAAGTGAACGTGTCCGTTTACGGCGAAACGGCCTAAGCACCGGCTCCAGGCCCTTCAAAAAAGCCGCCTTCTGCAGGCGGCTTTTTTATTTTTTAATGGGTTGGATCGGGTTTTTCTTGATCGGTTTATCCCGAGATTTCCACGCCTTGTCCACAGCCTGCACACAGCTTTGTGCCGTGACGAAAAGGCCAAGGCAGGCTAATATGCCCGCTTGTTGAGGAAGTCCATGTCAGCTGTTTTCCCGTCTCTTGAGTCCCCATTTTTGCCGATGCGTGCGGAGCCCGACGAGCGCTCAGACCGCGAGGTCGCCAGGCTGCGCGTGCCGCCCCATTCGATCGAAGCTGAATCCAGTGTGTTGGGCGGCGTGCTCATTGACAACGGCGCATGGGAAAAGATCAGCGACATCGTCGTCGAGGGCGATTTTTACCGCTACGAGCACCGCGTTATTTTTGGCGTGCTGAACACGCTCATCAACGGCTCCAAACCCGCCGACGTGGTGACGGTCTACGAGCAGTTGCAAAACTTGGGCAAATCGGAAGAAGCCGGGGGCTTGGCTTATTTGAACACCTTGGCCCAATATGTGCCGAGTGCCAGCAACATCCGGCGCTATGCTGAAATCGTCCGTGACCGGGCGGTGCTCCGCAAATTGGTGTCGGCCAGCGACGAAATCGCCACCAGCGCTTTCAACCCCCAAGGTCGTGCGGTCGACAAAATTTTGGACGAGGCCGAGCAAAAAATCTTCAACATTGGCGAAGAAGGCGCCAAGATGAAGCAAGGTTTTCAGTCGATGGACACCTTGGTGGTCGATCTGCTGGACCGCGTGCAGGAGATGGCCGACAACCCGAACGACATCACCGGCGTGCCCACTGGTTTTTACGACCTGGACCGCATGACCTCAGGCCTTCAGCCTGGCGACTTGGTGGTGCTGGCAGCGCGGCCGTCCATGGGCAAAACCGCTTTCGCCATCAACATTGCCGAACACGTGGCGCTGAATGAAGGCTTGCCCGTCGCGGTGTTTTCGATGGAAATGGGGGCGGCTCAATTGGCGGTGCGCGTGGTCGGCTCGATTGGCCGCATCAACCAAGGGAATTTACGGACCGGCAAACTGGCCGATGAAGAGTGGCCCCGACTGACCGAGGCCATTGAGCGGTTGCGCACGGTGTCATTGCACATCGACGAAAGCCCCGGCTTGAACTCCAGCCAACTTCGAACCAATGCCCGTCGCTTGTCCCGCAGTTGCGGCAAACTCGGCTTGATCGTGGTCGATTACTTGCAACTCATGAGCGGCAACAGCGGGGACAGCGGCGACAACCGTTCGACCGAACTGGGTGAAATTTCTCGTGGCTTGAAAATGCTGGCCAAAGAATTGCAATGCCCCGTCATTGCACTGTCCCAGCTGAACCGAAGTGTGGAAACGCGCACCGACAAACGACCGATGATGAGCGACTTGCGGGAATCGGGCGCGATTGAACAGGATGCCGACATCATCATGTTCATTTACCGCGACGATTACTACAACAAAGAAAGCAAAGACCAGAACATGGCCGAAATCATCATCGGCAAGCAGCGAAATGGCCCCACGGGCACCGTCAAGTTGTTCTTCCACAAGAACCAGACCCGCTTTGAGAGTCTGGCTTATGGCAACAGTGACGACTTCTAAGGTTTAAAGCGGAGCGCCAAACTTAAAGCACGTCACTGGCAAAGTCAGCCAAACGAGAGCGCTCGCCGCGCGCCAAGGTGATGTGCCCGCCGTGTGGCCAGCCTTTGAAGCGGTCGACGGCATAGGTCAAACCGGAAGAACCTTCGGTGAGGTAGGGCGTGTCGATTTGAGCCAAATTGCCCATACAAATGATTTTGGTCCCTGGGCCGGCCCGGGTAATCAAGGTCTTCATTTGCTTGGGTGTCAAGTTTTGCGCTTCGTCAATGATGACGTATTTGTTCATGAAGGTGCGACCCCGCATGAAGTTCATGCTTTTGATCTTGATGCGGCTGCGGATCAGTTCGTTGGTGGCCGCTCGGCCCCATTCGCCCGCGTTGCCGCCGTCGCCTTTGGCCAAGAATTCCAAGTTGTCGTCCAAGGCCCCCATCCAGGGGCCCATTTTTTCTTCTTCAGTGCCTGGTAAAAAGCCAATGTCTTCACCCACGCTGACCGTGGCCCGGGTCATGATGATCTCGGTGTAACGGCGTTCGTCCAAAACCTGGGTCAAGCCAGCCGCCAAAGCCATTAAGGTTTTGCCCGTGCCGGCGGTACCGGTCAAGGTGACGAAGTCCACCTCGGGGTCCAGCAGTAAATTCATCGCGAAGTTTTGCTCGCGGTTGCGTGTGGTCACGCCCCAAATGGCATTCTTGGCGTGGCTGAAGTCTTTCAAGGTTTGCAAGACCGCCGTTTTGCCCCGAATCTCGGTGACCCTCGTGTAGAGATTGGTTTCGCCTGGGGCTTCTAGGTAGGCAAACTGGTTGATCATCAGCGAAGGCACAATGGGTCCGCTGATGCGGTAGTAGGTGTGGCTGCCGCTTTGCCAGCTTTCTACCGACTTGCCGTTTTTGCTCCAGAAGTCATGGGGAAGGGCCAAGACGCCGGCATACAGCAGATCGCCGTCCTCCAAAGTTTTGTCGTTTTCATAATCTTCGGCGGCCAAACCCAAGGCGCGGGCTTTGACACGCATGTTGATGTCTTTGGAGACCAAGACCACTTCGCGAGCGGCTTTGTCTTTGGGGGTCTGGTCAATTTCAATTTGACGCAAAGCTTGCACCACACCCAGAATTTGGTTGTCGGCTTTGCCTTGGGGCAAGCTGGTGGGCAGCGTGTATTGCAGGGGTTGGGTCTGGAAGAATAATTTGCCACCCGCCTCTTTGTGCCCGGTGGTGTCCAACTTCAGACCGTTGACGATGTCAGCGTCTTGTGCACCGGCCAAAGCGTCGAGGGTGCGGCTGGTTTGGCGGGCATTGCGAGCGACCTCGGTCATGCCCTTTTTATGGCCATCCAGTTCTTCCAGCACGATCATCGGCAAAAAGATGTCGTGCTCTTCAAAGCGGTAGAGGCACATGGGGTCGTGCATCAACACGTTGGTGTCCAGCACAAACAATTTGTTAGGGCCGGTGTGTTTGGTCTTTTTGACCTTGCTCACTTTGTTCACCGAAGGGGGCGCTGAATTGACGGCCACGGGCCGCGCCTGAGGCAAAGCCGGTGCCTTGGTTTTAGCTGGTGTAGGGCTGACTTTGTTGACCTTGCGACCGGTGGCGGTCGTTGGCTCGTTGGCTTGATTTCGAGGGGGAGTGGCGGAGGCTCTTGCGAAGGCGGCAGGTGATTCGACCAAGTCAGTTGAAGGGGCGACACCCGAAAGAAGGGCTGCTTTTTTAGTGGGGGCGGGAGGCAAGGGCATGTGTGAAGGGGCTCCAAAGGTTCACAATTTCAGCGAAAAACCATCAAAAAGCGAAAAAGCCGCTGGGAAACCCAAGCGGCTTTTGTAAATGAGAGAGCAAGTTGTCGGACTAAAACCAGCTGCATATGCGATTCATTATGCATGACTCGCATGACTCGAAAAAAACTTAGGCGGCCTTTTTCAGACTTTTCAGGGCTTTGACGGATTTCAGCACTTCGTCCACATGACCCGGCACTTTCAGGCCGCGCCATTCCTCTTTGAGAACGCCGTCGGGACCGATCAAAAAGGTGCTTCGCTCAATGCCTTTGACCTTTTTGCCGTACATGATCTTGTTCTTGACCACGCCGAACATGTGGCACATTTTTTCTTCGGTGTCGGCGATTAACTCAAAGGGCAGTTCCAGTTTGAGTTTGAAATCGTCGTGGGATTTCATGTTGTCGCGCGAAACACCAAACACCGCGGCCCCGGCTTTGACAAAATCTTTGTATTTGTCTCGAAACTGCATCGCTTCGGTGGTGCAACCTGGGGTGTTGTCTTTGGGGTAAAAATACAAAACAACGGTTTGTCCAAGGTGGCTGGTATTGGAAACCTTCACACCGCCCGTCGCATTCGCCTCGAACTCAGGTATTAACTTGTTGACAACGATCGCCATAAAACTTCACTCTATTTCTGAGAGGGCAATAGACACGAAAGAGGGTGCCTAACTTGCTCAAGGCGAAACCGCCTTGTCTGCAAGATGTGGATTTTAACCTGATTCACAAGGGGTTGTTTGACGTTTAGGTGCCTCCAAGGCCCTCAAGTCGGCTGTTCGAGGAGCAACACGGCCGCCACGGTGCGGCCTTCTCCCGCCAAGATGTTGTAGGTGCGGCAAGCGGCAGCGGTGTCCATGCTTTCCAATCCAATGCCTCGGGCTATCAGGGCGGGGAGCCATTCGGCTTTGGCAAAACGCAGGCGGTTGCCGCTGCCAAACAGAACCACCTCACAGCCCAAAGAGGCCAAGGGGGCGAAATCGGGTTCGGACAATGCTTCAAAGGGGCTTGCTGTCCATGCTTGCTTGATGCCTTGGCTGGTGATGAGCATCGAGGTGGTGAATTTTTCGCCATTCACCGCGACCCAGCCTGGACCGTAGGCTGTGATGGTCTGGACGTCGACCTTGTCGGGTTGAAATTTCATGGTGCCTTTGGATTCAGTGCAGGACGTTGGGGTCAGGAAGTGTGGTCAAATTATAGGTTTCGCTTGCCTGATGATCTGTCCATGAAAACCATTCAAAAATCAGCCAAATTGGCCAATGTCTGCTACGACATTCGGGGACCCATCATGGACCGCGCGCGTCAGATGGAAGACGAAGGCCAAAAAATCATCAAGCTCAACATCGGTAATTTGGCGGTTTTTGGCTTCGATGCCCCTGAAGAAATTCAGCAAGACATGATTCGCAACTTGGGCAACTCGGCGGGCTACACCGACAGCAAAGGCATCTTTGCGGCGCGCAAAGCGGTGATGCATTACACCCAAGAGCAAGGCATCAAGAGCGTTACCCTGGACGATATTTATCTGGGCAATGGCGCCAGCGAATTGATCGTCATGGCGACCAATGGCTTGCTCGACAACGGCGATGAGTTGTTGCTGCCTGCACCCGATTACCCGTTGTGGACCGCTGCAACAAGCTTGTCCGGCGCCACGCCCGTGCATTACCTGTGCGACGAAGAAAACGGCTGGATGCCGAATCTGGCCGATATTCGCGCCAAGATCACGCCCCGCACCAAAGGCATCGTGGTCATCAACCCCAACAACCCCACGGGCGTTCTTTATTCGGTGGAGTTGCTCCAAGAAATCGTGCAAATCGCCCGCGAACACCAGCTGGTCATTTTTGCCGATGAGGTCTATGACAAGGTGCTCTACGACGGCGTGCAACACATCGCCATGGGCAGTTTGAGTGAAGACGTTTTGACGCTCACTTTCAACTCGCTGTCGAAAAGCTACCGTTCCTGCGGCTACCGCGCGGGCTGGATGGTGGTCTCGGGCGACAAGCGTCCTGCCAAGGACTACATCGAAGGCTTGAACATGCTCTCCAACATGCGGCTTTGTTCGAATGTGCCCGGCCAATACGCCATTCAAACCGCTTTGGGCGGTTACCAAAGCATCCAAGACTTGGTGGCCGAGGGCGGGCGCTTGCGCCGCCAACGGGATTTGGCCTATGAGTTGATCACCGCCATTCCAGGCGTGACCTGTGTCAAACCACAAGCGGCCTTGTACATGTTCCCCAAACTCGATCCCCAGGTCTATCCGATCGAAGACGACCAACAATTTTTCCTGGACCTGTTGCAAGAAACTCGGGTCATGTTGGTACAGGGAACCGGCTTCAATTGGCCTCGGCCCGATCACTTCCGAATGGTGTTCCTGCCGCATGAGGACGATTTGCGCGTTGCCATTGGGCGCATGGCCAAGTTCTTGGAAAGCCGCCGCAAGAACGCTTGAATCAAGCGCATCGACTTTCCGTATTTTTTCTCTCGTTATTCAATCACTTTGACATTCATGAAACCGATTCAAGTAGGCCTCTTGGGCATTGGCACTGTAGGCACTGGCACCTTCAACGTTTTGCAACGCAACCAAGAAGAAATTCGCCGCCGCGCCGGCCGTGGCATTGAGGTGACGATGGTGGCCGATCTTGATGTGGCCCGCGCCCAAGCCATCGTCGGCACGCACGCGCAAGTGGTGAACGATGCCCGTGCCGTGATTGCCAACCCCGACATCGATGTGGTGGTCGAACTGATTGGGGGCTACGGCATTGCCAAAACCTTGGTCTTAGAAGCCATTGCCGCTGGAAAACATGTCGTGACCGCGAACAAGGCTTTGCTGGCCGTGCATGGCACTGAAATTTTTGCAGCCGCATCGGCCAAGGGCGTGATGGTGGCGTTTGAAGCCGCCGTGGCGGGGGGCATTCCGATCATCAAAGCCCTGCGCGAAGGCTTGACGGCCAACCGCATTCAATGGGTGGCCGGCATCATCAACGGCACGACGAATTTCATCCTCTCGGAAATGCGCGACAAGGGTCTGAACTTTGATGCGGTCCTGAAAGAAGCCCAGCGCTTGGGCTACGCCGAAGCAGACCCCACCTTTGACATCGAAGGCGTGGACGCCGCGCACAAAGCCACGCTCATGAGTGCGCTGGCTTTTGGCATTCCGGTGCAATTTGACAAGGCCTATGTTGAAGGCATCACCGCTTTGAGCTCTGCCGACATTCGTTATGCCGAACAACTCGGCTACCGCATCAAGTTGCTGGGCATCACCAAGCGGGTGGCAGGGGGCGTGGAACTGCGTGTTCACCCTTGCTTGATTCCTGCCCAACGCCTGATTGCGAATGTGGAGGGCGCGATGAACGCCGTCATGGTGCAAGGCGACGCCGTCGGCACGACCTTGTATTACGGCAAGGGCGCTGGCGCTGAACCCACGGCCAGCGCCGTGATTGCTGACTTGGTCGACATTGCCCGCTTGGCGGCTGCGGATGAAGCGCACCGCGTCCCCCATTTGGCCTTCCAAGCCAATGCCATGAGCGATTTGCCCGTGGTGCCCATGAGCGAAGTCGTCACCAGTTATTACCTGCGTTTGAGTGTGGCCGACGAACCGGGTGTGTTGGCCAAAGTCACGGGCATCTTGGCGCAATCGGGCATCAGCATCGACGCGGTGTTGCAACGCGAAGCCGACAAAGTGGGCGGCGAAGGCGCTACGCAAACCGACCTCATCATCCTGACCCACGACACCCGCGAGGGCACCATGAACGAAGCCTTGGCCTTGATGCAAGCCTTGCCCACGGTGAAGGGCCCGATTCACCGCATCCGCAAAGAAGCCCTCGCTTAACTTTGCTTCATTCGGCCTGATTTCAAACGATATGCACTACCTCAGTACCCGCGGTGACCCCGAGCGCAAACGCTTTTGCGAAATTCTGCTGGAAGGCTTGGCTCCGGACGGCGGCCTTTACTTGCCCGAGCACTACCCGCAAGTGGACGTCGCCACTTTGGCCCGTTGGCGCGAAATTTTCAACCAGGGCACCTCAGCGGCTCGCCGGGATTCAACCCAACCCACCGGCTATGCCGAATTGGCCTTTGAGATTCTGTCGCTCTACATGGATGACATTCCCGCCGACGATTTGCGCGCCTTGTGCCGAAAAACCTACACCCCTGAAGTTTTTGGTTCCGCCGAAATCGCCCCGCTCAAGCCCTTGGAGCCAGGCCTTTATTTGGAAGCCTTGTCGAACGGTCCCACCCTGGCCTTCAAAGACATGGCCATGCAATTGTTGGGCAATTTGTTTGAATATGAATTGGCGCGGCGTGGCGAAGAGTTGAACATTTTTGGGGCAACTTCCGGTGACACCGGCAGCGCCGCCGAGTACGCCATGCGCGGCAAAAAAGGCGTTCGTGTTTTCATGACCAGCCCGAATGGTCGCATGAGCCCGTTCCAACAAGCGCAAATGTTCAGCCTGCAAGACGACAACATCCACAACTTGGCGGTCGAAGGCGTTTTTGACGATTGCCAAGACATTGTCAAAGCGGTGTCCAATGACCTGGAATTCAAGCGCCGTTACAAAATTGGCACGGTCAACTCCATTAACTGGGCGCGCTTGTTGGCCCAGGTGGTTTATTACTTTGCGGGTTACTTTCAGGCCACCCAAACAGACCCTCAGAAGGTCAGCTTCACTGTGCCTTCCGGCAACTTCGGCAACATTTGCGCCGGCCATGTGGCCCGCATGATGGGCTTGCCCATCGAGCAACTGGTGGTGGCCACGAATGAAAACGATGTGCTCGATGAGTTCTTTAAAACCGGCGTTTACCGCGTGCGGGGCAGCGCCGATACCTTTGAGACCTCCAGCCCCTCGATGGACATTTCCAAGGCCAGCAACTTTGAGCGCTTTGTTTGCGACTTGTTGGGTCGACTGACCCATGACGAAGGCGGCGTCTCTGGACACAACGCCAATGCCACCGACAAAGTGAAATTTCTTTTTGGCGAACAACTCGCCAAACAAGGCTACTTTGACCTGAGTGCCGACCCCCATTTCGAACAGGCCGCTGCACGCTACGGCTTTGCCAGCGGCCGCAGCAGCCACGCCGATCGCTTGGCCACCATCCGAGACACGCACCAGCGTTTTGGGGTCACCATCGACACCCACACCGCCGATGGCCTGAAGGTGGCCCGTGAACAAGGGCTTGGGATCACCAAGCCCCCCATGATCGTGCTGGAAACCGCCTTGCCCATCAAGTTTGCAGCCACCATTGAAGAGGCCCTGGGCCACCTGCCAGAGCGGCCCGCCAAATTTGAAGGCATTGAAGCCTTGCCCAAGCGGGTAAAGGTCATTCCGGCTGACGTGGGTGTCGTCAAAGATTACATCCAAGCGCATTGCCCAGCATGAAAGTGGTGGCTTTTGCAGGGCTGTCCGGGTCGGGCAAAACCACCTTGTTGGAGCGGCTCATCCCGGCCATGAAGCAACGGGGCCAGCGGGTCTCGGTGCTCAAGCACGCCCACCACAAATTTGATGTGGATCAGCCGGGCAAAGACAGCTACCGGCATCGGCAAGCCGGTGCGCAAGAGGTCATGCTGGCCAGCGATTTACGTTTCGCTTTGATGCACGAGCACACCGAACCCACGGCCTTAACGCCCCAAGCGCTGATCGCCAAAATGGCCCCCGATGTTGACTGGATTTTGGTCGAAGGCTTCAAAGACAGCGCCTTGCCCAAAATTGAAATCTGGCGTGCGCCGAGCGCCGATTGGGAAGGACGACCGTTGCGCTTCCCGCATGACCCGTGGGTGGTCGCTGTGGCCGCTGACAGCGACTTGCCGCAGCCGCTCCCAGCCAACTTGGTTTTGCTGGATTTGAACCAAGCGGAAAGCATGGCCGATTGGCTGCTGAGCCAAGCCAGCCGCTTTGAATACCGAGCTTGACCCGCTGCACGCAAAAGACCCACCGCAGAACGCACCCTGATTTTTTATTAAAAGCGCCATGACAACTCTGATCAACCCCTCCCAAGCCCCGCGCAAACCCCTGCGCTCTTTGGACGATGCCTTGGCTGAATTGTTGTCTTACGCCCATGCTTTGGGGGACACCGCAAACGGCGTCGAAGTCGTCTCGACCTTTGACGCCGATGGCCGAGTGCTGGCTGAAACCGTGGTCTCTCCCTTACAAGTGCCCGCACACGACAACAGCGCCATGGACGGCTACGCTTTGTGTGCCGCCGATGTGCCCGAAGCGGGTGGCGTGCTGCCCGTCTCGCAGCGAATTGCGGCGGGTTCTGCGGCCCAAGCGTTGCAACCGGGCACGGCGGCGCGCATCTTCACCGGTGCGCCGGTGCCCCCGGGTGCTGACACCGTGGTCATGCAAGAACAGTGCGAAGCCTTGGACGGTGCCGTGCGTTTTTCCGCTCGCCCCCCCGTTAACCAAGCCATTCGCCGCGCCGGTGAAGATGTGGCGCAGGGCGCTGATGTTTTGTTGTCGGGTACCCGGTTGCACCCCGCCGCCTTGGGGCTGGCGGCCAGCGTCGGGCGCGCTGAATTGAAAGTGGTTCGCCGACCCAAGGTGGCCTTGTTTTCAACCGGGGACGAGTTGGTTATGCCTGGCGAATTGGCGCCAGCGCAATTGCCCGCTGGCGCGATTTACAACTCCAACCGCTTCTTTTTAAGGGCTTTGCTCTTGCGCTTGGGCTGTGAGGTCACCGACATGGGCATCGTGCCCGACCAGTTGGCTGCTACGCAAAAGGCCTTGGCACAAGCCGCCGAGCACCACGACTTGATTTTGACCAGTGGCGGGGTGTCTGTCGGCGAAGAAGACCACGTGAAACCCGCGGTCAGCGCCCTGGGTGAACTGCATCTCTGGCAAATGGCCATCAAGCCGGGCAAACCCTTTGCCTATGGCCGTGTTGGAGCCGCCCATTTTA
>Ga0208381_1000265_pt1 | contig 20604 bp, 18 predicted proteins | sample CryBogCBE13Jul09_FD_184572 | JGI IMG/M metagenome (GOLD analysis project Ga0208381, IMG submission 184572) | Freshwater microbial communities from Crystal Bog, Wisconsin, USA - CBE13Jul09 (SPAdes) (version 2) | ecosystem: Environmental > Aquatic > Freshwater > Lake | place: Crystal Bog...
AAGTAAATAATTTAATTCACATTTTCTTCCATTCCACCCTCGTCCTTTCTTTCTTTTTTAAACTCTAATTTTCCAAAACGCCAGTTAAAGCTAATTCCAAAAGATCTTGATGGAACATAACGGATGCTATTTGAATTAAAATTTGGACCCGTAATAAAAGTTTGCTGTTCAATAAATTCTGCAAAAGGATTATTTGCCAAAATTCCTAAGCTTCCTTTACCATTCCAAAACTTTTTTCTTAAAGCAAAACTGTAAGATAGATTTGCCGGATATTTTCCTTGCACTTCATTACGAGCAGAATTATAATTGCCAAACCACTCCGTTACTAAAGTTTTAGAAAACTCATAAGTCAGATTAATATTTGCACGATAGTTTTGACTGCTAGGATTATAAAAATGATCGATGGTATTAAATATTTGTCGGTAGTAATAAGAAAAATTAGAGCGAACACTTAACGCATTCGAAATTTTAAAATCACTAAATATATTCACACCTGTATTTTTCTCTAATCCAATATTTTGACTTCTGCTAAGATTCACATTATAATACAAACTATCTCCAACTTGTAAACTTGGATAATATGTCACATAGGGTTGAATATCCTGATCCGAATTTCTTTGAAAAACAGTCAACATAAGCGAACCTAGTTCCTTAATTTCTTGGCTATAAGTAAGTTCAATACGCTCCCCTAACTCAGGTAATAAATAAGGATTTCCTTGCGACATATTTTTAGGATCCGTAGTATTGATATAAGGATTCAATTCTTCGGCACCAGGTCGATTAATTCTTCTTGAATAACTTAACTTAATACTATTGTCTTCGCCTAATTTTCTTTTAAAGAATATAGAAGGAACAAAATTATTATAGTTAGGATTCACCAATTGTGTTGCATTTGAAAATACAGCATTTACATTCGTTTGCTCAAAACGTCCACCTAATTTTACTTCTACCCAATCTTTAATAGGGAATTCAAGTTCAGAATAAAAGGCAACAACATGTTGTTTATAATCCAATGTGTTTGATAAACTATTGTTTTGTTTTAAAGCCTGTGTTCCGGATTGTAAAAAAACATTGGTAACACTATTAATGCCCAAATTGGTGATTTTACTTCCAATATTCAATTTAACATTTTCTGAAATAGGTTCTGAATAATCAAATTTTAATTCTGATTCTGTTTCCTTGGTTCCATTTAAATTAGAGCTTCCATATATTAATTTTTGAGTAAGCGCGTCATATTGCGTTGCTCCAGAATTAATGTTAAACTTGGCATTGCCAATATTACTTGCCGAATAGGCTAATTCAAATTCTCTTCCTTCTTTATCAAATGTGCGTTTATAATTAGCCCCAAAATTATAATTTGAATTTTCAGAAAAAGAGCTATTCGTAATATTATGCAATAAAGCATTTTGCACTATTGCTCCTCCAAATGGTTGACTGCTTAAAGTTTGATTATTAGCACCCGTTGCATCTGTTCCAAAACCATTTAAACCAAAAGAAGCATTAAAACTATTCTTTTTTAAATAAGTCCAATCTAAATTCAAACCAGAATGCATGCCTTGTCTTTTAACATCACTACTACCATCCTGTTGCAAATAATTATACGTTTTATTAATTGAATCTACCGTTTTTCTATACGCAGTCAAGGGTGTAGCCGCTAAAAGTCGAGCATTGGAAGCAATAAATAAACTAGCGCCAAAATTATTATTACGGGCAGCTAAATTGATGGAGCCATTTTCAATTCTAGTACCAATACTTGTACTAATATTTCCGTTGTATCCTTTTGTTTTATTTTGTTTTAAAACAATATTAATAATACCGCCTAAACCATCTGCATCATATTTTGCACCTGGATTGGTAATAACCTCTACTGTTTTAATTTCACTTGCAGGGATAGATTGTAAAACCTCATTAATATTAGAACCATAAGCAACACTAGGTTTGCCATTGATCAAAAAACGAATACTTGAAGTTCCAGCTAATTGAACATTACCATCAATATCCACAGAAACCATTGGTATTTTTTTCAATAAATCAGTAGCAACACCATTTTGAGAACTAATATCTTTTTCGGCATTAAAAACCATTTTATCAATCTTATTATCAATGGTTTTAGCCGAACTCTTAACGGTAACTTCAGCTAAGGTACTTTTTGATTTCACTAAAGCAATGGTATTGATATTTACATTCAAATGTGCATTATCTATTTCAATATTGTCAACTGAAATAGTTTTATAACCTACAAACTCAATATCTATTTTATAAATGCCATTTGGCAAATCAGAAATTTTAAATATCCCTTTTTCATTTGCTGTTGCTCCACCTATTGCATTTTTTGCTCCTTTGGAATATAAAATAACAGTGGCATATTCAATGGGTGATTTTGTATCTGTATCCAATACAATACCATTGATTTGACCATTTCCTTTTAAAACTGGAGCAGATTGTGCAAAAGCACTTACACTAAAAGCCACTAATAAAAAACTTACTAAATATTTAACCATTGATCATTTTTGAACTGCAAAGCTAAACAATGTCAAATTATTTGCGTTACCATTTGTATAAAAAAGCCATGTAAATATGAATTAAGCAGATTGCAATTATGCTATAATTTGCAACTCAAAATATACATACCTCTGTATTCAGGTTTTATTAAGGCAAAGACCACATCAGGCAATCTAAAACTGCCCTTTATTTCAAATCCGTTTTTCTTATAAAATTGTAACGCTTTCTCTGCGCTATCCATTGCTTTAAGTACAATCTCTTTTTTGTTATATTTTAAAGCAAGTTGTTTAACAAAATTCATGAGTTGTGAGCCCACGCCTTTTTGAATACAGGTTATGTCAATATATATGCGCTCTAACTCTAGCGTCATGATTGGATCAAAGGATTTTGCTGCTGTATTAATATTGATTTTTAAAAAACCAATCGCCTCCTTATTTAAATACGCTATAAAATGTAGGTTATTCGGATCTTTTAACTCGGCTTCTATTTTAGATACAGGGTAGGCATACTCATTGATATACCAATCAACTCCACCCTCTACCCATAAATAAGGGTAATGGGGAATATAAATTTTCTTCGCTAAATCACTTAAAACTTGTGCTTTAGATGCGTCAATTTGGATTATTTCAATTGCATTGTTCATTCAATTGTAAAACTATTGCTTTATTGAACTCATGCCACCATCCACATGCATAATTTGTCCTGTAATCCAACTTGCTTTTTCACTCATTAAAAAACATGCCATGGAGGCGATATCATTTGCATGACCCACTCTTTTTAATGGATGCCTTAATGCGTTTGCTTCTACTTTTTGCTCTGTATTTAATAATGTAGCAGCTAATGGAGTATCAGTTAAAGATGGTGCGATACAATTTACACGAATTGTTGGCGCTAATTCTGCTGACAATGCTTTTGTTAAGCCTTCGATAGCGCCTTTAGATGCTGCTACTTGTGAATGAAAATTCAACCCTAATTGAACGGCTACAGTTGAGAATAATATAATGGAACTTTTTCCTGAGGTTTTCAAAGCTGGTAATGCAGCTTGAATAGATTTAATAGCTCCGCCTACTTGTAAATTAAAATCCTGTGTAAAATCACTCACTGGAATACGCGCAAAAGGCTTTAAGTTAATACTACCTGGGCAATACACCAAACCATCTAAGCTTTCAGGTAAAAAAGAAAAGTCTGCTGACTCCTCTAAAATATTAATGAAATGTGGATGTATATTTTGAACAGCCTCGATTGTATTTTTATTGAAAGTGGCATACACTTGATGTCCTTCACTTGCAAGTTGCGTTGCGATTGCTTTTCCAATACCTGATGAAGCTCCGATTACTAAAAAATTACCCATTTTGTGTACGATTTTACTTAATAACAAAAAAGGATAAAAAAGGTTTACTTAAAACTTATAGGATAGCCCAATTTGAAAATAAAATGTATTTTTTAAATTTCTTTCCGAATAGGGCGTCGAATTATTTGCAAGAGATGTACTAGTACCATTCGCTAATGTAGTCGTAATTATTGAATTTGTAGAAATTGGATTTAGAGGCTTTGCAAATGTTGGCGTAAACGTAAAATTCCAATTATTCAAGTCATAGGTTATTGGCATAGTAAATTCATACTCCATCAATTTTACTCCTGGATTTTTTACACTAGTTACATTAGTTATGAGTGGATATGAAGGCGTTGCAATTTTTGACTTGGCTCCTTTAGCCCCATTTAATTTCCTATTTACAACACTTTCATAATAATTAATTGAACTTATATTAGCATAAATGCCAGGAGTTAAGCTCCAAGAGCCTTCTTTGTTTGCATTCCCAAACGAAATATTTTTTTCAACACCTGGATTATATTGAAAATCTGTTGCGTTTGAAAAGAACAAATCCGCTGTATTATTGAATTGAAATAAACCAAAATCATAATTAAAGGTTCCCCCAATATCAGCGGAGATATTCCCATTCAATAAATTGGCGTTTGAGTTATAAAAATATTTAGAACCATATAATTCTCCTGAAATACTTTCTCCTATTTTATACTCATAACCAAGGTCAAATTCAAAATAATCAAATCTATTTTGTCCAGATGCTAACAAATAATTAGCTGCACCCGTAAAATAAACACCATTTGCTAAATGATAGGATGCAGTTATTGTTTGATAAGGACTTTTGATGGAATCTACTCTTCCATTATAGGTATAGTTACTTAAATAATCCAATTGTAATTTCAAATAGCTAGTATCTGATTTGTCTTTTGCTTGAGCATTAACGCTAACTATACAAAAAAATGTAACTACAAAAGTAAACGAAAAACGAAGTTTGATTTTTGACATTTAAATTTCATTTATTAAACAGATAAAAGCCCAACTCGAAACAACCCACTCATTGGTTTATTGTCCCAAAAAAGTTCAAAACCTTCAAACCCAGCACTGATATAGCTTTCCTTAACTGCAGCCAAGGTCATCCCATTGCCTTTGGAAATACTTAATTGGGGCAATAAGTTTAGGAGCCAAGCACCTTTTGTAGGTTCTAAGCTTATATTGATTGTTGCGGTATTGGTTTGAAATGAAACTTGCATTTCTTCCCACTTTGTTCCTTTTTTAGATTTCTGAATAATAGTATGTTTGGGCTCAACCCCCAACCAAATTATTTTGTTGGTATTAGCAGTTGCATATTCAGGTTCTTGCAATGCATTTAAAATATAATTTGGAGGAACACAAGTTTTTGGAATTTTAAATTCAAACCATTTTTGCAAAGGCAATTCAAAACATGCACCATGCATATAATTTAGTAGCGCTTTTTTCAAACCAAATCCAAATAATTCGTGATTGGCTCCAATAGGATCGATATGCTCAATATCATTATTGGCAAAAGTTCCAATTTCATTCGTTACTTTTTTAACTTTGTACTTGTCAGGATCTAATCCCACAGGGCTATGTGCAGTCATGGTAAACAAATGCCAAAATGCAGATTGCAATACGCCTGTTTCAAAAAGCTGTCGAACCATTTCGAGCGAATCAATTGTTTCTTGCACCGTTTGTGTTGGGAAACCATACATTAAATAAGCATGCACCATAATACCTGCATCAGAAAAATGCTTACTTACTTTAGCAACCTGTGAAACCGTAATTCCTTTATTTATTAAATCTAGTAATCTATCCGATGCAACTTCCAGCCCACCACTCACTGCAATACAGCCAGCCGCTTTTAGCAATAAACATAAATCTCTAGTAAAGCTTTTCTCAAAACGCACATTAGCCCACCAGCTCACTACTAAATTTCTTCTAATAATTTCAATAGCAACCGCTTTCATTAATGAAGGTGGCGCTGCTTCATCTACAAAATGAAATCCATTCTCTCCTGTCTTATCAACCAACTCCTGCATTCTGTCTACAATTAAGGAAGCAGCAATTGGTTCATAGGTTTTTATATAATCAAGAGAGATATCGCAAAAAGTACATTTACCCCAATAACATCCATGCGCCATAGTTAACTTATTCCACCTACCATCACTCCACAAACTATGCATAGGATTAATTACCTCAATGGCTGAAATATATTTATCCAACAATAAGCCATCATAGTCTGGCGTACCCACTTGACCTTGTTTATAATCACTACAGCTGGTATTATTGATATAAGTTACAACTCCGTTTAATAAAGTAAAACAACGCTTCAATTCATGAAGCTCTTTTTTACCATCAATATGATCTATTAAAATTTCGAGAGGGGCTTCGCCATCGTCTAAAGTAATAAAATCATAAAATTCAAAAACGCGTGGGTCACTTAAGGACCTAAGCTCAGTGTTGGCAAAACCACCACCCATGGCTACTTTAATAGCAGGGAAATGTTTTTTCAGCCATTGCGCACAACGAAGTGAGGTATATAAGTTGCCAGGAAAAGGAACTGACAAACAAACCAATTTTGGTTGCACCTCTTTTATTCGCTGGTTGAAAATTTCAATTAATATTTCATCTAAATAGGTGAAGGGTTGTTGCAAGGCTGCATACAATTCATCAAATGAATTTGCTGATCTTCCTAAACTCTCCGCATATCGACTAAATCCAAAATGAGGATCAATATTTTCTTTAATTAAATCACTTAGATCCTCTAAATACATGGTAGCAATATGTTTGGCCATATCTATTTTACCCATGCTACCAAAAGCCCATTTCAAATCATCAATTTGTTCAAACCTACTTGCTTCTGGTAAAAAATTACGGGAACTAATTAAATGTGCTAGTGTATTTGACTTTCCCTGTAAAAACAAAATCACTTCATTAATTGTATGAATGTATCTATCCTTTAATGAAATAATTCTTGCACTATTTTCAGAGATTTCAGTAATTAAACCCGCCTTTATTTTTACATCAATAGTATTAAAGAGTTTTTCTAAACCTGACTTGCTAAATAAAGCAATGGTTACCTCTATTCCCAAATCGGCCTGTACCGATTCAATGCCCTTTGTATTAAAGAACCCTTTTAGATAAGCGGTAGCCGGATACGGCGTATTAAGCTGCGTAAATGGAGGCGTAATTAATAAAACGGGTTTGCTCAATGCTAATTATTATTTAGCAAAAATAAGGTTATAGCTGCATAAATGTACAAGGCCAATCCATTTAAAATTGATAATGGTAATGCAAACAATATTAGTTATTAAATAAGACAAAATAGGTTTACAAACTTGGTGTTTAATTACATATATGTTAAATTACAAGTCTTAATATATAACTATGCGCAAATATTTAAGTTTACTACTGTTATTGACCCCTTTCTTGGGATTTAGTCAACAAAAAGCGAATTATGCTTTGGCTGCTCGCTTTGCTCCTAAAAAATTAGACAAGATGATTTTTTCTTTGTCTGTTGATCCTCATTGGCTTAAACAGTCCAACAAGTTTTGGTATATCTACGAAACTAGTGAAGGAAAAAAATGGATCATTGTAGACCCTGTAAAAAATGAAAAGAAAGCAATGTTCAATAATGATAAAATTGCTGCAGAATTAACTAAAATTATTAAGGACCCATTTGATGGCCAACACCTTCCTATCGATTCAATCAAATTTATTAAAGATGAAAATTGGATTCAATTTGAAGTGAAAAGTACGATTGAAATAAATAAAGACGAGGAAGTTAAAAAAGACGCAAAGCCTGAAAAAATAAAAAAGACCTTTTATTTTGAATACAATCTTGCTACTGAGCAATTAAATGAATTAATGGGTTTTAAAAAACCAAAGAGAAAACCAAACTGGGCAAATATCTCACCTGATGAAAAAACGATTGTTTTTGGAAGAAATTACAACTTATACTACATGGATAAAGCCAATTATGATAAGGCTTTGAAAAATGAAGAGGATAGCACCATTGTAGAGCATGCTATTACCACGGATGGTATTCAAAATTTTAGCTGGCATAGTGAAAGTGCTTATGGTGGTGGTGGGGAAACCAATGTAGATGTAGAGAAAAATAAAAATAAAAGAAAGGCAGTGAATGGCATGTGGAGCGAGGATGGTAAACATATTGCAATCACCAAAGTAGATAATAGAAAAGTAAAAGATTTGTGGGTAATCAATAGTATTGCAGATCCTAGACCTACCCTTGAAACCTATAAATACTGGATGCCTGGTGAAAAAGAGGCTCCTGTGGATCACTTGATAATCGTTGATATGGAAAAGAAAAATTTTAAAGAAATTAATGTTTCCTTATTTAAAGATCAAGACATTTCGGTTTGGAATAAAACAAGTAAAGTAAATAGCAGAGACGATGAGCATAAACCATTCATTTGGTTAGGCACAAACGATAAACTGTATTTGGCAAGAACAAGCAGAGACTTAAAAAAGATTGACCAATGTGTTGTAGATATTAATTCCGGAGAAGTAAAAACTTTGGTAGAAGAAAGTTTAAATACCTATGTTGAAATTAAAAAGCCAGGTTTATTAAAGAGCGGTGAATTTATCGAATGGAGTGAGCGTGATGGTTGGGCACATTTATATTTGTATGACAAGGATGGTAAATTAAAAAACCAAATCACGCAGGGTCCATGGCATATTGAAGATATTGTTTCTGTAGATGAAGAAAAGAGAATTGTATATTTCTCAGGTAACGGAAAAGAAAATGCTTCTAACAATTCCAAGGAAGATCCTTACTATTTACATTTATATAAAGTGAATTTTGATGGCACCAATTTACAATTATTAAACCCAGGCAATTATGACCATAGCTTTACCATGAATGACGGTAAAAACTATTTCGTAAATACAAGTTCAAGAGTAAACACTGCGCCTGTTTCAAGTTTATATGGCACGGATGGTAAAAAAATAATGGATCTTGAAACAACTGACTTAAGTTCATTATTTGCTGCAGGCTACAAATTCCCTGAAACATTCAAAGTAAAAGCAGATGATGGCATTACTGATATTTTTGGTGTGATGTACAAGCCTTATGATTTTGATAGCACTAAAAAGTACCCAATCATTGAATATGTTTATCCAGGGCCACAAACCGAATCTGTAAACAAGAGTTTTAGCAAGGGTATGGATCGTATTGACCGCCTAGCGCAATTAGGTTTTGTTGTTATTACATTAGGAAACCGTGGTGGTAATCCAGCACGCAGTAAATGGTACCATAATTACGGTTACAATAATTTAAGAGATTACGGATTAGCGGATAAAAAAGCTGCTATTGAACAATTAGCAGACAGATATAAATTTATTGATCGCGACAAAGCAGGTATTCACGGCCATAGTGGTGGTGGATTTATGAGTACGGCTGCCATGTTGGTATATCCTGACATTTTCAAAGTAGCAGTGAGCAATGCTGGGAACCATGACAATAGTATTTACAACAGATGGTGGAGTGAAAAACACAATGGAGTAAAAGAAAATATCTCTGATAAAGGAGATACCACTTTCTCTTATATGATTGATAAGAATCCTGAAATCGCTAAAAACTTGAAAGGAAAATTATTATTAATTCATGGAGAGATTGACAATAATGTGCACCCTGCCAATACCATTAGAGTAGTAAATGCTTTAATCAAAGCCAATAAGCGTTTTGATATGTTAATTTTACCAACACAGCGCCATGGCTTTGGTGACATGAACGAGTATTGGTTCTGGAGAACAGCAGACTATTTCTCCAAATATCTATTAGGCGATGACACCGAAAGACCAGTAGATATTGAAGAGATGAATAAAGAGATTGAAAGGAAAAAATAGAGAATAATTTTTATAGCAAAAAGAGCGCTGGCAAATGCCAGCGCTCTTTTTTATTTTATACCTGTGTTAGATTAGTGAAATATAGTGAACTCAGTATTACTTTAATATTAACAATTTATGATTTATTTATAAAAAGCATGAACTACGTTAAATTCGCAAAAATATTAGAATGAAAATTAAAAGCTTGCTAATTGTTGCATTTGTTTTTTTAAATCTAATCACTAAATCACAAACTGCGAATGAATACCCAAAAGTGGCAGCCTATTTTAGTATTAGTCACCCTATTGTAACATTGTCCTCAAACTTGCCAGCATATAATTTTGATCATTCATATACGGTTGGATTTCCTATCGGTGTAAATATTATAAAATCAGCTTCATTAGCTTACAGCATTGAAATAGTACCCACGTTAAACTCATCAAAAGGAGTTACAAAAACATCAAATTTATCAATTCAACCAGGTCTAATTTTTAGATACCCCAATGGGTTTAATTTTTTAACAAGAATGGCGTTTGAAACAGGAGGTCGTTATGGCACAAACCTTGTATTTAATAAGGTGCTGTATAAAACTAAAATGAATAGCTATTGGATTTCTGTCCCTGTTCCTGCTCGATTTGGGAACAATGCACCCGCATCCATTGGAGTTGGGTTACAATTTGGTGTAACCTTCTAAATAGTGGAATTTTTCCATACTATTCAAAGCTTTAAATAATATTGTAGTTGTTTAGTGAAACAATTTATTTAAATAGTTTAAACTTTTTAAATAAATTGTAGTTTAATGTACAAATACGCACTATTTATGAAACTAAATAAACAAATTCTATTCGGATTCTTATTAACCATTTCGGTTTTAATTCAAATTAGTTCTATCGCAAATCCTATTGACAATGGGAATAAAACAGCTAAAGTATATACCTCTCAATTTGAAAATGTGATGGGTACTTCTTTTGAAATGAAGATTAAAACCAGTTCAGAAAAAGTTATTGCAAAGGCGGAGACAATCGCACTTAATGAAATTGATAGATTATCAAAAATTTTAAGTTCCTACGATCAAAATAGTGAGTTTAATAAATGGCAACGTACATTAAATAAACCCTTTAAGGCATCCCCTGAACTAATTGAAGTACTAAGCCTATTTGAGCAATGGAAATCAAATACAAATGGTGCATTAAATCCAGCTTTTGAAGCTGTGAACCAGGTATGGAAAAAAGCAAAGTCAAACCAAATTACTCCTACAAAGGAAGATTTAAATATTGCTATTAACGAAGCTGCTAAGCAACATTATAGCATTGATCAACAAAATGAAACCATTACACACTTAACTAATACCCCATTAACCATCAATACTTTTGTAAAAAGCTATATCATAGATAAAGCATCCAAAAAAGTAATGGAAGAAACTGGCGTGAATAATGTAGTAATGAATATTGGTGGAGATATTGCGGTGTATGGCACTCAAAATGAAGAAGTAGCGATTGTAAACCCTAAAGAAAACGCAATTAATGATGAAGCATTAACTTATGTGAATATTAAGGATAAGTTTATAGCAACAAGTGGAAATTATCGTAGAGGAAAATTAATCAATGGAAAATGGTATTCACATATTATTGATCCAAGAAATGGCCAACCCGTTGAAAATGTGATATCAGCAACTGTAATTGCCAATAATGCAACAGATGCAGGTGCTTTAGCAACCTCCTTTAATATTTTAACAGTAAATGAATCTATAGAATTAGCCAAAAAATATCCAACAGCAGCTTATTTAATTATCACAGAAAAAGGTGAACAAATTAAAAATGAACAATGGGATATCTATGCCGCAGAAAAAATAAAACCAACAAGTTTAAATACAATTGTTGCGAACAAGGACCAATTTGATCCTTCCTACGAATTAATTGTTAATCTTGAATTAGCTCAAATGCAAGGCCCTTCTCGCCGACCTTTTGTAGCCATTTGGGTGGAAGACAAAGACAAAACTCCTTTAAGAACATTGAGTTTGTGGTTTAATAAACCTCGTTGGTTACATGATTTACGTGCTTGGTATTCTGCAAATTACTCAAAATACAATGTTGAGTCAGGAACAATCAATTCAATTTCAAGTGCCACAAGAACTGCGGGTAAATATGCAATTAAATGGGACGGAAAAGATGATAAAGGAAATTTAGTTAAAACTGGCAAATACACTATTTATATTGAAGTAGCTAGAGAGCATGGAACTTATCAAATTATTAACCAAGAAGTTAAAATTAATAACAAGGAATTGCAAATTGAACTACCATCTAATACCGAAGTTGCATCTGCATCTATTGAGGTGAAAAAAGTGAACTAATGAATAAAAAGTTTTTAGCTAGAGCAACCAGGTGGCTTCATATTTATCTTTCCATGTTTAGTTTTGTAATTGTTTTATTTTTTTCAATTACGGGATTAACTTTAAATCATGCCGATTACTTTCAAAACAAATCTGTCATTACTGATTATAAAGGGAAGTTAGATACTCAATGGGTAAATTCAACCGATACTTTAAAAATTAAAAAACTAGAAATTGTTGAATTTTTTAGAAACAAATACAAAGTAAAAGGGGCGGTTGCAGATTTCAGAATTGATGATCGAGAAATTAGTTACTCCTATAAGGCGCCTGGTTATGAGGCTGATATTTTTATTAATAAGGAAGATGGTAGCTATACCCTAACTCAAACGAGCCAGGGCTTAATGGGGTTTATCAATGACTTACACAAAGGAAGAGACACAGGCAAAACATGGTTGTTGATAATTGACATTTCAGCCATTTTATTAATTATAATATCAGCATCGGGATTAATTCTTTTATTCTTTTTAAAGAAAAAAAGAATCGCAGGAATATTAGTACTAATAATTGGTGGCGTATTATTATATTTCGCTTACCACTACTGGGGTCAATAAACTATTTTTTATTTAAGAAATCCACTACTGCCTTATTGGCAATTGCTGGTTTTTCTAAATACGGCAAGTGCCCTGCATCAGCAATAGATAAAAACTGAACATTCAAAGTTGATCTAATGGAATCACTATACTTTAATGGCACGGTATGATCCTCAGTACCCCAAATTAATAATACAGGTTTATTCAAAATTTGTAGGCTTTTGTATCGATCCAAATAGGGGATAGTGTCATAATGATATCTTGTAGACACCAAGGCTTTTCTAGTTCCCTTGTATTGCATCTGTACTTTGTAATCGTTCACCCAATTTGGAAAATTAACAGGATATTTAAAATCTTCTAGTTGACCTTTGGCGCGCGCATCCGAACTCTTAGCCATCATCTCATCAAATGCTTGTTCAGTCCCGTTCGTTTTATTTCTTTCTGAAGCTGGATCAATTAATATTAGTTTATTAACCAATTTTGGATACGCTAATGTAAAATTAGTACTCACGATACCTCCAAAGGAAACACCAATCAAACTAACTGGCACTTTTATTGAAAGTCCTTTTATTAAATCATACAATTGTTGTGAATATACTTTTGATGCATAATCCTTCTCGAGTCTATCAGAGTAACCTCTTCCAAACTCATCATATCTAATTACTTGATATCCTTCCTGCACTAAATGCTCAAAAAAGCCATTCCATATAAAATAAGGAACACTAAAACCATGCACTAAAACAACCACCCCTTTTTTGCCTGTACCCGCTTTTTCATAATGTGTAATACCGTCACTTAATTTTATAAAACTACCTACAACACCTTTTCTAGCAGCATCATTCATAATTTTTACTTCAGGATCACTCCATTGGGCATTCACATTTAAAAAAGTAATCACTAATACAAATGAAACTAGGTATTTATTCATGATTTATTGTTTGGTGGTCAAATTTATTGTTATTTTGAATGAAGAAGATAAATATATTCAAAATTAATATGGAACTAAAATTATACATGATTTTACTTGGCGGGAAACCCAAAGGACGTCATACCGAACAACATGATGTGTTTTTTGGAATTGCAACTTCTTTAAAAGAGCTTATTCCTGATTTTAATGCATTTTGGCCCGAAGCGAAAGGCAAAATGCATGTTGATGGATGGCAAGAAATTAACAATGTAAATGGTTATGAAGTATCCGTTATTCCAAAATCGGAATCCAATGAGCCATCAGCTGCTCAATTATTTTTCATTAACCTAGGAGGATATAAACAAGATGAATTTGAAGAGTTTCACTATAAATTAGCCATTGCTGCTCCGGATATTAGCAAGGCAATAAAAATCGCGAAGGAAACTGCATTTTACAAACACACCCATATTGAGGGCGCTGCCTCCCATGTTGATGACAAATATGGTATAGATGTAGATGATACTTATAAAATAGCAGATATCTTACCCGAAAACATGAAGGAAAAATATGAAATTCATTTAAAGCTTTCAAATACTACTATAGTTGACCCCATGCATTTAGGATATTTCAAATTTGAAAATTTATAATTATTATCTTTAATACAACCTAAAACTCATTTTATGAAAAAATGGATTCTTTTTAGTTTAATCTTAATTGCATCTAATATAATAAATGCTCAAGACACTTTATATATGAGGTCAGGAGTAAACATTTTAGCAAAAGTTACTGAAGTAGGTACATCAGAAATCAAGTATAAAAAATTAGATAATCTTAATGGGCCAACATTTGTTGCATTAAAATCAGATTTATTGTCTATAAATTATGAGAATGGCACAAAAGATGATTACAGCAAGGTTCCAAAATTAGAAGGGAATTTAGATTTATTTACAAAAGGCCAAAATGATGCTATCATAAATTATCAAGGTTATAAAACTGCTGGTACTGGGACTTTAATTACAACCGCATTTCCAGGATATGGATTTTTCTTAGGTATAGCACCAGCCGTATTATGTGCCTCAGCCGAACCCCAAGATGAAAATTTAGGATATCCAGATATTAATTTGATGAAAAATGAACAATACGCGGCTGGATATAAACAGAAAGCTAGACAAATAAAAAGTAATAAAATATTAAAAAACTATTTTTCAGGGCTTGCCATTCAAGGTGGTTATCTATTAGCAATCGTAATAGCCGTAGCAAGTACAGGTCATTAAAGGAAACTACTGATTTCTATACTTCAAAAGGCCTGCATTAACTTTATTCTTTGAACATTAGTTAAAATCATTCTAAGCTATGAGCAATCTAAAAGCAGGAAAGTATATCAATAGTACTGATGAGTTAATTGGTAGCTTCTTTGAGGATACTACCATTCTAATTGTTAAACACAATGATAAAGAAAGTTTGGGTTTTGTAACTAATAAAGCTTTGGGTAAATCTTTAAACGATTTAGTTGAATTTAAACATAGCAATCCATTTCCATTAATGGATGGTGGGCCTGTTGACAGAGAACACTTATTTGTATTGCACAAGCGACCCGATCTTATTGAAGGTGGTGAACAGGTGTGCGATAGTTTTTATTTAGGGGGCAATATGGAGCAGGTGATAGGTGCTATTAATACTAAAAGCATTACCCATGAAGAACTTCAAATTTATATTGGCTATTGCGGATGGGACGAAGGAGAATTGGAAGCCGAAGTGGAAGAAGGAAGTTGGAATATTTGAATTATGTTTCTCTAACTCAACTGATTTTGAAATTAAACTTTTCTGAGACAAATAGTTGCAATAACAAATATGAAAGCTAGTGTGAATCTTATATTTTTAAAAATTTTTAAAATACATACCATAACTAGTAGATAATAAATCGCCGAAATTAATTTCCTCTTGTTTGATAAAACCTTTTTGAGGTAATTTCTTTTTTGCAACGAGTTCAATTACAGCGCAAAGTGAAGCAGCAGTAGTCCATGAAATGGCTCTCCATTGTTGTCCATCAATAGTTATTGGAGTAAAAGCTTTATAATATTCTTCTCTTTTCAAAGTACTCTTTTTCCAACCTTCAATAACTGCATATACATATACAATGTCTTCTTGCACTGGTGGTTTAGCCTCTGTAAGAATATGCTCCAATAATGTTTTATCATTTTTTAATATCAATTCATACAATAAGAATTTCATTAATTTGGCATGTCCTGGATAACGGATCGTTTTATAATTTAAGGTGTCCAATTTATTTTCGAAAGTTTCACACATGGTACCTAAACCGCCAGAGGTGGTAAATGCCTCAAATTCTTGTCCCTCTATATTAATATATTCCACCCCTTCCAAAGAAGGAACCATTTTACGAACACCATTATGTATTACTTCTGCATCATTGATATATTCATTAATAACACCTGCAGGTGACCATGTAAATGAATAACCAAGTAATCCGTTCGGATAACGAGGAAGCGCACCTACTCTTAATTCAATATCTCTAATTTTAGTAAAAGACTTTGCTAAATCTGCCCCTACTATACCAATAAAACCTGGCGCTAATCCACATTGTGGAACCAAAACTGATTTAGCTGTTTTAGCCATTTTACGAATGGCATTAGTAGTAGAAACATCTTCTGTTAAATCGAAATAATGTTTTTTATGTTTAAATGCAATTTTTGCAATGGGTAGATTTAAATAAAATGGCATACAAGATACTACTGCATCATGCTGCTTAATCACTTCTTCTAAATATTTAAGGTCCTTTACATCTGCTTGTATGATCTTGAATTTAAATTGACCTTTCTGAACAGATTGGTCAAATCCAGTAACATTAAATTGTTGACTCAAAAGGGTTGCAACTAATGAACCAACCTTTCCCATACCAAAAACAAGAATATTTTTCATAATATCGTTTTTAAATTAAACTAACCAAAGTTAGTAAATAATTAACTAAGAATAATCAACGTAAGTTCTAGAGAAATTATTCTAAATCGGATGGCCGACTGCGTCGGCATCCTCGTGGGTCGGTTTACCCAAAGCCTCAGGGTTATGAAGCTTTTTTAAGAAAATGAAGCCGTTGATTTGTAATGCTTTATGTTTTGATAAAACTGAAATCAAACTGATTTGGACCGATTTCAGTGGGTGTTTTCCTCAAGCATAAGTAATAAGATTAATTTAATATTATATATACCATCTGACAATTAATAATAATAATAAAATTCTAGGTATATTCAAATAATATAAAATAAAAAAAACATGAAAAAAATCATTCTAACATGCTTAATTGCGTCTAGCATTATCGCTTGTTCTCCAACTACTAACAAAACAAATTCAGCAGATTACCCAGCTAATGCAGCAGGATATAATTTAGACAGCTCAACAAATGTTGATTTAGTGAAGAAAATGCATAAAACTTTTGAAAATATGGATTCTGTTAATTACAGATCATGTTACAGTGATAGTGCCATATTTCATGATAATGACACTAAACAAACATTAAGTGAAAATCTTGCAAATTTTAATTTATATAAAACAAAAGGAATTACTATTAAAATTGAAAAACTTGATCCAATTTGGGAGATTGTGAACAAAAAAGCATCCGCAGATGGAATCACAAATTATGTTGAATCCTATGTAAGACTTACTTTTAAAAGAGGTGATAAGCAAGCAAAAGTTATCATGAACGTTGTAAACAGTGTAAAGGATGGTAAAATAATTGAAGAATGGGATACTTATGATACTAAGAATATGCAGGAAATATTAAAATAAATCAATATTTTAATATTATTATAAAAATTAAAAACCCCTAGTTTTTGAAACTAGGGGTTTTTAATTTAATCTTTATGAAAGATGAACTATTTATTGAACTTCATATACTTTATATGAAACTGCCTCTCCTAACTTTACAATAGTACCTACACCCACACAAACAGTGTGATTTAAGAAAGCTAATTTTTTAGAGCTTGTTTCAAAATAAGGTGTTGTTCTAAAATAATAAGTACCATCAGAATTTATTTTTATAAAACCTTGATAAGTCATAGAGATATTTTCACCTTCATTTGTTTGTAATGCAATTCTAACATCCACTTTATTCATGTTATCGGATGTTTGGAGAAGCCAGTCACCTCCAACTGGCAAAACTTTACCCTTTAAATTTGGTCCCTCAAAGGAACCGTCTAAAACCGGATAAATGGTTCTTTTTCCAGTTAAAGTTTGACCTACTTCAACTGATGGTTTTAGATTAATTTTCACCTCAAACAGAAACTTAGTTTTTAGTTCTTGAGCATAAGTAGTTGAACAAAATAAAAAACTAATTAAAATAATTAAACATACCTTTTTCATAAAATTTATTTTTTTAAATTAATATTTAAATTAAATATAAGTATCTTTTAGATACTTATTATATTTTATAAAATTAAATTCAAAATTTATACTTTTGTTAATATATGAGAAAAGAAAATATAGAATATCGTTCATTATGTCCAATTGCCACTGGCTTGGATGTTTTTGGTGATAAATGGACATTGTTAGTTTTAAGAGATATGCTTTTTCACAAAAAGGTGTTTTTCAACGATTTAAGAGATTCACTAGAAGGTATCCCAAGCAAAATGCTTTCCAATAGATTGAAAAAATTAGAATGTTTGGGTTTTATAAGTAGAAATGAAGGATTGTTAAATAAGAAAAACGTCTATTATTTGTTAGAAAAAAAAGGAATAGAAACACTTCCATTTTTGGTGGAAATGATGCTATTCACAACCAAATTCTTTTATGATCATCTTGGAAAAACTTACACTAAAGATGTAACGAATAGAATGGCAAAAGATAAAGAAACCTATATAAAAGAAGTTGTCGATGAATATAATAAATTCAAAAAAAAATTAATGACACAAATTAGTTGAATGTAAAAGTTGATGGTCAGTTTAGTAATAAAATAAATAACAACTATTTTTTTATTTCTAATCCGCACAAAATCATGGAATATTTTACTTAACTTATGAAAGTAAATCATTTGGACTCATGCGATACTCTAGCTACAGAGCTTATTAAAATATAACAATTGCTATCACCATTGATAAATTTATATCAAACATCAACTTGGTCTTATATTTTTAAATAAATACGCATGAAAAAAAATTTAGTGCTTTCTGTTTTCTTGATTTTTATATTCAATGCAAATGCACAAGATAGTTTAACTGTTAATATTAATAAACAGCAATTAAAATTGGGAGACACTATTGTTTTAGATTACAATTTCACTTACGAAAATAAATTAAGTTCAACATCAACATTAAATTTATGGATTGAAGATTTAGACAATCATAACACATGGAAATATAGGTATCCACTTATAAACGGGACTTTCACAAATTCTTTAATAATTGGTGAAAATATCCCAGAAGGCAGTTATGCATTTAATTTTACAATACAAAAATATATGTTTGGTTTTTATGGTCGTGCATTAAATTATAATTATAAAAAATCAAAGGGTTTAAATTTTATGATGCTTGGAAAAAATAATGGAATTTATACTGATAATGTATTGCCTGATAAAGATGGATATTTTATAACTCCAAGGGTAATATTTGAAGATACTGCAAAATTTATATTTTCTCGTATAGGTGACAGATACAGTGATCTTTATATAGATGCAATAACGCCATTAGATTCTCCTTTCAAATCAAGTATTAAAAAAACAATTATGATTAATATTGGAGACACAATAATAAAAACAAAAATTATACTTATAATTTTTATCAAACAAGTTTTGGTGGTAATTATACGTTAAGTGAAGTTGTTGTAAAAAGTGCGAAAATGAAGCCAATTCAAGAATTCGATAAAGAATATTCTAGTTTTATGTTTAATAGTCCGTTTGCGAAAATTATTGATGGAATAGAAAGTGATGAAATTTCTAAAAATTCGAATTTACTAAACTTTCTAATGTTGAGAATTCCAGGATTAAAAATTATAGATGAAATTTCAGATGAAGCGGGTTGGTATTTTTTAAAATTAAGAGATAAATTTCCAGTTGACTTGTATATAGATGAATCTAAAATTGAAAATGCAGGTCAATTATATATTAATCCATCAGATGTTGCAATGATAAAGATAATTGGTCCTTTACAAGGAGGGCCATTAACTTTGATGACAAAAGAACCTCATGCAACTGTTGCGATTTACTCAAAAAGAGGTAATTATGAGGATAATCTAAGAAAGTATAATTTCTTAGTTAAAGGATATACACCTTCATTGATAATTTGGAAAAAATGAAGGTTTTGATTTGCAACGTGTTATGTTTTCACAAAACCGAAAACGACCGATTTAAGTCAAATTAAGTGGATATTTTCCTTACGCATAGGCTTACAAAAGATGTTTATATAATTTTGAGCCGCAAATTAATACTATTTGGCTCAATTTATTTGTATATTTGAGCCGATAAAGTAACCTAACCGGCTCATTATGTATAATTGGCAACACAAAAATTGGCCTGAATTCAAATTTGATAGCTCATCAATAAATAATGAATTGATGAAGTTCATGTTAAAAGCTGGAGAACTAAAAGGCATCATCTCTGCATTACCAGAAGCCATCAGTACAGAAACAATTATAGAGATAATGGTATCTGAAGCAATCAAAACATCTGAAATTGAAGGAGAGATCATAAACAGAATAGATGTAATGTCATCTATTAGAAAAAATCTTGGATTAAATCTTTTGCAAGAGCCGAAAGATAAAAATGCAATTGGATTAAGTCAATTATTAATTGATGTAAGAAATACTTATAAACAACCACTAACTGAAAAGAAGATTCTTGAATGGCATAAACTTCTAATGGGGAATAACAAAAGAATCAATGCAGGTAAATGGAGAAAAGGTACTCAACCTATGCAAGTAATTTCTGGATCTGCATCTGATCCTAAGGTTCGTTTTGAAGCTCCCCCATCTCAAACCTTATCAAAAGAAATGAAGCGGTTTATAGAATGGTATAATAAAAGTGAAATTAGTTCTCCATTAATAAAAGCAGCGGTGGCACATCTTTATTTTGAATCCATACATC
>Ga0208381_1000268_pt1 | contig 20326 bp, 18 predicted proteins | sample CryBogCBE13Jul09_FD_184572 | JGI IMG/M metagenome (GOLD analysis project Ga0208381, IMG submission 184572) | Freshwater microbial communities from Crystal Bog, Wisconsin, USA - CBE13Jul09 (SPAdes) (version 2) | ecosystem: Environmental > Aquatic > Freshwater > Lake | place: Crystal Bog...
GATCCGCTCTTCTAGCGGTGTCTTTCATCGCTAGCAGGTCTTCCTTCGGGACCACCGTGCGCGGTTGCGCGGTTGGTACTAAGCAAGCCGAGGGGCTTAACGCTTAGGTTCTTTGACCTATGTAAAAGATATCACCTGGCTCTGACACCAGAAAATCTCTCTTACATATGTATAGACACGGAATTCATCGATTTGTTGCCCTCAAAATCGGATCAATTTTTTGATGAATTCCTCGGTCATATTCATCTTCTTTACAACGTCAAAGAAGGGATGGTCATGCATTTCTTGGGTATTGCTGTGTGCTACCCAGTTGCGTATCACGGTCAACTCATGAATATATTTCATCCAAGCCTCCGCCTTGATGCCAAGATGATTGAGAGCTGGCTGGATTTTAGAAATTCCAAGGCCTAAATCACGCAAACCCATGTATTCGACCACATTTGCATCCTCATTCTTGTCGCGGGCAAACTCCCAGTATCTTCGCGACTCTGGATTCATTTGGGATAGAAGACCATCGACATCCTTTAAATCTCTGGTGACAATTCTTGCCATGACAATTTCAATGCCACTAATTAAGAGATATAAGTGGGCTCTCGACACATGCCGCTCGATATCTGACCGCACCGCAAATCCTTCGATCCCGTCAGTTCCAACCAGAAAAATGAGCTCTTGATTGACCAACTTCTGCAGCAGATCATTCAAGGATGCTTCAGAACTAATTAAATGGGTTTGCTTGAGGTACTTAGTTACCTCAGCAACAGACGATGCGTTTGCTAGATCTTTCGTCAGAATCCAACCAATTATTGTTCCTCGCTCAAGTACAGGTGCTTGATCAAACGACTTCTCAGAAAGTTTTTCGAAAGCCTCTTTGGGATCTTCACTTACCTCCACACAGATGGGAGATTCCGAGAATCGCGTTTGAATATCTTTCGCCCGATAGGTAAAAAATATTGCTGGGTCAACTTCTACTCTCATTTTCTACTCATCCTCTTCGTCTCGTACGTGCTCAAACTCAATATCAATTGTCTCAGCCAAATCCTGCATCATTCGCTTGGTATCTTTCTGAATATTACTTACCAAGGCTGATGAGCCAGTGAGCATGTTTATAACGTCAGTGTTTGTTTTCTTAACGTTACGCAGATCCTGTAGGCGCAACCGGAGTTGCTCAAAGCCATTCTTTATGCCGTCATAGTCGACCGTTGCAGCCATTGACCCAATCGACGATTTTGCCTTCCAGCGCCCCCACAAATAGGCCAGGCGGATGAGATCCTCATCAGGCATGAGGGTATCAACGACGATTAAGAGCTTGTTGCCCTCGTACTCACGCCAAGTAGGTTGCGCATCCATATCGAGCCCTGCTGAATCCAGAACCATGATGGCAGATTTTGCCTTGCGGGTTTCAATTGCCTCATTGAGTTCTTTACGCACTTGGTCATCGATAACCTTTGGGGATTGAGTCGTGGATTTGCCCTTGAAGCGAGCATCAGTCTTGGACTCCCAGATGATCTTGCAAGAGATGCCATTTGTGTCGGCAAAATTAAGTTCGACTTCGGTGTCACCCTTCTTTGACGCACTACCTTCAGTGATCGCACCAGTCGCGATAGCGGTATCGCCATAAATTGTCGCGTATGCCTGGATAACGCCATCAACTTTGGATTCAAAGTCCGCACCGTCAGCTGCAGTTTTGCGTTTCTGTACATCAATTCCTAGTTTGCTCTTGATAGCACCTAGATCTTTATCCATGCCCTCTTTGAAGGTATTAAGCTCTTGAAGGATCATTCCACGAAGTCGGGCAATAGGGCTTTGATCCAACGTATCTTCAGGAGCAAGCAGTTTCTTTAGATTGTCGCCAGTCGCCCGATCTAGAGCCTTAATGACAGGACCATTTTCTGGATCAACGAGCAGGTCTGCCTTTTCTTGAAGCTCTTCAACAAGTTGTTCAAATAGTTCATCCATGCGGGAAGTGACATCATCGGCTGCTTCACGGATGTTCTGGGTCTCCAGATCAGTCGTGAATTGTGATTTGACTCTAAGTGCAATATCGATCAGTTCCACAAGGGCATCCTCAGGTTCTTCAAACCCGGCTAGATACTGGGCAAGGTCTTCATTCTCAATTTCAAGATCGTGAATGTGAATACCTGACTCGCTCACTTCAATATTCTCCGACAAAGTGACTCCCTTATGTCTCTGTATAAGCGTAATGATTCCATGTCTAGACTCAGTGGTGAATAGAAAGACCGAACATCCTTTTCTTAATTATTCCGGTCCTGAATAAAGCCCTTACTCATCCTCATCTTCACCCTCTAGGGTCTCCTCAATCACCTGAATCCGGCGGAGCACTTCCTCGGCCTCTTCGGAAGCCCCTTGGGCCTCAAAGACTTCAGCCATTAGCTTCTCTAGCCGGACCAGCGTTCCCCATTCAGTCCGTCGCTCTGCGAGCAAGTACGTCTTGGACTGAATGAAGTACGCGAGTGCTTCGTCGTATTCACCCAGGAGCTTCTTTGCCAAACCCATCCGTCCGTTAGCCCAAATCAATCGATAAGGCGCTTCGGTGATATCTGCAAAGTCCAAAGCACTCTGGGCAAAGTCCAAAGCCGATACCCCGTCACCCAACTTGTAATAGCAAAGCGCAATCTCTTCGTCGCAGAATGCCACTTGTCCTGGATTCTTCAACTTCTTAAATAACTCTCTGGACTTCAAGAAATGCTCAAGGGATTCTTCCCATCGCTTCATCTTTCCTAATGCAAAACCACAATGCCCATACGTGAATGCCAATGACTCATCAGAACGATCTGGGTTCACCTCAACCAGCGCACTTGAGTAAACCTCAAAAGACTTCTCCCACTCTTGTGCGTCATACCAATAGTCGCCCTCTTCATTAAGAGCCCGGAAGAGATCCTTATCGCCAATGGCTTTATAGAGTTCTACAGCTTTATGAGCCGCATCAGCCGCTTCTTCGTACCGTTTTAAAGCTTTGAGTGACCACCCAATACTTTGGTAGACAAACCCAACAGCAGCGCTACTCGCCTTGGCACCCAATGATTCATAAACCTGCAGAGCGGTCTGACTCATGGCCAGTGATTCAGTGTGCTTGCCCTCATGGAATGCGGCATGGCCAAGTTCCATCAATGCCTGGGCTTTAGCTTCGCCCTCACCCTTTGATACCTGAGCCCAGAGTTCCTGCTCGCGCTTATCGAATCTTTCCATGGTGCCGCTCCCTACTTCCCGGCCAAGGACGGATTACTGGCTGGGGGAGGAGAAGTTACAGGGATGGGCTGACAGGCGTGAAAGTGGGGCAAATTGGACAATTACCTGTCCTAAAAAATCAATACGGAGTCCGGTGTCTATCTCGATGGTTTCTATTTTCTCGCAGATCTAGTTCAGAAGAAATCACTTTTGTGGGGTAGGCCCCACCCCAAGAATTGATCAATGAAAGAAGTTCTGAGCTCGTCGGCACCTTAATTTCTTCGACAATAAGATCCTCAACATAACCATTTGGAAGTTCGACTGAATAGTGTTCACTAACCCCCTTCCCTAATGAAGCCTTCCCTATCGGCGCTTCAGATGAGATAGCGTCTGAGTAGTCCCCATTCAAATCAAAGTACTTAGCATTTGTATTAGAAGGATAAAGAAAGAATTTTGCGGATTCTGATCCAATTCTAATTTTGACAAAAGAGAAAACTGTTACAACCCGAAGGTGTGAGGCAATAAATTCCTGCGCTGCATCATAATGCCTCTGCTGGTTCGAAAAGTCTTGCAGTATTCTCATATTAGAAATCTCAAATTGCCTCAACAACTCCTGAGCTTCTTCGTGCACCTTCGACAACTCCAGATAATCATTTTGATAAGCGAGGCGATCAATGGGATCTAGATCTTTCCGGAAGGGAGACTTTTTATCTAAAAATTCAAGCTTATTTTTAGCCGCCATGCGAGATTTTGCAATAAGTTCCACATGCTGTTTCTTTAATTTTGCCAAGTAAATGGTGACGCTTTCTTCTGATTCAAATGTCTCGACAACTTCCATTGAACTGCGTAGTTGCTGCAAATAGGAAAAGGTGTTGTGAGTCGGGTTCATTGAAATGCAAACTCCTTGAAAGCATCAGTGGCCAAGTCCCTTTTAGAGAGCGGCAACCTCACAACAAAACTCTATCTGATTTTGATATTTTGACCAGTCTTTTAACCCTCCTAACCCCTCTATGCCCTCACTAAAGTAACCTCAAGCTCCCGCGTTTCCAGTGCAAAAAACGTCTAGGCAGCACAAGGGTCAGAGAGGTAACCTTGACTAATGGAAATTACGTTCCCTGGTCTTGACGAAGATGACCAATTTACTGCCCGCACCTTTGTTGAGAATTATCTCCAACGTGGAAATTCTATTGATTACGCTTTTAAATCTTTACTTAGGCTTGGGCTACCAGAAGAAAAATTGAAAAGAATTGCAACTTATTTAAAAGAAGAAAACGATCGGGTAAACAATTTAAGAAGAAATGACCCCCGTGGTTTGCATGAAAAAATAGCTGAAAATTGGTTTTTTGGTACTGGTGACACTTGGCTTTCTTACAAAAATTTTTTGGAATCAAAAGGCACATTCCTAAAGAATGATTTAGAGGAATTGGATCGGACGTCGAGCGATATACTGAATCAGGGTCTTTCACCTGCCTACGATCAGAATTTTCGAGCGAAGCGCGGTTTGGTACTTGGTTATGTACAGTCTGGTAAAACCACAAATTTTATCTCAGTGATTGCGAAGGCAGTCGATGCTGGATATAAGCTTATAGTTATTCTCACGGGGATGAACGAGAACTTAAGACTGCAGACACAACTTCGAATAGAACGTCAGCTGGTCAAGCTCAATGAAAAACGCTGGATTCTTCTCACCGATATGCATAGTGACTTTCGAAAAAACTCAAAAAATGTCAAATCAACCCTTATTGGACTTTCAGACGAAAGGCCAGTTGCTATCGCTGTCATGAAAAAGAATCAAGCGATTCTCGGATCGTTCTACAACTGGTTGGACGACCTTAGTTTTGAAGAGCGGCAAATTGTCCCCATGCTTGTTATCGACGATGAAGCTGATCAGGCAAGCCCTGATGCTGGCCGAGGCAAGACTCAGTCAAAGATCAATTTTCGAATCGAAGAGTTCACAGACCCAGAGTTCATGCCAAAGAATGCCTATCTTGGTTATACAGCAACTCCATTTGCAAACATTTTTATGGATGCATCAACTGATAGAAAACTCTATCCGAAGGATTTGATATACCCAATCAAGCCAGGAAATGGTTACTTCGGCGCTCTTGAATTGTACGGGCGTGATCAATTTGAAGATGAGGCTGGAAATATTCCGCCTGAAATATTTGTTATTCGAGATATTCCACAAAGCGAAGGCGAGTCAATTTTAGACAAGAGCTGGAACTATTCGCCGGATAAACTTGATTCAGAGGAAAAAATCATAGAGTCTGTTTACTGGTTTATTCTGGCAGGAGCATGTAGAAACTATCGAACAGCCAGCATTAATTGGAACACGATGTTGATACATACAGCGCACCAAGTATCAGATCACTTTGAATTAGCAGTACAAATAAAGAAAATGGTTAAAGATATAAAAAGTAATGATTTCATTGATAGTGTCGTAATGAGAAAATTGGAATCAATTTGGATCGATGAATTGAACAATGAGATGAATTCTTGGGAAGGGGTTGCGCCGGAATTTTCAGAGATTAGAAGCGCATGTAGGCAGATAATCCTCGACCTAAAAGTTTGTGTCGATAACTACAAGTCCACCGATCGGATCTATTTCGAAGATTACGATGAATTTGGAAATCCTGTGACACCCCGCCCACAAATAGTGGTTGGGGGAAATACACTCAGCAGAGGATTGACACTTGAAGGTCTCGTCTCAACCTATTTCATGAGGAAGAGTGAGCAATATGACACTGTTCTGCAAATGGCTCGTTGGTTTGGATACCGACCAGGGTATCAAGATCTCATAAGGGTCTGGATGCCCAACTATGAACCCAAAATGTTTAAAGACACGTTTAAGAAACTTGCCTTGGTAGAAACGGAAATACGCGACGAGATTGAAGAGGCGAGGCGTAACGGTCTCACTCCAATTCAGCTTCCGGCTCGAGTGCGAAAACTCCCAGGTCTTCAAATCACACGCAAGGCTGCCATGAAGTTTGCAGTTCCACAAACCATTTCATATGCAGGACAACGTCAGCAAATTAATGCTTTTGAAAATAATAAAAATATTTTGTTTCGCAACAAGTCTTTGGGCCTCTCCTTCATCTCAGACTTAAAAAGAGAGTATGGAATTTCTAAGGGCCGAAACAGCAATCCCATATTTCGATTTGTATCTTCAACACAAATCATACAATTCCTAGATTCATTCGAGTATTTTAATGCTATATCAAATGACAATATGAAACTTTTGGCTAGATATATTGAAAAGGCCAATTCTGAAGGTGAATTAACTTCATGGAATGTGTATTTGGCAAATCCAGATACGAGTGACGATGAAAGTTTGAAATATGAAATAGACGGCCACATATTTAAGAAGATACGGCGTGCAAAGGAAGCAAACCGTCCATACCTACTAATTCCAACAATTACCTCTCCTTTAGATCCTATCTGCGACATAACTATTGACATGCTCAAAACTGATAAGATGAGGGAGGTGTATAAAAAGTCTCATATCAACAAACAAGACATAAGCGATTTGCGTCAAGAAGCGTTTTCCGATATTTCTCAACCTGGATTGCTTGGCCTATATCTTATTGATAAGGATTCCAAGTATGTTAAAAGGGGTGGGAAGGTAGTTACACCAAAAAAAGAGATTCCGGGTTACGCCGATTTAGAGGCTGTTGAAGACGTCTTAGCTCTTAGCGCAACAGTGCCAACACCACTTAATTCTAAATCTTCAGTCATATATCTAACTTTGGATCCCGAAAAACTTCCAGAGGATGCTTATGTCGACGAAGAAGATTCAATAATTGAAGACGCTGAAGATTTCTATGGTCAAAGGTAGAGACATGATTGCGATTTCTGAAAATTATGAAGCGTTTCGCACTTTCATTACAATCGAAAAAAACGAAATTTTTAGGGTAAATCTTAACGGGAAATATTCTGGATACGTAGTACCCCTAGATGCGGCCATTTCCATACCCGATGACTTCAGAATCCCGAATATCCAACTTAGTTGTGAGAACTTGACTTTAGACGATGGTCCAACGCTAGATTATCTGCACATCGAACCAGGCGCAGAAGCGGACCTCGATATTTTTGAAGCTTTCGTATCATCTTTTTTTGGTGAATTGAGAAGAGCGGCTTCAAGGAATTCTTTAGTGACAATTCTCATGGAGGAGTTTGAGAAGTGGAGACTATTTTTTGGCGCGGGCAGCCTCAAAGGTTCCAATTTAGGTCGGTATATTGGAATTTTCGGTGAACTTTATTTTTTGAGAGACGCCGTAAGCGTATTAGGCCCTAGTGCTGTTTCTAATTGGTGGGGGCCATTCAAAAATCGTAATGATTTTGAGTTCGACCAGTACGTTATCGAGGTAAAGTCGACTGTAAACTTAATAAGTTCGTCGGTCACCGTTAACGGAATCAACCAATTTCAGGACGATTATAATCGTAGGACTTACCTGATCTTGATGAAATTTTTACCTTCGGACGAAGGATTTACAATTGAAGAGATCAGGGATGAGATTCTTTCTCAAGGCGTACTACGCAGTGAACTTGAAAATCGTATAAATAGGCTTGGAAATATAGAGGATATACTCATTGAGTCGCGGGGACTTAAGTTGAAATTTATCGGGGGCCAGATATATCGAATATCTGAAGATTTCCCGCTCGTCAAGGCAAGCATGCTTCCGATCGAAGTTGTATCACGCATGAGCGCATTGAACTATACGATGGCTCTTGAAGGCCTTACCTTCAATACTTATTCTGGCGCATCGGATTGGGATTTTAATCAATGACATATATATCGATTCTCCCAGAGCCCTACCCGGAAAGGGGCGGATCTCCGGCTAACAAGATCCGAGAGGCGAAAAAGGTTGGAGGTGTAAAGGAAATTGAGCTTCTTTTCCGGGAAGCAGTCCAGAATAGTAATGATCAAAGAATAAATGAGGACTCTGCGATCAAATTTACCATGTCGATATTGGAACTGTCTTCGAGCCAAAAAGCTCTTCTAGCAAATGCTATTAACAAATACGATTTCAAGAGATCTGTCAAGAAAATTGCTTTTCTTCGCGACTTGAAAAAGAAACTCAAAGAGGAAAAGTCCTACTCGTTAATAATCGCCGACTCGGGGACCAAGGGACTTAATGGACCCATTTCGGCATCCGTTTCGTCAGAGGAGAACAATTTTGCAAATTTTTTCTTTAAAGTCGGTCGTGCGGGTTCGGCCTCGGATTCGGCTGGTGGAAATAAGGGAGAGGGCCGCGGAGTCTTTTTTCTGAACAGCCAAATTGGCACGGCTTTAGTTTTTAGTCGTTTTTACGATTCCAAAAATGGCGTGATCAAGTCACGTTTTTTTGGTATGACACTAGATGAAGACTTTGAAGAGGATGGTGTTGCCTATAGCGGCCATTGGTACTGGGGCAAAAAGAATAAGCAAGGGAAAAGTGAACCATTTCAGGAACTAGAAGCTACAACTTTGGCTCGAGAATTCAATTTGGAAAGTCACCTTATCGAAACCACTGGGACGGTAATAGCTGTATTACTCCCACGCTACATATCTGATGAAGCTTCAGCGCGTCTGTATGTGGAAAATTTGAGGTTCGCAGCCGAGAAGATAGCTTGGCCCCATCTAATCCCTGATGAAAAAGGAAAAAGATCTATCGATCTTCGTATATTTCATCCTGACGGATCTGAAACAATCCCGGATCCTCTGAAACGACAATCAGCAGCTTTTAAATATGCGAAACTATATCAGCAGAATTTTCTTGAATTGAAAAGTTCGACGAAGCAAATTACGTTGGATTTCAAAACTTCTTTTTCTAAGGATGGGAAAGATTATGAATTAGAGAAAGGTGAAGTTCTCGGAAATCTTTATTGGTCCAAAGAATTGATTGACACAGCTTTAACTAAAAAATCTAGGATCCTGGAGGAAGAATCAACAGGTCTTGATAACTATCCTGAGTACTTAACTGGTATTGCCCTATTTCGAAGCCCCAAAATGATCGTTCAATATTTAAAAACAAGTCTGAATAGTCACGAATTGGAATTATTCGGCTATTTCGCCAGCTCTGATAAGGCGAATGTTTTTTTCAGAGAATCGGAGGAAGGCAGCCACGACGAGTGGATCTACAAGAAACTGCAACTTGCTTTAGGGCGAGCTCGCCCGAATCCAGTTCGACGCCTTCAAGCGGTGATCGAGGAAGTTGCAAAAAGTATCCAAAAAGAGATTCTAGACTCTAGAGGAGACGGCCTTGATGTGGATCTGATGTACGAGTTCAGCACGATGCTTGATTTCGAGGGAACAAGTTCAACGCGCCCTATCCCAGAGCCACCTTTAGATCCACAACCACCTCGCCCCTCAATTCAAACACCGCTAATTTCGTGGATGAATAGAGAACCTGAGCTCGTCTCGTCTGAAGATGGATTCTTATTCGGTTCATTTGATTTTAGCATTGAGTACGATCCTGCATTGATGACAAAATCCCATGCCAGCATTGCATTTATCCCACAAATTGTCACCGCGGATGGATTGGAGAATGTTTCAGATCATCAATTACCAGGTGAACCAGAGATTGCTGAAATCGTTTTTGATGGTATCGATTCACCGAGCCAGGTAAAGATCCTTACAAAGAGTGATGCCCACCAAGTATTGAACGCAAAGGTAATTGTGAAATTCGAGGGTAACGTCCAAATTTCTTGTGCAGTAAAAGTGAGATATTTTGAAGAGCATGAAAAATCAGGTGAAGAAATTGTCTAGAGGCATTTCAAGAACATTGAAGGGATTTTATTCGCCTGATGAAGATTCTTTTGCCTTTAATCTTACAATGTTAGATTCAGATCTAATTCGCGATTCAAATGTCGTTATTCCAAATTGGATTCCTGGTCTACCCCTATCTATCCATATAGATGGAAATATTGATCTTAAAGCGGTTCGAGAAAAAATGAATCTCGTATTAGATGATCAAATGAAAATTCTTGTGACTGTAAAATCAAACTTAACCCACCGGATTTTTACTAAAATAATATTTCTACCTAGTGGGGAAGATGCAGTCAGAGAGAACATACAATTTGATTTACAAGCCGACAAAATCGGTGGAACATTGAGTATTGCCATATCTTTTGTTGTGAATCCTTGCAACATCGAAGCGAGATTACTTGGTTCTCCTGCGGGTGAAAATAGCATTATTTGGGAAGCAAACTACGGCGCAGTGATCCAAAGAGGAGGTGCGCTCGCATCGGTAATCACCAGGGATTTAGAGGGCGCTATTTGGGCCTTCGAATTTGACCTACCTGATGATCCACGGGAGTGGGTCAACTTAGAGTGGAATGATGTGGTTACCATTTTGATAGATACATCAAAAAGAGACTTACTCGCGGCTTCCCACGAAATGAAAGGATTACTGTTGGCGGATCTGATTTCAAAGCTTCTTGACCGATTTTTTGAATATGAAGATGCGTTGGAGATCTACACTTTTGACATGCAATTGGGCTCCTTCGGAATTGAAATGCTCAAGCACCTAAAGAATTATGTAGGTTTCAAAGCAGGCTTTTTGGACCAAACAATAGATGAGTGGAAGTCGAATCGGGATGAAATCTGCAGAGTCATCCAATTAAACGCATTAAAGAGTTCCCGGAGAAGAAATGTCTGAGCAAGTTGCTTTTAGAAGCCTATATCCTAGATGGAATAACCCTATCGAAAGAAATCGTCTATTAGCCGATGTAGCGTCTGGTCACTACGATACAAAATATGTTGAGAATTTGTTGAGCAAAAAGCATTTTGAATATCTTCCAAATGCTGTCAATCTCAAGAAGATAAGTTCTGAGGAAATTTTGATCATTCGAGAAAAGATAATATCTCTCTTGAGAGAGTGTTCAGGCGATCAACTAGACCTAAAGGGGCAAGATAATCTTGATCACTCTAACTTCAATTGGAGACTCTTTTCCGAAGTTTTGACGATCATACCTCTGAATCTCTATGAAGCATCCAAGGAGAGCATATGGAACTATCTGACATGGTACGCACTGCTTGATGTTGCAGTCTTTTTGTATCCTCCAGGGTCAGAAAAACAGATGCATCAAAGGTATGACTTCAACAGGTCGAGACATGTGATTGCCAGATGGTGGTGGAGAGCAGAGATTTCTTCTCATGATCCTCTCAAAGAAAATCTCGTCCTTACCGAAAAGGATTGGGAGTTGATTTTTGAACGACAGAATCTGATATGGAACCCAGATGTAGTAAATGCATTAGTCGAAGTGATCCGCCATTTTAAGGATTCAGGTAAATTTGATCCGAAGATGTACCCTGAGGATTTCGAACGAAGATGGATAAAGCGAATTTTGAGGATGACCTCTCAGAGTAGATTTGAGACATACACGCGGGTTGAACTGTATGAGAGATTCCTAAAGGAACTCCATGCCTTGAGGATTTGAAGTTTTCCTACAGATTTTAATTATTGAAACGAATTTGAAGGTTCAATTTTATCTTATCCACTTGCCCCTCAGAGTAGATTGTCCCAAATTTATGTCTACTCGTACTAGGCCTTTCAAAGGCGACATTTGCAAAAAGATACTCTTCAAAATTTTTGCGGTTATATAGATAATAGAAAACTATTTCGCCATTTTGTTTAACAACTAGCAAGCCACTGAATTTTGTGGTGTCTCCGTCCCAGTTCTTAGAAGGCCTTAATCCCATCGCGACCGCTCCAAGGAATTCCTTAAATTTATAAATCGGCTGTCGAGAGGATAAATCCCTCACCGGATATACAGCCTCCACTGCTTTAGGGAAAGATTTTTCGTCGTTTAAATATGAATGTAATAATACCTTCGCTAGAAGATTTGGAAATTGCATATCCAAAAGGGTTAAGTTTTGCTCGAAGGCATTGCTCGCAAGGGATTCGAACTCTAAACGATAACCGGATTCGTATAGCGCTTGAATATTTTTACTATGTTTTCCATGCTCAAAAACGGGATAGCTGGTTGATGAATGAGAATTGTTAGGAATGACTCGATAGATGAAGTTTGTAGCTCCTGAGGCATTGAGAAGAGTTGCCCTTGCACCTATTTGTGATTTGATATTGAAGCCGACTCGGGGCGTAGGTGAAAGTGTTGTTTGATCCTCTAAAATTAATTCTAGGTCATTTTCTAGCTCGCTAGAGGCGGCGCTAATTCGAGTTCTGTTTAGAAGGCCCAACAAATCTCGCCCTGTTGTCAAGCTAAATGTCTTTTTGTGTTTTCCATCTGTGAGGTTAGCTAACAGCGCGCCTATGGCGCTCTGAATAAGACTCCGCTCGACCCTCGTAACTTCGTTCCCGTTTACGAAAATTGCCACGTCAGTAGGCCCAATAATGTAATTTGTTTCTGGGATACCTGCTTTTTCCGCTAAATAGACCTGCAAAACCTTGTGGAAAGCTTCAGGAATTGGATTTTGATTTTTGTCTGCTGCAAATGCACCACCGTTTACAAGCAAATACCCGAGTGTATAAAGTTCACTCCACTCTCCAATATTGCCTCTAGGCGCTTCGTTTGGCACGGGATCTCTTACCGAGAGATGTCACTATCGCTCTTGCGTAGTCTTCAATAGCCGTGACGGCAACACTGTTTCCGAGTTGTTTCAATGCTTCAGAGTCCGAAACTGGGAATTTGAAGGAGGCTGGAAATCCTTGCATTTTTTTACCTTCGCCTGGAGTTAACCTTCTGACCTCTCCGTCGACGATATAGCCGTCCCAGTTACGCCTGTCATCAATCGGTGAACGTTTCCCACCCACTCGCAAGGTATATCCGATATCTCGATCTACTTGGCCTTTCATGACATCAGACATTGTAAATTTGAGCTTCCTTTTCTCAGGAAATTTAAATTCTGTATCTGGATTTGCAAATCCAACCATGAATAACCTGGGTCTATGTTGAGGCAATCCGTGATCGGACGCTTTTACTATCGCGTGATGAAATGAGTAGCCAAGATCTTCTGAGAGTGTCCGCTTTATAGTTTCAAAGGTCCTTCCGTCATCGTGGCTATATAGGCCTCGCACATTCTCAAGGAAGAATGCTTTTGGTCGCTTTATTCGAATTATTTCGGCAATGTCAAAGAAGAGCGTTCCACGAATATCGGCAAATCCCTTTTTAAAGCCTGCCTGGCTGAATGGCTGGCAGGGGAATCCTGCACACAGGATGTCAAAATCAGGAATCGCTTTCTTGTTTACAGACGTAATATCCCCAGCAAAATTCCCACTCGTGAATAGTGTGGGTGATATTTTAGAAAAGTTGGTCTCATAAGTTAGCCGGGCAGCTGCATCCCACTCTGAGGCAAAAACGCACTCCGCACCCAGATTATGTAGCGCAAGGTGGAACCCACCAATTCCAGCAAACAAATCTATGAAGGTTAGCTGTGCCAAGTATGTCTCCTAAGGTCAGAGCCAAGATTAACTAGGCCCACTGACATAAGGCGTCATTTGATATCGTGAAGTCTATTCATTTAGGTCAATCTAAGTGCGTTGTGAGGGACTCGAACCCCCGACCCGGTGATTAAGAGTCACCTGCTCTACCAACTGAGCTAACAACGCGGGATATATCTATGAAGTTGTACTGCTTTACTGCAAGAGCAGACCCTATCAGCGCCTGCCCCTATCGCGAAAACTAGCTGGGACGCTTAGAGGGCGTCGGATCCACGCTCATTTGTGCGCACTCGGACCACGGTCTCCACTGGGGTGACCCAGACCTTGCCGTCACCGATTGCCCCGGTGCTGGCAGCCTTGACGATGGTATCCAGAATCGAATCGAGGTCTGAGTCATCGACCAAGACTTCAACCCGGACCTTTGGGACTAAATCGATTGTGTACTCGGCGCCACGATAGACCTCGGTGTGACCCTTTTGGCGACCGAAGCCACTCACTTCTGAAACTGTCATTCCACGAACACCTGCTGCCTGCAATGCATCTTTAATATCGCCAACACGATGTGGCTTAACGATTGCAGTAATTAATTTCATTAGCGAAGTTCGTGCTTCTCGTTGTAACGAGCATATGAGTCATTGATTTCTTGCTCGGCTTGATCGTGGCCGACCCAATCGCCACCGTGTACTTCTTTACCTGGCTCGAGCGTCTTGTAGACCTCGAAGAAGTGCTTGATCTCATCGAGTTCGTAGACCGGAACATCGGTGAGATCTTGGATTGCGTGCTTGCGGATATCTCCAGCTGCAACGCAGAGCAACTTGTCGTCGCCACCCTTCTCATCCGTCATACGGAACATTCCGACAACGCGGCATGAGACAACGCATCCTGGGAAGGTTGGTTCATCCAACATGATGAGCGCATCGAGTGGATCGCCATCAAGAGAAAGAGTGTTCTTGACGAAGCCGTAATCGTGGGGGAAACGTGTGGCGGTGAACAACATACGATCGAGGCGAACTTCGCCAGTGTCGTGGTTGATCTCGTACTTGTTGCGGCTACCCGCTGGAATTTCTACGACCACATCGAAGATCATTGGCTTCATTCGGGTATCTCCGTTGCTTGAGGTCGGGCCATCTCGAAAGATGGCTACTTGCTGTAAAGATTGGGGTGATCGACGGGGCTCGAACCCGCGACATCTCGGACCACAACCGAGTGCTCTACCAGCTGAGCTACGACCACCATATTTCTTATCGTGCTGGTTCTACGCTTGCGCGCAGAGGGAAAGTGTAATGGGTTTTCTCAGACGGCTACGCGGGGCGAAAGATCTGGCTCCGGTAGTAGTCCAACTCATCGATCGAGTCGCGGATATCGCCTAGGGCGCGGTGGTTGCCGGTCTTCTTTGGGGCGCTGAAGTAGGACTTTGGGTACCAGCGGCGGGCCAGCTCCTTGATCGTGCTGACATCGATCGTCCGATAGTGCAGGTATGCGGCCAATTCGGGGAGGTCACGGTTGATGAAGCCCCGGTCGACCGAGACTGAGTTGCCAGCCAATGGGGATTTGCCCGCCCCTGGGGCATATTTATTGAGGTAGGCCAGGATCTGAGCCTGGGCATCCTCGAGTTCGACCCCGCCTGGGATCTCGGTGATGAGGCCGGAATCGGTATGCATCTGGCGGACGAAGTCGTTCATGCCAGCCAACTGCTCATCGGTTGCCCGGATGACGAGGTCGACGCCTTCGCCCAGGACGTTGAGCTGGGAGTCGGTGACCAAGACGGCGATTTCAACCAAGACATCTCTATTGAGATCTAGCCCTGTCATTTCGCAGTCGATCCAGATCAGATTAGGCGCATCATTACTCATATGTGGGTAAGGGTAGGGCATTTTGGGGCAGAGGGTATCTTCACCCCTCGTTCACCTTCTGTTCACCATCTGCACGCATACTCGTCCTCAACAAGGGGGAGGATCCGCAGGTGAGTTCATCAACGCTGCAATCAAATATCGCCCTCCCGGATAAGCGCGAGATCACAACCACCCCACGTCTCTCGGATCGAATCTTCCGCGGTGTTGTGACTGGTGGCGGATTATCTTCGCTCGTCATCCTTGGCTTGATCCTGATCTTCCTTGCTTACGAGGGCTACAACACCCTTAAAGCTCAAGGTATCCACTTCTTCACCGGCAGCAAGTGGGCTGCAACGACTGGCGCTAATGGCCACGTAGATTTCAAGGCATCGCACTTCGGAATCGCAGCGATGTTGATCGGTACTTTGATCTGCGCAACTATCGCAGTGTTGATTGGTGTTCCAATCGCTGTGAGCGCATCGATCTTCTTAACTTTCTATGCACCACAAGCAGTGAAGAAACTTGCTGTGACTGTTATCGATTTGATGGCAGCTTTCCCATCGATCCTCTTCGGACTTTGGGGTTACTTTGTGCTTGATCCGATAGGCGTCTATTGGGCCAAGCTCATCCATAAGTACTTCAATTGGATTCCAATCTTCCAGATGCCAGCAGGTCCATACTTCGATCGCTCTCCATTGATCGCTGGATTGATCTTGGCAGTAATGATTATTCCAATCGTCACATCAATCTCTCGCGAAATCTTTGCTCAGACCCCACTCGATCGCATTCAAGCTGCTTATGCGCTTGGTGGAACGAAGTGGGCAATGATCAAGAATGTTGCATTCCCATATGCCCGAAGCGGTGTTGTTGGTGGAACGATGTTGGCACTCGGTCGCGCGATGGGTGAGACCGTTGCGGTATATACCGTTCTCAATATTGTCTATCAGATCAACTGGCATATCTTGCTTGGCGCCGGCGGAAACGTTGCATCGATGATCTTGCTTCAATTTGGTGATGCTAGCCAAGAAGAAGTGAAAGCTTTGATGGCGGCTGGTCTTGTGCTCTTCGCGATGACCTTGATCGTCAACTCGATCGCTAATCTCATTGTTAATCGCTCAGTTAAGGGCCGCTCATGACCACAGTTGCGCCAGTCAAAAACTTTGATGATGTAAAGCCACAGACCCCGTGGTCTGCATCAATGCGCGATCGTCAGATGACTCTTGGTCTTGTCATCGCGGCTGTAGTAACAAGTTTTGTCATCGTTGGCATCACGCCAATGAAGGGCAAGCTCGCTTACTTTGTCATCTTCTTTGCCGCACTCCTTGCTCTTGATTACACATATTCACGTTTGAAGTTTGGCAAGGCTGCCGGTGTCGATAGTTTCTTTAAGACGCTCTTCACTGTTGCAATCTGCATCACTGTTCTTCCGATCGTCAGCATTCTCTGGTCAGTCTGGCAGCGCGGTCATAAGGGACTTCACTGGACGCTCTTCACTCAGAATATGAAGCAAGCAGATTTCACTGGCCCTGTCGGACAAGGCGGATTGATCCACGCGATCATCGGTACTTTGATCATCATTGCGATCGCTGTTGTGATCAGCGTTCCAATCGGAATTCTTACTGCTATCTATCTCACTGAAATTCGTGGACGCTTCTCTCGTCCAATCGCATTCTTAGTTCAGGCGATGAGCGGCGTGCCTTCAATCGTCGCCGGTCTCTTCATCTTGGCCGCGATTGTTTATCCTCTTACTCGCCACTTCAATGGCTTCGAGGGATCTATCGCACTTGCGATCTTGATGATTCCAACAGTTGCTCGTACATCAGAAGAAGTCTTGCGATTGATCCCAGAAGATCTTCGTGAAGCTGGTCTTGCACTTGGCGGAACTCAATGGCGCAGCGTGGCATTGATCGTTATTCCAGCTGCACGTAGTGGCTTGTTCACCGCGATCATCCTTGGCGTTGCTCGCATCATTGGTGAGACGGCACCAATCGTTCTGCTCACTGGTGGTGCAAATGTCATGAATATCAATCCATTTAGTGGCACGATGGAATCGCTTCCGCTCTATATCTGGACTGGCCTGCTCGCAGGTACACCTGAATCGTTTACTCGCGCTTGGGCTGGAATCTTGATCCTCCTTGCCCTTGTGATCATCCTCTTCACTGGGGCTCGCTACCTAGGTTCGAAGAAGGCGGCGAATTAACATGACAGATGAAGCCAATAACGACATTACTAACGAAAACAACGGAGAAGAGAAGGCAATGGAGACAAAGAACAACTCATCACTCGCCTCGGTATCGGCAGCTCGCGCCGCCAAGGTCGGAGAGTCTCGCGTGGGAACTGGTGCAATCGGAGTAGGTCTTGAGGCGCGCGGCGTTCATGCCTGGTTCGGTCAGAAGCACGCCCTTGCCAATGTCTCAATGGATTTCTGGCCAGGAACAGTGACTGCTCTCATCGGACCATCAGGTTGCGGTAAGTCGACCTTCCTTCGCACACTCAACCGTATGCACGAGTTCATTCCAGGTGCTGCGATGGCTGGTGAAGTTCTTCTTAATGGTGACGATATCTATGCACCAGGAACCGACGTTACAAAGATCCGTCTCAAGGTAGGTATGGTCTTCCAGAAGCCAAATCCATTCCCATCGATGACGATCGAAGAGAACGTTCTTGCCGGTCTCAAGCTTGCTCAGCTCAAGGTTGAAAATAAGAATGAACTCCTTGAAGAGTGCCTCACTCGCGCCGGTCTCTGGAATGAAGTGAAGGATCGCCTCAAGTCACATGGCGGTGCGCTCTCTGGCGGACAACAGCAGCGTCTCTGTATTGCTCGCTCACTCGCAGTTCGCCCACAGGTCTTGTTGATGGATGAGCCTTGCTCAGCACTGGATCCAGGATCAACCTTGAAGATCGAAGAGACCATTGGCCACCTCGCAGATTCTGTAACGATCATCATCGTTACTCACAATATGCAGCAGGCAGCTCGCGTCTCAGATAACACCGCATTCTTCCTCTCAGATGGCGGTCCAGGACAGATGATCGAATCCGGCCCAACAAATGAGATCTTCTCTCGTCCAAAGGATGAGCGGACCGAGAACTACGTAACAGGTCGTTTCGGTTAAGCCGTACTCTCAGCAGTAATTTACTTTGCCCCTATACCTCAAGTAATCGAGGCGATAGGGGCAAAGTTGTTTACCGTCTGTTCACCTTTGGTTCACAGCGCATTCAGCCTTAGTCAGCCTCGAGTTTCTCCAACTTTCTAGTATTCAGACACGTTCTACCCGTCATGATCCCTATTGAGAGGCCTTACATGAAGATTTCACGTTCAGTAAAGATCGCAGTGGCAGCAGTTGCCCTCGCTCTTGTTGGAACACAAGCATCTTTCGGTGCTGCAACAATCAACGGCGATGGTTCAACCTTCGCTCAGCCACTTCTTTCAACATGCAAGACTGCATGGCAGTCAGCAACTGGTAACACCTTCGGTGCATACCCAGGAAACGGTTCAGGAACCGGTATCGCAAATGCAAAGAACGGCATCAACGATTACAACTTTGCTGACTACCCATCAGGTGTTGGCGTCAACTCATACCCAGCTTATGCAAATACAAAGATCGTTCAGATCCCTGCAGTAGCTGCTCCAATCGCAATCGCTTACAACCTCGGCGGTCGCTCACAGGCACAGACACTCTTCCTCTCACAGAACACACTTTCAGATATCTTCGCTGGCAAGGTCACAATGTGGAACGATCCAGAGATCAGCAAGGACAACAACGGTTCAACAACAGTTGTTACCTACAAGCTCGACGCTACTGGAAACCCTGTCAAGGTAAATGGCAAGCCAGTTGTTCTTAAGACAACAACAGTTGTTCGCCACTTCACACTTCCTGCACAGACAATCAAGCTCGTTGTCCGTTCAGACGGTTCAGGTACTACCTACAACCTCGTCTACATGCTTGCAAAGCTCTTCCCAGCAACATGGTCAAATATCTCTGACAACAACAACGCAAAGCTCAGCAACACTTTCTCAAAGGATTACCCAGGAGCAGCTAACGATCTCCTCGGACGTATCCAGCAGGTAAAGGGTTCAGCTCTCGTTGCAGCACAGATTGCAAAGACACCGTACTCAATCGGTTATGCAGAAGCTAACTTCGCAAAGAATGCTGGTCTTGCTTCAGCTGCAATCCAGAACGCTTCAGGCGCATACCAGACTCCAACTGCTGCTGGTGTTGCACAGTTCCTCGATGCTGCGACATTCGCTGCTGACGGTGCTGCAACATTCAACTATGCAGATAAGAACGCTGGAGATTACGTCCTAGGAATCATCTCCTACGGTCTCGTTGATTCATCAGTAACAGGCGCTGCAGCAGCTGCTGTTAAGTCATTCTTGACTTACGTAGTAAGCGATGCTTGCCCAACAACTGACTCAACACTCCAGTTCACAACTTTGCCACCAAAGCAGAAGGCAGTTGCCTTGGCTTTGATCGCAAAGCTTCCAAACGCGTAATTAAGTAGCCCGCTACTTAACAAGCAATAGAAAGACCCCGCCATTCGAGGGACTGGCGGGGTTTTTTCTTGCCCAAAATCGGCTAGCAGTGAAGGGAGATCTGGCGCGCCCGGCTGGAATCGAACCAGCGGCCTACCGCTTAGAAGGCGGTTGCTCTATCCGACTGAGCTACGGGCACCAAGTGATGGATTAATTCTACTTGGAACTAACACGATAGAGTTCCGCACTATGGCTGAGTTCATTTATACGATGAAGAAGGCGCGTAAAGCGCATGGCGATAAAGTCATTCTTGATGATGTGACCCTTGCCTTCTACCCAGGCGCGAAGATCGGCGTCGTAGGCCCTAACGGTGCCGGTAAATCGACCGTTCTACAGATCATGGCAGGCCTTCAGACCGCCTCAAATGGTGAAGCCTTCCTCTCACCTGGCTA
>Ga0208381_1000271_pt1 | contig 20132 bp, 20 predicted proteins | sample CryBogCBE13Jul09_FD_184572 | JGI IMG/M metagenome (GOLD analysis project Ga0208381, IMG submission 184572) | Freshwater microbial communities from Crystal Bog, Wisconsin, USA - CBE13Jul09 (SPAdes) (version 2) | ecosystem: Environmental > Aquatic > Freshwater > Lake | place: Crystal Bog...
TGCCCATATCAAATCCACCCATCCGGGTAAGACTCACCACTTCACCAGCAGACATGGCGCATACCATCGCATCACAATGATCACGCCTTGCTTTAAGAGCTTCAATCACTGGCTTAAAGTGATCCTCCATAAAGAGCATGGTCACAATCAAAATATCTGCTGATTGAATATCTGCAAGACAGCTTTCTAGCGCCTTGCTATCAACTGTCCAGCTAGATGCCGCATGAATAGTCAATTCCAAACTAGACATTTTCTTTTTCAGAGCATGACGAGCTCTCTCAGTCGCACTGGCTAAGTGCGTATCCATCGTAATGATGGTGACTCTCATTGACGGACGCTTATCTGCCATAGTGAGCCTTTGCATCGTAGAGAGTTTCAATCGTGATTTGGCTGATGCCGTGCTCTACTGCAAACTTCTCCGTGTTACGCCGCGCTTTACCTCGCACAAAGAACGGAATTTTTCCCAATTCTTTTTCAGCAGCAGTATCCCAAAGATTGGCTGATTTATCACCATTAAAGATTTCAACATTAACTTGGGACGCTGGAGCAGTAACTGCATCGCTAGCATTCGCAGCAAGCGGAGCATGCTCTTTTGCACTTGCACTTCCATGACCTAGGTGAGATGGCGCTGCTTTAGCACTGAATTCAAAATCATCCCGGAACATCATAATCAGATGTTCTTCAAGCCCCATCATCAGAGGATGAATCCATGTATCAAACAGAACATTTGCGCCCTCAAAACCCATTTGAGGTGAATAGCGCGCTGGAAAGTCCTGGACATGCACTGGAGCTGAAATCACTGCACAAGGAACACCCAATCTCTTGGCAATATGACGTTCCATTTGAGTGCCTAGAACCAGATCTGGAGCTAATTCAGATACCTTTTGCTCGACCTCCAAATAATCATCAGTAATCAGCGCTTCGATACCATACGATTTTGCTGCCTCACGCACTTCACGAGCAAACTCACGGCTATACGTTCCTAAACCAACTACCTTGAAACCAATTTCTTCGGCGGCAACTTTAGCTGCAGCAATAGCATGGCTTGCATCACCGAAAATAAAGACCCGTTTGTCGGTTAAATAGGTTGAGTCAACTGATTTGGCATACCAGCGCGCCCGCTCTTCTTGCGAAGCCAAGATAGCTTCTGGATCAAGGCTGGCTAACTGCGCTACTTCACGAACAAAGGCCTTGGTGGCCTTAGTGCCAATTGGAATTGTTTTTGTAAATGGCTGGCCAAAAGTTTTATTCAACCAAGTGCAAGTGAGTTGACTAATCTCGGGATAAAGCGAGACGTTAAAATCTGCTTCTGGGATCTTTGCCAGATCAGATACAGATGCATTTAAAGGAGCTGCTACTCTCACTTCAATACCTATAGATTCCAATAAGCCGGCAATCTCCTGGACATCATCACGATTTCTAAAGCCTAAAGCTGTTGGTCCCAAAATATTGCAAGTAGGTTTCTGACCTTCTTGCTTACTAGCAGTGCGATTCTCTTGATACTGTTGTGCTGAAATAGATTTATCTACAGCCACCAAACCACGCACAATGTGATAAAAAGTTTCCGAGGCACCCCAGTTTTCTTTTTTCTGATACGAAGGTAACTCGAGAGCAATCACTGGGATCGGCAGAGTAAGTGCCCTAGCTAAGCCACCTGGATCATCCTGAATTAACTCGGCTGTACAAGACGCCCCAACAATCATCGCCTTAGGTTGAAAACGCTGATAAGCATTATTCACACAATCCTTGAATAGCTGGGCAGTATCGCCCCCTAGATCTCTTGCCTGAAATGTCGTGTAAGTAACCGGAGGACGTTTGCGAGATCTGCCAATCATCGTGAATAGTAGATCTGCATAAGTATCTCCTTGGGGCGAATGCAGAACATAATGTAAGTCCGTCATTGATGTAGCAATCCGCATCGCACCAATATGTGGAGGGCCTTCATATGTCCATAGCGTTAGTTGCATAGCCCTATTCCTTATGCCGCTAACTTCATACTGCGATTTAAAGGACGCGCAAAAAGCTCTGCCAAATCAGCGGCCTGCTCATATCCATGCACGGGACTAAATACCAGCTCAATTGACCACTTTGTAGTAATTCCCTCTGCCTCTAAGGGATTTGCCAATCCCAAACCACAAACAACGATGTCTGGCTTATCTGCACGACATCTATCTAGTTGCTTTTCAACGTCCTGACCTTCAACAATGCGAGAGTTTTCAGGAAGCAAGTCCAACTCGACCTCCAAGTGCTGCTTATGTAGGTATGGAGTGCCTATTTCTAGGACTTTCATACCGCACTCTTGAGAAAGGAAGCGCGCCAATGGAATTTCTAGTTGGGAATCTGGGAAAAACGAGATGCGTTTGCTTTCTAACATTGGTATGTAACGTGCCAAGGCCTTCTGAGCTCGCTCAATTTTGGGCCGTGTTACCTCATCAAATTTCTGAGCGCTCACCCCCCATTGATTAGCTGCTGCTTTGAGCCAAGCGCTTGTGCCCTCAATTCCAAACGGGAATGGTGCTGAGATTCTTTTGGCGCCGCGCTCCTCAATCAGCCTTGCTGTTTCAGCTAAAAATGGTTGCGCAAGTAGATATTGGGTATTGCTATGAATTTCCATCTTTTGTTGAGAATTTTTTGGCGGGAAAAATGAAACTCGAGCAATCCCTAGCTCATTGAAGAGGCGCTGAAATTGATCTTCAACGACATCTGGTAAACAACCCACAACCAGTAGATTTTTTTCCTCAGCCATGACTGGTTTAGGAATTTCATTTACTAATGAGGCAAGACAAGCATCCTCACCCTGGGTGAAGGTAGTTTCAATACCGCTTCCTGAATAACTCAAGATGCGACATTGATTTAAAAATTCTTTATTTAATCTTTGTGCAGCTCTTGAAAGATCAAGCTTGATGACTTCGGAAGGGCATGAGCCAACCAAAAATAGCATTTTGATATCTGGGCGACGGGTCAGCAGTGATTTCACGACACGATCTAACTCCTCATGCGCATCAGCAATCCCCGCAAGATCACGATCATCAATGATGGCAGTGGCAAAGCGTGGCTCTGCAAAGATCATCACGCCGGCGGCTGATTGGACCAAGTGGGCACAGGTGCGGGAGCCCACTACCAAGAAGAAGGCATCTTGAATTTTGCGATGCAGCCAAATAATGCCTGTTAGACCACAAAATACTTCTCTTTGGCCGCGCTCTTTATAGATAGGAATATTTTTCCCTACGCTACTGAGGTGATCTTTAGGTAAGTCTACGACGGCATTCATGCAGTGACTCCCTTATTAATTTGTAAGCGAGCCATACGGAGCTTGTATATGAATTGACCGGCATTAATAAAATAAGATGCATAGGCGGCCAATGCTAGATACATTAGTCCACGCTGACTCATACCACCCTCATAGAGGAAGTAGAGATAAAGGGTATGCAGTGAAATGACCAACATACTAAATACGTCTTCCCAGAAGAAACTTTCTGCGAAAAGGTATTTACCAAAAACAACCTTCTCCCAAATACTTCCTGTCAACATGATTAAGTAGAGAAATACCGTTTTAATCACTACTGAAATGGTTGCCAATGCATATCCATCTCCAGTGATGAGATAGCGCAGCACTAAAGAAAGGCTAATAAGACATACCAAGAATTGAATAGGCGCTAGAATTCCCTGAACCAAGGTCCAAACTGTGGCATCGCGTCTTGCACGCTGCTCTTGGTTATAAAGTGGCTTACTAATCGTCATTTTTTGAGGCTGCCTCATTGGCTATGTGTAAACAAAACTTTACGCCAAAATTGCTCTACAAAAACTAGTACTTTCCCTGATATATAGGGATAAATGTAGGTATTAACCCTCAATATTACAAATTTATTGCTTTAAATCAATCATAAGTGTAATAATTATTTTACATTTAATTGTCATTTAATTGACAGGCATTACCTAAAGGGCTATTTAGTGAATTCATTAGCTAAAAAAGAACTCATCAAAGAAGTAGTCAGCACTCAATTACCAGTCTTAATTGAGGAGATTGAACGCAAAGTAGATGTCTCAGCATCTAGGACCCCCTCTAATCAAAATTGGGTTCAATCGGCCCAAGTCAAGCAAAATCAATATTGCAATACGCTAGATGAAGAGGAAATAAACAAACTTACCAATCTTTTACTAGATAGCAAAGAGGGCTCCTTTGAACTAGCCATCACCGTACTCAAAACCCACGGCGCCTCAATTGATTACATTGTTTTAGAGCTCATTCCAGAAATTGCCAGTAGATTTGGTAAGCAGTGGGAAGATGACAGTCTTAGCTTTGCAGACGTATCAATGGGAGTAAGCAAGCTTGAAAGAGTGATACATAAGCTCGATTACCTCTTTCAAGCTAATCAACTAGATCGACAGCAAAATAAAGCGATTTTTATTTCTGGATTCCCCGGCTCTCAACATAGCTTGGGCACTCTCATTTTTGCCAATTTTCTAACGTTTTCTGGTTGGCAAGTGCATCGCCCTAATCAAGTAAATATTGACTCTATTGTCTATGGAGTGTCTTCAAAAATGCTCCAAGCAATTGCCATTTCGGTATCAACCAATCAGCAGCTTGAGCAACTTCCAAGCTTGATTGATTTACTCAGACAAAAATCTCAGAACTCCAAAATCATTGTTCTTGTTGGTGGTCCGCTTTATAATAGGGCGCCCGAAGCTTTTAATCATATTCAGGCGGAAGTTAAAGCGTTTAGCCCTGAGGAATCTGTTCAAAAACTTGAGCAACATCTCAGCCAATTAGAAAAATAATACTTAGATAAATAAGTAGAAAATAAAACGTGACCAAAATTTATAATTTAGATACTTCTGAATTAAATAACTTAGATGTAAATTTGGCAGCTGATCTGCTGGCTCTGTCTGTAGATTTAACGCTCATCGTGAATGAGTCTGGCGTCATTGAAAAAGTAGTTGATGGCTCAAAACCGGTTGCAGCATATACATCCTATCTAATTGGGAAAAAATGGCTTGATACTGTGGCCATTGATAGTCAACCAAAAGTCAATGCCCTGCTCAAGACGCGCGAAGATCAGGATGAGCAAAAGTGGCGCCAAGTGAACCAAGAGATTAATGGGGATACTTCTCTTCCAATTCAATTTAGTACTATATTTTTTCCTAAACAAAATAAATTAGTCGCCATTGGCAAGGATCTCAGCAGCATTTCTATGCTGCAACAAAAATTAGTTGAATCTCAACAAGAAATTGAGCGTGATTATGCGAATCTTCATGCCATTCAAAATCGCTACTTACAACTCTTTAACAGCATTGATCAAGCCTATCTGATTGTGGATAGTCAGACTTTAAAGATTATTGAAGTGAATAAATCGGCTGGTTTTTTAGTTGGTGATCTGAAAAAAATTCAAGGCAAGCTTTTTGTCAATTTATTTCCTACTAAAGACCACGAGGCAATACAAAGTTACATTTTGGAATCTAAGGCTGGAATACTGCAATCCTCTTTCCAAACATCCCTCGAAAATTTAAAAGAAAATGTAGAAATTTCGAGCTCGCTATTACGCGAGGGCAATCAAAATGTTTGCCTGGTCTCCATTAAGTCTAAGTCTCAAGCTGCGAATCTCGGCACAGTGAATGAGCAAGCCGCACTGCTCTCACAAGCCATGGAAGACTTCCAGGATGGCTTTATTGTTTGCAGTACTAATGGAGTCATCCTCACAAGCAACAATACATTTGTCTCGATGTCTCAATCAACACAAAAAGAGAGTGTCTTAGGCAAATCTCTTGAGATATGGCTTGGAAGAGCTAGTGTTGATCTCAAAATTATTTTAGGTACCATACGTGAGCATGGATCCATCAAGGACTATGCAAGTACGATCACGGCAGATGATGGCAGCTCACCGGTAGATGTACGAATTTCTGCTATCAGCTTTAACAGCGGCAAACTCTCTTTAGTTGCTATTGCTATTCATCCGATTTCTAAAGGCTTAAATGAACCAGCAGATAAGCCTGATAATCTGGGCAAGAACGCCAAAGAACTGACCCAATTGGTTGGCAAAGTACCGCTCAAGCAAATTGTGACTGAGACTACAGACATTATTGAAAAATTGTGTATTTTGGCTGCCCTAGATCTCACGATGTCCAATAGAGCATCGGCAGCCGAGCTGCTAGGCTTATCAAGACAGGGGCTCTATATCAAAATGAGACGTTTTGGCATTGTGGATAGCAATGCTAGCGATGATATTGACGCCTAAGATCACATGAATGATCAGACAGCAGTATTAGGTTTAATTGATATTGCGTCGAATTCTAGAGGGTGGGGAATTTTAAGATACATCCTTGGTAAATCTCCCTTTCAAAATAGTCCAGGTCTGCAGTTTTGCAAAGTACTAGGCTCTGGATTTAATGGTGGGTTTAGCACTAAACCTAGCCTCACCAAGCAAGGCTTCTTTTGTGTTTTTGATAGCGCAGACAACGCCGCTCGGTTTGAAGAGTCTTCCTCTATTCTTAAGGCATATCACGATCATGCTCATGAATTCTTTTTAGCAAGCGTACAAGCCTACTCTAGTCGAGGCTACTGGTCTGGCTTCTCTTTGTCTTGCACAAATACCAACCCTCCAGTGAATGGCCCTATTGCATCTTTAACAAGAGCATCCATTAGACCAAGCAAGGCAAGGCAATTTTGGGCCAAAGCAAAACCTGCAGAAGATGCAATTGCATTAGCATCAGGAAAAATTTTGACAGCGGGAGTTGGAGAAGCGCCCTACTTGCGTCAAGCAACCTTCACCATATGGGATAACGCTCAATCCCTTGAGCAATATGCCCAGCAAGGTGCTCATCTCTCTGCGATTAAAGCCGCATATGGTCAAGATTACTTCTCTGAATCTATGTTTACGCGATTCAGAGTCATCAAAGCACAAGGAATTTGGCAAGGCAAGCATGTCGAAATCCCCTAAGATTCTGATCGTTGGCGCAGGCATTGGTGGACTTACTGCCGCTCTTGAGCTTGCGCATCATGGACTAGATGTCACCGTATTAGAAAAAAGTCAGCGCCCAGGGGGCAAGATACGTCAAGTCATTGTCGATAATGCGCTGATTGATTCTGGTCCAACTGTTTTTACAATGCGCTGGATATTTGAAAAGCTGTTTGCTGATTGCGATGAAAACTTTGCTACAGAGTTTGAGCTTGAAGCCTTAGATATTCTTGCACGCCATAGCTGGGGTGATCCGCCACTAGACTTATACGCAGATACTCAGAAAAGTGCCGATGCTATTGGTCAATTTAGTGGCGCCAAGCAAGCTCAATTATTTTTAGAGTTTTGCAGAACTGCTAAAAAAGTATATAGCGCATTAAAAGGTCCGTTTATCGAATCCCCTCGCCCAAATATGATGGGTATGATGTCCGCCTTAGGTCTACAAAAGAGTAAAGTGCTTTGGGATATTGGACCATTTAGCAGTCTCTGGTCTTCTCTTGAAAGCTATTTTCCAGATCCACGCTTACATCAATTGTTTGGTCGCTATGCAACCTACTGTGGATCATCTCCGTACCTAGCACCAGCCACACTCATGTTAATTACTGAAGTAGAAATGGAAGGTGTGTGGTCAATTAAAGGGGGTATGGCTAAAATCCCCGAAGTGATTTCACGCTTGGCGCAAAAAAAGGGTTGTCAGTTTCAATATGGAGCCGAAGTTCAATCTCTCCAATTTACTGGGGCTAAGGTTAGCGGCGTTCAGCTGAGCTCCGGTGAGGTAATTGAATGTGATTACCTGATATTTAATGGCGATATCAATGCTTTACAAAGGGGCTTGCTTGGCAAACAGGCAAATATAGCTATTCCAAAAAACCTTAAACAAACAGATTCTCTTTCTGCGTTGACCTGGTCGATGCGGGTTAAAGCTACTGGCTTCCCATTGGTAAGACATAATGTTTTTTTTAATCAACCATATAAAAGCGAATTCACAGATATATTTGAGAAGAAAAAATTACCGAGCAATCCTACTGTCTATATTTGTGCTCAAGACAGAAAGGATCTAGCAAATAATAATAATGACTATGAAAGACTTTTTTGCCTAGTCAACGCACCTGCTTACGGTGATAATCAATTTCATGATGATGAGGAAATAGAACGATGCGAACAAAAAGCGTTTTCACTCATGCGCCAGTATGGCCTTCAACTACAGGATGCGCAGATAACGCGGACATCCCCTCACGAATTCACCAAACTATTTCCGGGACGCGGTGGAGCTCTGTATGGTCAAGCTACCCACGGCTGGATGAGCTCCTTTCAGCGCCTAGGCTCTCAGTCGCAAATTCAGAATCTTCTGCTAGCGGGAGGCAGCACTCATCCGGGGCCGGGAGTTCCTATGGCAGCAATGTCAGGACGATTGGCGGCCGCCACCCTGATGGCACACCTCGGTTTGACCAAGCAGTAGATCCCGGTAACTATCTCTGGTGGTATGTCGACGGCATCAGTGATGATGGACTGTATGGATTTAGCATCATTGCATTTGTCGGCAGTGTTTTCTCGCCCTATTACGCTTGGGCTAATAAAAGAAAGTTGGCGCCTGCAGATGACTACTGTGCAATCAATGTAGCTCTCTATACCCCCAGAAAAAAATACTGGACGATGACAGAGCGAGGCCAAAATGCCATTGAGAGAACTGCGCATCAGTTTACTGTCGGCCCAAGTCATCTGCGTTGGGAAAATGGACTACTCACAATTCAGATTGACGAGCGAGTCCCATTGCTGGGTAATAAAGTTCAGGGGGGTATTAAAATATTTACTGAGCAACTCTTCAATCAAGTTATAGGGCTTGATGATCTTGGAAAACATCGCTGGGGACCCATCGCACCCTCGGCAAGAGTAGAGGTTGGCTTTACAAACCCTTCACTTCAGTGGCAAGGAAATGCTTATTTTGACTCTAATGAAGGTGATGAAGCGATCAGCAAGCCTTTTAGTGAATGGGATTGGTCAAGAGCACACCTCAAAGATGGCAGTACTGCAGTCATTTACGACGTCAGACAAAAGAACGGCAATGAGCGAATCATTGCCAGCAAATTTAATACGGATGGCACCGTAGAATCATTTGTAGCACCAGAAAGAGTTTTACTTCGTAAAACCGGCTGGGGAATACAGCGCAACATGCGCTCTGAAAGCCATGGGGATACTAGCGTTGCCCTATTAAGCACTTTTGAAGATACGCCTTTTTATGCGCGCTCGATGCTCAAATCGCGCCTGCTTGGTGAAGAGGTGATTTCAATGCATGAGACCCTGAATGTGAAACGCTTAGAGTCCAACATCGTGCAGTTTATGCTGCCTTGGAGAATGCCCAGAAATCCAACCCGGATGTTCTAAAGTAAAAGTGTCAAACTTTTCTTAATGTTGCGCTAGAGAATTGAAAGACTGTACTTTTCTGTGCTCAATCTTTTCTATTAAGCCGACTACCCAGATCAATCTATCCTCTACCGAGCCGGTGTAATGCGCATAAGGAGCCTCAGGCTCGACGGCATCGACTAAAAACTGAATAGACGGAATTTTAGTGAGGCCATGATTTAATTTACTACTGTAAATCGTCGATTGCAGAGACTTCAGCAAGAGTAATATCTTTTTCTTCTTAGAAACCACCGCTCTATGACTAATGCTATCTAAACCTTGTCGCTCGATTTGCCGACTAATTTCAGAATAGATAAGACCCGCAGCAGCAATTGCAGAACGGCAATTGCGAGGTAAACCTACAATACCATAGGAAGCACGCTCATACATTTCATCTGCATGCGTTATCAGCCTCTGAATTACCCTAGATATGGCATCATTGAAAACAGGTTTTTCTAACCAATCATCAGGATCAATACCCTCCGCTACTAACCAGTCTCTTGGTAAATATAAGCGGTTATTTCTAGCATCCTCACCAACATCCCTGGCGATATTGGTGAGCTGCATAGCTAAACCCAGCTCGCACGCACGCTCTAATACACTGCGGTCACGAACACCCATAATCAGAGTCATCATGGCGCCTACTGTCGAGGCTACTCTCGCAGAGTAGTCACATAACTCATCAATGGTTTGATATTGCCTGCCATTGCGGTCCCATCTAAAACCTTCTACCAAAGCCTCTAAGATCTCCCGCGGAATTAAAAAGCGTTCCACCACAATGGCAATGGCTCTGTCAGCCGGAATATCTACTGGATTTTGCGCATAAATACGATCAAGGCGATATTCAATTTGCTTGATCACATCCTCAGGAGCATGCTGATCATCCACCATATCATCCAATAAACGGCAAAAAGCGTACAAAGCAATTGCTGAGTCTCGTATCTTGGTCGGTAGTATTTTGGCCGCCGCAAAGAATGATTTGGAGCCATCACGCATGAGATTCTCGCAAGACTCTAGATCAATCTGAAACCCATATTCTGAGGTAATGGCCCTATCAAGCATGATGAACCACCATTTTTGCGGGAGTAATGAGTGAATCTAATGCTTTGGCTGAAGAGAGCACGCCTGGTATGCCAGCGCCTGGATGAGTGCTGGCGCCAACCATATACAGACCTTCAATTTCTTCGCTACGATTATGGGGTCTAAACCAAGCACTCTGCGTTAAGAGAGGCTCAAGACCAAACGCGGCGCCTTTATAAGAAAGCAAGCGATCCTGAAAATCTTGCGGTGTCATCACAAATGATTCAACCAGATTTTCTTCTAACCCAGGTAGGACCGTTTCACTCAGCATCTTTGCAATAGACTGTCTATAGGATTCTGCAATCTCATTCCAATTGGTACCGCTATCTAAGTGCGGTACTGGTGATAAAACATAAAAAGTATCGCAACCACCTGGCGCAAGACTTGGATCGGTAGCTGTTGGACGATGCAAGTAGAGACTGAAGTCTTTGGCTAAATGATGGCGTTTGAAAATATCATCTAATAACTCTTTATAACGCTTGCCTAAAAGCATCATATGATGCGGCACTTGTGGATACTGTTTTTTAGTACCGAAATACCAGACAAAAAGACTCATGGAATACTTTCCATTTTCAATCTTTTTATCAGTCCAAACATTTCGATACTCAGGATCAATCAGATTTTTATAAGTCCAAGCGGTATCTGCATTTGATACTACTTTACTAGCGTACAAAACATCGCCGTTTTCCAATGTGACTCCAGTCACTTTATTGTCAACGATGTTAATTTTCTTCACTGTACTGGCATAACGAATGGAGACGCCTAGACCATCTAATAGCTTTACGAGCCCCTTGATAATTGCACCAGTACCACCCATAGCAGAGTGAACGCCCCATTTGCGCTCTAGGGAATTAATTAGTGCGTAGGCAGAGCTAACTGAAAACGGATTTCCACCAATCAGCAAAGGATGAAAGCTCATGACCTCTCTTAATTGAGGGTTCTTGATAAATTTAGCCACTAGGCTATATAAATTGTTCCAGGCCCGCATCTTAATCAAATTGGGCATCGCTTTGACTAAATCCCCAATGCTGTCAAACGCAACATCGCCTAAATCCTCAAATGCATGCTTGTAACAATTTTCCGCTTCTTCTAAGAAGAGCAAATAACCAGGCAAGTCCTTTGGGCTGAATTTAGCAACTTCTGCTTTCATACTCTCTAAATCGCCGGTGTAATTAAATACACGCCCATCAGAAAAGCGAATTTGATAAAAAGGGTCCATCGCACGAAGATCAACATCGTCCGACATCTTCTTGCCGCACAACTCCCATAATTCCTCTAAAAGAAAGGGGGCAGTGATGATTGTTGGACCTGCGTCGAATGTAAAGCCATTGCGGCGATGAACGTATGCTCTTCCGCCAGCACTACCGAGTCTCTCCAGAATCTGCACATCATACCCTTTGATGGCTAACCGTATTGCAGCTGCTAGACCCCCAAATCCAGAACCGATAACAATTGCTCGTTCGGGATGTTTGCCACAGCTATAGGCTGCCATGTCCTCAGGGATCTTAAATTGATCGACCTTTTGATCCATTAGGACACCTTTAGTTCAAATCCTTGCCGACCAACTGCATCAACAAGGATTTGGCCATTAGACTATTGGTTATTGGCAACTTGATTACCCTCTTTTGGCTTGCCATTATTAGGAGCAAGGAAGGGGTAATCTTGCAACATGCTCTTACCATAAAGAGGCTTGTTAACACCCTGATGGCAAGTAGCGCAGTTTGCCTTAGCTACATCACCACCCTGACCTTTACGGTGATCAGGGAAAGTATAGGCCAAAGGTGTCATAAAGTTGGTATTCACATCCTTCAGCATCTGAATACCATACCATGCTTGCACACGCTGCGGAGTACTTTGCTCCCAACTACTAAAGGCACGACTGTTGTGACAGAAAGTGCAATTTGCTCCAAGCGAGCGAGACATATGGGACATCACACCATAAACATTTTCAGTGCTCTGTAGAAATGCTTTATGTCCCGTTGGTAATGCTGTATCACCAATCACCCTTGCTGGACCTGTATTTGCTACAAAATAACTACTGAACGCATTATTGGGCAAGGAGGCATAGGCACTTCCTACCAATGGATCATTTTGACCATTTTTATTCCCCAACATATTTCCGCCACGTTTTTCAACTGTATTGAACCAAACATTTTGCGGAATATTATTACCACGGTGACAGGTGTAACAAGTCACCCCTGTTGTCTTCACGTGATCACTCCAGTTGACATTAATACTTTGATTCATCTGAATCATTCTTCTGGCCACCGTCTTGGTATAGAGAGAATCGTCAGCAAAATTTGCGACGTTGTGGCAATAGGCACACCCCTGGTTAGGCGCAACCCAGGAAGTCATAGATACCATGAATGCGCCAAACTGCGCAGTACTTAGATTACCCAAGACTTTGACGTTTTTATAAACCGCACTAGCCTTCGAGCCATCAGGCGATGAGGGCATCGGTGGCGGCAATTCATTGAGCTTAGCCAGCTGCTCATTGGTACGAGGATTAATAATTTGATCCATACCAGTTCCACGAAAGCCAGTTTGTTTTGAATCAACAGGTGGACGCTCGCATGCCGTCAAGAATAGCATTGCAAGGAAACTCAATGCGAGTGCAAATTTTTGAGTCCAATTTTTCATTTTGCACCCCCTTTGGCTACTGGGGCTGCCGGCGCTTTTAGAGCTGGGTCAGCTACAGTCCCGTAAATCGCTGGATAAGCTGGCGCAATGTTATGTTTAACCCCCCATAAATACCAGTTATCCACTACCGTACCAGTGAGCAAAATTCCAATCCCGCCTGTTAAAGGAGTTAATACTGCAAACCACCAGGCCCAACGGTGAATGGACTCCATCGTGGCATTAAAGCCCATGGTCCATCTCCAGAACAAGGCGGCGCGCTCCGAAGCAGTTCCGCGATCCACAATCTGCTCAATTTCTCGTTCACCACCAAAACGACTCACAGCAAGAATCGTGGCGCCGTGCATTGCAAATAAGAGTACTGAGCCGTAGAGGAAAACAATTGAAAGCATATGAAACGGGTTATAAAACAGATTGCCGTAACGAATTGAGAAAGCCGATACCCAATCTAAGTGGGAAAAGATCCCAAAAGGTACGCCCTCACTCCAGCTACCCATTAATACAGGGCGTATTAAACCTAGCACCAAAAACAACCAAATTGCTGATGCAAATGCCCAAGGCACATGAGTGCCCATACCCAGCGCTTGGGCTCTGCGGAAAGTACGTAACCACCACAACATAATGGAGATTGTTGTAAATAAGCCAACAATTAACCACCAACCACCTTCATTCATGGGCGGAAAGGTCAGCCCATATTTAGGTGCTGGCGCATCTAACGATAACCAAAATAGTTTTCTTACAAACTGCAGTGGATTCCAGCCTACCTGGGCCAGCATATTCATACCAATAATGAAAAAAGCGGTCATGCCAAAAATTAAGGATGCAACTCCAAGACGTCCAAGGTACACAGGGCCAAGTTGCGCATTACCAATTCGACCCATGAGATGACTAAAACCAATCGTTTTAGTTCTCTCGCGCATATCGTATGCGTTAATTGGAACGCCATGACTAGCGGGACCGGTCACTTGCGTTTGTGTAAAAAGATTCTGATATTCCATCATGCTCTCCGCATTTTCATTTGAGCTAAAACTACCCCCAGATTGGTAAATTCAACCACCATGTCCACCATTCCGGCCAACCTTTAGTCCAAAATGGACCGCTAATCACAATACAAACAGCACTCCAAAATACTGCTGCTAGGGCTAAAAATAAGCCCAAACGGTGAATGCCTAAGGTGCCAACAGAGTAGCCAACAATATCCCTAAAGAAAGTGTCTTCATGTTCCGGCGTTCTCACGGTATGGCCAGGTTGAGGATTAGTGGAGGACAAAATTAATGCGCCATGAAGTGCGAGTGCTAATGTTGTTGTAAAAAATAATGTCACAGCAATCATGTGTGCAGGGTTGTAATGAAAGTGTAGATACTGATAGCCAGTATTAGAAACCCAATCTAAGTGACTCAGGATTCCGTAAGGGAAACCATAATGCCAAGCGCCCATTAGAACCGGTCTAATGACAACTAATGTGAAGTAAGCAAAAATTGCCATACTAAAAGCAGCTGGTACATGTAGGCCCATACCTAGTTTTCGAGAGATTTCTACTTCTCGCATAGCCCATGATCCAAAGGCTCCTAGCGCACAGATGGTAATGATTTGCCACAAACCACCCTCCATCATTGGCGCTACCCCAAGACCGTATTTCAGATCTGGTGGTGCAATATTGATTTGCCATGGATTGAAGACGCCCGCTTGAGAGGTACCCCAAAAAATCATTGCAGTCCCTAAGAATGCAAAGAAGAGGGTTGTAACCCCAAAAAAACCAACGTAGAACGGGCCTACCCAGAAATCAAAAAGATCTCCACCCACCAGAGTCCCGCCGCGTACGCGGTATTTTTTTTCAAAATTGAGCATGGCCATAAAGCGCTCCTAACATATTGAGAATATTTCTCAAAACAAATTAATCGTACGTAGACGAATACCTATTGCTAGAAATTCGCCTACGATTTGCACATCTAATTACTTCTTCGCTGCTGCAATTGCTGCTTTGTACTGCTCTTGACTCATTCCATCCAACCATTTGTACTGAGCAGTGCTCAATAAAATAAGATGAATCATGGCTGCCAAAGCAAATAGAAAAACGCCCTGTGCAACCATCGCACGTAACGGGTCGTATAGTTTCCATACTCTCCACATAATATTTCTCCTAATTTAAGTAAGACATAAAGCTGTAAACACCCGACTCAACTGACTTAAAGAATGAACCTCCGTCAGCCTCTGAAAATAACCAACTTTTCTGTGAGAAAGGCAACACAACCAAAATGAGGGCAACTACAAAGATCACCACATAACTAACTAAGAAAATAAACTTAAAGGACATGATGTCCTTAAGATCATTTTTATTGATTAAATCTGTATTGGTCTTCATATTCATTACTCCTTTTAGCTGCGTTATTTACTATGTACTTACTACTGCATCAAAAGAACCATGGACGCCAAGCCCATACAAGTATGTGCGCGACGACTGCGATAGCAACGAACCCTAAAAGACCTTGCACATAAAACGCATGGAATTCTTGAGCCTCTGCATCGGTAAGCCCAGATATAGATCTGTTTTCACTCATGATGACAACTCCTTGAAACTGACCTTACGGTCTTTTCTACATCACCCCTGTAGATTTGAGGATATGACCTGGAAGAGCCATATTGGTTTAACCCTTGATCAGGGTAATTTTTTTGTACTAGCTTCATACAACCTCTCCTGCTGCAATGGAGAAGGATGACTTCTGTACACAATCTACTGTGACTCTTTCAATATTTTGTTTACGGGCCTCAAGCTCTGCTTCATCACGCATTCTTTTTGCGGCCGATATTTGGGTAAGTACAGGTTGATTACTAATTAATTTGTTTACAAGCTCTTGTGCCTCTAATTCCCATGGCATAGCTTTAATTGAGCTCTGGACTCTAGCTGGTGTTTTATCAACCTTATCCATTTCTGAGCCCAGTGGCAGAATATTGAATAGCGCATCAAATAGAGCGTTACAAACCTCTTGAATTAAATACACTGAGCCCGCATATCCCATAAATGGAGTGCCGGTGTGTCTTCGAATAATCGCCCCAGGAAAAGATGCGGGGATATAAGAAAAACGTGCTCCGATCTCACTACCATACATCCGCTCGTTATAACTACCGAACATGACTAGTGGCGTTTTCTTCTGAACTAATTCTCGTATTTCTACATTATTTGTCTTATTACCTGGCATTCTAGGGACGGCAAAATTACAAGGAAGCCCCATCTCTTCCTCTAAAAAGTTTCGAACGCCGCGGGTATAAGTCTCATTGGCAACAATCGCAAAACTCGCTGTACCAAAAAAGTCTTGGGTTACTGAGCGCCACAAATCCCATACTGGCTTGAGCGTAGTGTGTTTTTCTTTTGCTATGAAGGGCTCTACATCCAACTCACAAAGCTCGCCTAGTTTTCGCAAAAAGGCTGTTGTGGATTGCATTCCGATTGGAGCTTGTAAGTAAGGACGCTCTAGGGTCTCACAAAGCAAACGTCCATACTCTCGGTACATGCATATATTAACGTCAGCATCAGCTAACTTTGGAATGTCGGCAAGGTGTGATCCCAGTGGGAACACCATATTCACTTCTGCGCCAATACCTTCGATTAAGCGTCTAATTTCCGCTAAATCGCTATATAAGTTAAAGCTTCCATATGAGGGGCCAATAATATTGACTCTAGGCTTTTCACCTGCAACTCTCTTGCGCTCTGGTATTTTTTTCAGACCATACTCTGTCCATAACCAATTCATAGCACGATTGGCGCACTGCCACTGATCTTCATCAATCGTTCGAGGTAAGAAGCGCTTAATTCCTGTGCCTTCTGGAGTAACGCCGCCACCAATCATTTCTGCGATTGATCCTGTTACTACAACTGCAGGCAAATCAGGATCGAGCACTTTGTGGGCACGCTTCATGGACTCTTCGGTACCCTCGCGGCCTAACTGTTCCTCTGCTAAACCCGTAACCACGATAGGTAGCTCATGAGGAGGTAACGCATCCGTGTAATGCAATACTGAAGTAACTGGCAAATTTTCACAGCCAACCGGACCGTCAATCACAACCTGCAAACCCTTCACGGCAGTGAAAACATAGACGGCGCCCCAATAGCCACCAGCGCGATCGTGATCTAGAACTAGCATTAGCCCATCTCCTCAGCTTTTTGTTTGGCTCGCGCTTTTTCCATGCGACGCCTTACATCAGCTTTAAATTCAGGACGGTCAACTGGTACTAATTCCCAAACACCAGTTGCATGATCTTTACCCACACCTTCAAAGAATGAGTTCATGGCATCAAAGCGATCTTGATTTGCTAATGCAGCATTGATCACTTGAGCTAATGAACCAGCTCCAGCTGCACCCATTAATGGTCGTGCTGAAATTAAGTTCGTGAAATACAGAGAAGGAATAGCCAATTCTTTGGCTTTTTGAACTACTGGTGTTGTGCCGATCACCAAATCTGGCTCGAATTCCTTCATCGCCGCAAGGTCTTGCTCAAGAGAAGCGCGATATTCAACATGCACGCCATGCTGCTCTAGCCAATCTAAGTCGGCGCTACTCCAAGCTGTTTTTGGACAGGCACTGCCGACGTAACGCACATCGGCACCACTCTCAACTAATAAACGCGCTACTAATAACTCCGAGCCTTCGTAGCCACTCAGAGTGATTCTTCCTTTGATCGGTTTTGCTTTAAGTGCAGCTTGAATCATTGGCAAAAACTTGGCTTTAGCATTGCCGATTTTTTCTGCGCTGACGCCAGATGCTGCTCCAATGTTTTCTAGCCATTGAGCTGTACCCTCGTAACCAATCGGAGCTGAGCCTACAACTGTTCTGCCAGCACTTTCAAACTCACGAATACTCGCTGTATAAAAAGGATGTATGGCAGCTACTACTTTAGAATCCATGGCCTGATAGAGCTCACGCCATTCTCTAGTAGGCACCACAGGACCTACTGCCAAATCCATAGGCTCGAGCATCATGCCAATGCTTATAGGATCTACTGGGAACATTTCACCCAGCAAAGTAATAGTTGGCTTATCGGAGATTCCATTGCGTGGTGCTGAAACTGGACCACTTTCAATTTCTGTGCGGGCATAGCGCAACATAGCGCTCGCTAAAACATCTTTTGCTTCTGCATGGGTCGGAACACCGAAGCCAGGAACATCAATACCAATAATGCGTACGCCGTTAATTTCTTTTGGCAGCAATTGCAATGGAACACCACTGGCAGTTGGAACACATAAGTTAATGATGACGATTGCATCATAGAGCTCAGGATTAGCTTCTTTATATACAGCATCTCGAATATCTTCGAAGAGCTTTCCGGTAACCAATGACTCTGAGTTAAATGGCACATACCCAACACTACGACGAGCGCCATAAAAATGAGAAGTAAAAGTTAGGCCGTATACACAACAAGCTGAGCCTGACAAAATTGTCGCTGTGCGACGCATTCTCAAACCAACGCGCAAGGATCCAAAGGCTGGGCACATACTTTGCGGTTGATCATGCGGCCCCTTAGGATAGTCTTTAGCATACTGCCCCAAAATCTCGCTCTTATTAGCTGATTTAGCAGCAGCCAGCAAATCCTCCGCCCCAGAATGGCAAGATATTCCAGACGTATTGTTAGTCTGGTCTTGAATCGGAATGACTTTATTGGATTTCACGATGAGCTTGCTCTTTACGCTTTGTCGTAAATCACTTCGAGAGTTGGCTTAATCACTTCATTTTTGCCAACCATGTCAAAAATCGTTGCAGGCTCGAGCACCACATCTCTACCTACTTGATTTGCTGCAAATAAACCTAGCAAATCATCCGGAGTCATTGGCTTAGGTCTTACTGGAGGTGCTGCAGCAACATTACTTGCTAAGCCCTCGAAGAGTGGGCCCCACTGTGAATCAGGCTTGCCAATAATTTCGTAACTAGCACTCTTTCTGCGAATGTCATCATTTGCAGGGATAACCGATAAGATTGGAATACCAACATGCTCAGCAAATGCGGTTGCCTCACCGGTGCCATCATCACGATTAATCACCATACCTGCTACACCAACATTGCCACCCAACTTGCGGAAGTATTCAACTGCAGAACAAACGTTGTTAGCAACATATAAAGATTGCAGATCATTACTTGCAACCACGATCACTTTTTGGCACATGTCTCTAGCAATAGGTAGACCAAATCCACCACAAACTACATCACCCAAGAAATCTAGTAAGACATAATCAAAACCCCAATCGTGGAAGCCTAATTTTTCTAGAGTTTCAAAGCCGTGAATAATTCCACGACCGCCACAACCGCGTCCAACTTCTGGACCGCCAAGCTCCATGGCATAAACTCCGTCACGCTTGAAGCAAACATCCCCAATCTTGACCTCTTCACCCGCTAATTTCTTTTTAGATGAAGTCTCGATGATGGTTGGACATGCTTTCCCACCAAACAATAATGAAGTGGTATCACTTTTAGGATCACAGCCAATGAGTAATACTTTTTTGCCCTGTTGGGCCATCATGTATGACAGGTTGGCTAGAGTAAAACTTTTACCAATACCACCTTTACCGTAGATGGCAATGATCTGAGTTTCTTTTTTGATTTCGCCGGTATGAACTTTGTCCGGTTCAATGGCAGCCTCTTTTTTCAGATTCGTAAATTGAATCGTGATTTCTTTTGGGACATTTGGCGCGTTCATAATGCTTCTCTCCAATCAACAACCATTTTGAGACAGCTAGGATCTTCAAATGCAGTGCGATACACTTCATCAATTGAAGATGGCTTGCGATGATGGGTTATCAAGCCGCTAAGGCTTAACTTTCCGTTTGCAATCAGTTGCTTTACATCCATTAAATCTTGAGGAGTCCACTGAGCAGCAATCCGGAATTTGGCTTCCTTCATAAATGCCTGGGGAAAATTAAATTGAATGTCTTTTTCGTAGAAACCTGCGAGAGTCACTTCGCCACCAGCTTGTAATTGGCCAATTAATTTATTTAATACGCTGACTTGTCCGCTAGCATCACAAATATTTTTATATTTGTTTTCTTGATCATCGCAAGGGTGAAGAACTGTATAG
>Ga0208381_1000296_pt1 | contig 18969 bp, 16 predicted proteins | sample CryBogCBE13Jul09_FD_184572 | JGI IMG/M metagenome (GOLD analysis project Ga0208381, IMG submission 184572) | Freshwater microbial communities from Crystal Bog, Wisconsin, USA - CBE13Jul09 (SPAdes) (version 2) | ecosystem: Environmental > Aquatic > Freshwater > Lake | place: Crystal Bog...
ATGACGGTGCGGAGACTGACCTCGACCTCGGCCATTATGAGCGCTTCACAGGTGTTCCCGCGCGGCAGTCGGACAACGTTACGTCGGGGCGCATTTATAGCGACATCATCGCCAAGGAACGCCGTGGGGACTATTTGGGTGCAACGGTGCAGGTCATCCCGCATGTTACCGACGCCATTAAGGCCTTCGCACGCCGAGATACCGATGATGTCGACTTTGTGCTGTGCGAGATCGGCGGCACCGTTGGCGACATCGAATCGCTGCCCTTTATTGAAGCGATCCGCCAGCTGCGCTCTGATCTCGGACGTGGTAACAGCATCTCTATCCACGTCACGCTTGTGCCCTATATTGCGGCAGCGGGTGAGTTGAAAACCAAACCAACGCAGCACAGTGTACGCGAACTCGCCTCATTGGGTGTTCAGCCTGATGTTCTGGTCTGCCGTTCTGAGCAGCCCTTGCCCGACAATGAGCGCTCTAAAATCGCGCTCTTCTGCAATGTGAGCAAAGAGGCCGTCATCCCCGCGCTCGACGCCAAATCGATCTATGCCGTGCCGATGCAATATCACGCCGAAGGGCTTGATGAGGCGGTGTTGCGGGCTTTCATGATCGAGCCGGGCCCTAAGCCAAGCCTTACACGCTGGGAGGGCATCGTTGATGCGCTAACCCATCCCGAGGGCGAGGTGACTGTTGGTGTCGTCGGCAAATATGTCGGGCTGCCCGATGCGTATAAATCGCTCAACGAGGCGCTCATTCATGGCGGGATTGCCAATCGGGTGAAGGTCAACATCCAATGGATTGACGCGGAACTGTTTGAACAGCCCGACAGCGACATCACCGCCAAGCTCGAGCCACTTCACGCGATCCTCGTTCCGGGCGCCTTTGGCGAGCGCGGGGCCGAGGGAAAGATTGCGGCAATCCGTTTTGCGCGCGAGCGCAACGTGCCGTATTTTGGCATCTGCTTCGGGATGCAAATGGCGTGTGTGGAGGCCGCGCGGCATCAGGCGGGGCTTCCAGCGGCGTCATCCACCGAATTCGGTCCAACCGATGAGCCGGTGGTCGGTCTCATCACCGAATGGATGTCGGCGGAGGGCCTGCTCCAGCAGCGTACCGCTGACACCGACCTTGGCGGCACGATGCGACTGGGTGCCTATGACGCGGTGCTGACAGGAAACAGCCATGTCGCGAACATTTATGGCAGCACTGAAATTTCTGAGCGCCACCGCCACCGCTATGAGGTCAATGCGCATTATCGTGGGCAATTAGAGGGGCAGGGGCTGATCTTCTCGGGACTGTCACCTGACGGCACGCTCCCTGAAATCGTCGAACGCCCCGATCACCCTTGGTTTGTCGGCGTGCAGTTCCATCCAGAGCTCAAGAGCAAGCCCTTCGCGCCGCATCCGCTGTTCGCGAGCTTTATCGAAGCGGCGGTGAAGCAGAGCCGGTTGGTTTAGGCGCTCGCCAGTTGATCAGCGTGGGGGAGAGGGAGCGCCGCTCCCCCTATGCCATCTCCAGAATAACTGCATCCACAGCGAGGCTATCGCCCTGCTTGGCCTCAACCGATTTCACCACCCCCGATTTGGTGGCGCGCAAGATGTTCTCCATCTTCATCGCCTCGACCACGGCGAGCGGCTGACCGGCCTCCACCTTATCGCCTTCTTTCACGTGCAACGTCATCAACAGACCGGGCATCGGGCAGAGCAGAAAGCGTGAGAGATCTGGCGGCACCTTCTCAATCATATGTTTCGCAAGCGGCGCAACATGGCCCGGCAAGATGAGTGCCTTGTGGATTGCGCCGCGGGTTGTGAGCGTGAAGCCCGAACGCGTGCGCTCGATCTTGACCGCGAGCGGCTGGCCATCAACTTCGGCCTCGATGAGCCGATCGCCCGGCGTATATTCAAGCGCGATGTCGATCGGCGTGCCATCGACGGCGACGGCGTCGAGATCGAGGCTGACCTCATGCGTCGCGCCATCGAAGCGCGCGATCCATGTCGAAGGTGGCGGCAATCGATCCCCCAACTGCCCGTCCACACGCCGCGCACGATCGGCCTCAGCCGTTGCCGCAAACGCCGCAATCGCAGCCAATGCGCGGATCAACTCTGCCGACGCAGGCGCGCCCTTAAAGCCATCGGGATATTCCTCGGCGATGAAGCCGGTCGTGATATCGCCCGAGCGGAAGCGCGGATGCTGCATAATTGCCGAAACGAAATCGAGGTTATGGCCAGGGCCTTGCAACTCAAACCGATCAATCGCGCCGATCTGCTTATCAATCGCTTCCAGACGCGTGGGCGCGTAAGTGATCAGCTTGGCGATCATCGGATCGTAGAAGCGGCTGACTTCGCCGCCTTCGGTCACGCCGTCATCGACGCGGACGCCATCGCCTTGCTCCGGCGGATTATAGCGCACCAAGCGCCCCGTACTCGGCAAAAACCCACGATACGGATCTTCGGCATAAACGCGGTTTTCAATCGCCCAGCCTTCGAGCTTCACCTCATCTTGGCCAAACGCGAGCTTCTCGCCCGCCGCCACGCGGATCATCTGCTCGACCAGATCAATCCCCGTGATGCACTCGGTCACTGGATGCTCCACCTGTAGCCGCGTGTTCATCTCAAGGAAGTAGAAGCTCTCGCCCGTCGGATCAGCGCCGCTCACGATCAACTCGACGGTTCCGGCAGAATAATAGCCCACCGCGCGCGCTAGTGCCACGCACTGCTCGCCCATCGCCTTGCGCATCTTGGGCGTGACGAACGGCGAGGGCGCTTCCTCAACCACCTTCTGGTGGCGGCGCTGAATGCTGCATTCGCGCTCGTTCAGGTAAAGGATATTGCCGTGCTGATCGCCCAATATCTGGATTTCGATATGGCGCGGGTTGAGGATGAACTTCTCGATGAACACGCGGTCATCGCCAAAGCTCGCCAGCCCCTCGCGCTTCGTCGCCTCAAAGCCCTCGCGCACATCGGCCTCGCTATACGCCAGCCGCATCCCCTTGCCGCCGCCGCCCGCCGAGGCCTTCATCATCACCGGATAGCCGATTTCGTTGGCGATCCGCACGGCATGCTCGGTGTCGTCAATCTCGCCGACAAAGCCGGGGACGACGTTGACGCCCGCCTTCAGCGCGAGTTTCTTCGATTCGATCTTGTCGCCCATCGCAGCGATTGCCCCAACCGGCGGGCCGACAAATGTAATGCCTTCTGCTGCCAGCGCCTCGGCGAACGAGGTGCGCTCGGAGAGGAAGCCATAGCCGGGATGCACCGCATCCGCACCCGTCGCCTTGCACGCGGCGATGATCTTGTCGGCGAGCAAATAGCTCTCGGCTGCGGGTGAGGGGCCAATATGCACCGCCTCATCGGCCAGCAAAACGTGCGGCGAGCGCGCATCAGCGTCAGAATACACCGCGACGGTGGCAATGCCCATCTTGCGGGCGGTGCGAATGACGCGGCAGGCGATTTCACCACGGTTGGCGATCAGGATTTTATTGATCATTGACTCTCGCGATGTCCCTAAGTTCTTTGTTTCGTTGTGTTGTAATGCGTTCCATGCACGAACTGTAATACAATGGTGCGATGGAACCTCCAAAGCCCTCTAAGTATTCAACTTGGCAACTTTCCTCACGATAGATAAGGAATGCGCGTTGTGCCTTTAAAAGGGCGTCATGCGCAGTCTCGCGTGGCGCACCGCGTGGGCTGGTCGAATCCTTATTGCTTTGGTCAATCTTGGTGGCAGCCGCAATTGCCATTGGCCAAATTCGGTTCATTTCGTCATCGGCTCTCTTGTAGGCTCGTGCCGCACAAACATTCAGCGCCAATTGATATTGATCCTTATGGCAATCAATCGAATTGCCGAATGTGTCAGCAGCAAGAGCTAGAATGATCAAACTCCCAATCACGCCACCCCCTCTGCGACCACAGCCTTACACGCGCGCAGCGGCTCCTCCGCCGTCATTGCAGTCACGCCGCTTTCGCCGCAGGGGCACCGCGCAGCAGGCCTTCAGTGCTTAAATCTTCGTCCAGGTCGGGCCAATGGATGCCAAAGCCGCCGCCACAGGTTTCCCAATGCGCGCGCGCTTCCGGTGTCGCGTGTAACAGGCGCGGATACCAAGCGAGTGGCGCAGAGATTGTCCGCCCGTCCATCAAATCAACAATCAGGTTATGCGCGTCACAGCGGACATCAAGCACGCGTTCGTCCGCGACTTTAGCCAAAATACCCATGCCATGCCTCCAAAAATGCAGCGCGGTGCTCTTCAACCATCGCGACTATACCACCAATTTCATGCGAGCGAAAACCTCTGCTTTTCGCAACTTCCACAGGATCAAGCCAGACTTTCACCGTAGCACTCCCGCGATCGACATGCACATGCGGCGGTTCATTCGGCTCATGGCTGAAAAAGTAAAAGCGGAACGCGCCAATGCGCAGCAAGGTTGGCATATCATGCTGGCTCCACAGCCTTACACGCCCGCAGTGGCTCCTCCGCCGTCATCGCGGTCAGCCCGAGCTTCGCGAGCAATGCCGCATCCGCATCATCGCCAGCGTTGGCAGTGGTGAGCAATTTGTCGCCGGTGAAGATGCTGTTCGCGCCCGCCATGAAGGCGAGCGCCTGTGTCGCCTCGGACATGCTCTCGCGGCCTGCTGACAAGCGCACCATGCTGAGCGGCATCGTGATCCGTGCGACGGCAATCGTGCGGACAAACTCGATATCATCAATTTTGGCGAGCGGCGTGTCGGCCAGCATATCGCCCAGCACCGTGCCCCTCACAGGCACCAGCGCGTTGACCGGCACGCTCTCCGGATGCTGCGGCAGGGTGGCGAGCGCATGGATGAAGCCGACGCGATCCGCGCGCGTCTCGCCCATGCCGACAATGCCGCCCGAACAGACGTTGATCCCCGCGCGGCGCACCTCGGCGAGCGTATCGAGCCGCTCCTCGAAGGAGCGTGTGGTGATGATGTCGTTGTAGCGCTCCGGCGACGTGTCGATGTTGTGGTTGTAATAATCCAGCCCCGCCTCGGCGAGCATGTCCGCCTGTTGGGGTGTGAGCATGCCCAGTGTCATGCAGGTTTCCATGCCCATCGCGCGCACGCCCTTCACGATTTCGACAATCGCGGGCATGTCTTTGTCCTTGGGGTTGCGCCACGCCGCGCCCATGCAAAATCGCTGCGACCCTGAGTCCTTGGCGCGCGCCGCCGATTGCAGCACCTCGCGCACATCCATCAGCTTGGTGGCCTTCACGCCCGCATTTGCGGAGGCCGACTGCGCGCAATAGCCGCAATCTTCGGGGCAGCCACCGGTCTTGATGCTGAGCAGCGTACAGAGCTGGATTTGCCCGAGGGCATGGTGCGCGCGATGGACGGTCTGGGCCTGGAACATCAGTTCGTCGAAGGGGAGGTCGAACAGCGCGGCGATCTCGTCGCGTCTCCAGTCGGTGCGGGTGGTCATGAGGGTTTCCTTGCGAGATAAATGCCGAGCGTCATGACGGCGAGGCCGATGAGGCGGCGGAGAGTAATTTCAGTCTTGATCGCGCCCCAGATGCCAAAATGATCGATGACCGACATCGAAATCATTTGACCAAGCAGCACGAAGAAAATGGCGTTGCCGACGCCGATGCGCGGTGCCGAATAGGTCACCGCGATGACATAGAACACCATAAAGCACGCGCCGAAATAAAACAGCTTTGGCACGCCGGTGAATTTCGCGAGCGGCGGAGTGCCCACGAAGGAGAGGATGATGAGCGAGACGACACAGCCCATCGAAAATAATATCGCTGTCGCTGTCGCCGGACTGCCGACTTGGCGACCTATTGAGCCGTTCATCGTCGCCATCATCGGGATGCCGAGACCCGAGACAAGCATCAACATCGCGATTGGCAGAAAACCGTTCAACTCAAACCCCTTCACCACGCTGTCTCCATGCGTCTCATCGGCTCACGTACCAGCCTGAGCCGCAGTGTCCATCGGCGGCATATTATGGCCGAGCAGGCGGAGAATATCCGCCGCGCACTCGACCACATTCGATCCCGGGCCGTAAATGCCGACAACGCCCGCTTGACGCAAGAAGTCATAGTCCTGCGGCGGAATGACGCCGCCCGCAAACACTTTGATGTCCGAGCGGCCAGCCTCGCGGAGCAGGCGTATGAGTTCGGGGATCAGTGTCTTGTGCCCCGCCGCGAGTGAGGAGGCGCCGATGGCATCCACCTGTTTCTCCAGCGCGAGCTTAAGCGTTTCCTCGGGCGTTTGGAAGAGCGGCCCAGAGATGGCCTCAAAACCCATATCGTTAAAGGCGGAAGCGATCACGTTCGCGCCTCGGTCATGCCCATCCTGCCCCATTTTCGCGACCAAGATGCGCGGCTTATGGCCAAGGCGGGCACCGACGGCATCCACACCTTCAACAACGAGCGCATAACGCGCATCTTCGGCATAGGCTTTGCCATAAATGCCCTGCACAGGAACAGGTTGCGTGGCATAGCGGCCAAAGACCGCTTCCATCGCATCGCTAATCTCTCCCAGTGTCGCACGGGCGCGCGCAGCGTCGACGGCGAGCGCAAGGAGGTTCTCCTTGCCCGATGCGCCTGCCGTCAACGCCTTCAGCGCCGCCTGACATTTGGCCTCGTCACGCGCGGCTTTGGTGGCTTTGAGCCGCGCAATCTGCCCTTCGCGCACTTTCACATTATCGACATCGAGGAAGTCGATCGGTTCAGCCTCTGCCAGCTTATACTTGTTGACACCGACGATGACATCCTCACCGCGATCAACGCGCGCCTGACGGCCAGCAGCAGCTTCCTCAATCAAACGCTTGGGCATGCCCGAGGCGACCGCCTTCGTCATCCCGCCGAGCGCGTCCACCTCGTCGATGATCTTCCATGCCTGCTCCACCAGATCCGCGGTGAGCGCCTCGACATAATATGAGCCCCCAAGCGGATCGACGACCTTTGTAATTCCGCTCTCTTCGGCCAGCACGATCTGCGTGTTGCGGGCGATGCGCGCGCTGAAGTCGGTGGGCAGCGCGATGGCCTCGTCCAGCGCATTGGTGTGCAGGCTCTGCGTCCCGCCTAACGTGGCCGCCATCGCCTCAATCGTCGTGCGGATGACATTGTTATACGGGTCTTGCTCTTGCAGCGAAACGCCCGAAGTCTGGCAGTGCGTACGCAGCATTTTCGAGCGCTCGTCTTTTGCACCCAAGCCATCCATCACGCGGTGCCAGAGCGTGCGGGCCGCGCGCAGTTTCGCCACTTCCATGAAAAAGTTCATGCCGATGCCGAAAAAGAAGCTCAGCCGCCCCGCAAAGGCATCAATATCCAGCCCCGAAGTGATCGCACGCTGCACATATTCCTTGCCGTCGGCAATCGTGAAGGCGAGTTCCTGCACCGCCGTCGCACCAGCCTCGTGCATATGATAGCCGCTGATCGAAATACTGTTAAATTTCGGCATGTTAGCGGAAGTATATGCGATAATATCTGAGACGATCCGCATACTCGGTTCGGGAGGGTAAATATAGGTGTTGCGCACCATAAATTCTTTGAGAATGTCGTTCTGGATCGTGCCATCAAGCTGTGCTTGCGCGACGCCCTGCTCCTCTGCCGCGACGATGAAGAAGGCGAGGATGGGGATGACCGCACCATTCATCGTCATGCTAACCGACATCTGGTCGAGCGGGATGCCGTCGAACAGGATTTTCATATCCTCTACCGAGTCAATTGCGACGCCTGCCTTGCCGACATCGCCGACAACGCGCGGATGATCCGAGTCATAACCTCGATGCGTTGCCAGATCGAACGCGACGCTTAAACCCTTTTGTCCGGCGGCCAGATTGCGCCGGTAGAACGCGTTACTCTCCTCAGCGGTCGAGAAGCCAGCATATTGGCGGATCGTCCAAGGTCGGCCCGCATACATGCTGGCTTTCACGCCGCGCGTGAAGGGTGCAAAGCCGGGCAGGCCGGGGTCGCCAGCATCTGCGACCGTATAAAGCGGCTTTACGGCGATGCCCTCGGGCGTGTGCCACGTAAGGTCTTTGCCCTTAACTTCCTTGGCCGCGAGCGCTTGCCAATCTTCTAGCTTTGCCATCAATGGGCTTCCCTTGGTGTTTCCATAATTTCGGTGAGCATGCCGCCCATGTCCTTGGGATGGACGAAGATGATGAGCGTGCCGTGCGCACCTATCCTCGGATCACCAAGCACGCGCTTGCCCTGGCCCTCAAACCACGCTTTCGCCGCATGAATATCAGGCACTTCATAGCAGATGTGGTGCTGGCCGCCGAGCGGGTTCTTCTCGAGCCACTTGCCCACGGCGGAATCGGGCGCGGTTGGCTGGAGCAGCTCGATCTGCGTGCCCGCCGTCCCATTCTCGCCCGGCGTATTGACGAAGCACACGCGCACCTGCTGGCTTTCGAGCACGAACGGCGTGGTGATGTCGGTTGCGCCCATCACATCGCGGTAAAAGGCGATGCTGGCGTCAAGATCGGGGGTTGCCACCCCGATATGATTCAAGCGTCCGAGTTTCATTGTTCATCTCTCTGGTTGAACATAAGGTTCTTTAGTTCGGTTGTGCTGACTAAACCAACAGCCTGACCAACGTCTTTACGCATCGCATGAAGAGCGACAGACATTGCCAATTGTGCCGCTTCGGAATTCAAGTCACGAAATTTGAACACCTCTGAAACCGCATGAACCACATTGCTTGATCCATAAATAGCTATTCGAGCACGAATTTGTGCCATCGCTGCCAGTGCCGAAACGTGCTTTTCTGATTTCGGCGGGTAAAATGATAGGTCTCCCAGTGATTCAAAGTAAGCCGCATAGAGATCCCACTTTGCTCTCCAAGCCATCTCTCTTTGCTGATTCCGGCTAGACGTTAGCGCTTGAATCGAACCGCCAAGAATGGCGGCCAAGAGGCCGACAATTGCAATGATGAACTTATCGTCCATGGTAATCACAACGGTATATTATCATGCTTCTTCCATGGGTTCTCTAACTGCTTTCCGCGCAACTTCCTTAGCCCCAGCGCAATCCGGCGGCGGGTGGAGTGCGGCATGATCACCTCATCGATGAAGCCCTTCGATGCGGCCACAAACGGGTTGGCGAAGCGCGCTTCGTATTCGGCTGTGCGCTGCGCAATCTCCTCGGGCGTCTTGCCACGGAAGATGATCTCGACTGCGCCCTTCGCACCCATCACCGCGATTTCGGCGGTCGGCCACGCATAGTTGAGGTCGCCGCGCAGATGCTTCGACGCCATAACGTCATACGCGCCGCCATAAGCTTTACGGGTAATGATTGTGATCTTGGGCACCGTCGCCTCGGCATAGGCGAACAGCAGCTTCGCACCATGCTTGATGATGCCGTTATGCTCTTGGCTGACGCCGGGGAGGAAGCCGGGCACATCGACAAAGGTGATGATCGGAATGTCAAACGCATCGCAGAAGCGCACAAAGCGCCCCGCTTTCTTCGATGAATTGATGTCGAGGCAGCCGGCCAGAACCATCGGCTGATTGGCGACGACGCCTACGGTGCGGCCCTCAATGCGTCCAAAACCGATCAGGATATTGCCCGCATGGCTCGGCTGGATTTCGTAAAAATCACCCTCGTCGAGCGTCTTCTTGATCACCTCGTGCATATCATAGGGCTGGTTGGCCGACGCGGGAATGATCGTGTCGAGGCTCGGCTCTAGCCTGTCCCACGCGTCCGCCGTTGGCCGCTCGGGCACGGGGGAACGGTTGCTCTCGGGCAAAAAGTCGATCAGGTCACGCGCGGCGAGCAAAGCCTCGATGTCATTCTCGAAGGCATTGTCGGCAACACCCGATTTGGATGTGTGCGCGATTGCGCCGCCGAGCGCCTCTTGTGTCACCACCTCGTTGGTCACGGTCTTGACCACGTCTGGCCCGGTCACGAACATGAAGCTCGAGTCCTTCACCATAAATATGAAGTCGGTCATGGCGGGGGAATAGACCGCGCCGCCCGCGCACGGGCCCATAATGAGGCTCAGTTGCGGCACGACGCCTGAGGCCAGCACGTTGCGCTGGAACACCTCAGCATAGCCACCCAATGACGCCACGCCCTCTTGGATGCGCGCGCCACCCGAATCGTTGAGGCCGATGACCGGCGCGCCAACTTTCATCGCCGTGTCCATCACCTTGCAAATTTTCTGCGCGTGGCGCTCGGACAGTGAGCCGCCGAACACGGTGAAATCTTGAGAGAAGACATAGACGAGGCGTCCATTGATCGTGCCGCTGCCGGTCACCACCCCATCACCCGGGATGACCGTCTCCTGCATCCCAAAGTCCACGCAATTATGCTCCACGAACATGTCGAGCTCTTCGAACGAGCCCTCATCGAGCAGCACATCGAGCCGCTCGCGTGCGGTCAATCGCCCTTTCGCATGTTGCGCATCGATGCGCTTTTGTCCGCCCCCCAAGCGCGCGGCATCACGGCGTTTCTCAAGTTCTGCGATGGTCGACGACATATTATTTCCCTGCACTTGTGAAGTTTTACCCCATTTCACAAACGCACCCCGTCTGCAAATCGGAATGCGCTTTCGTATGCCTAAACCAGTATCGCGACGAATTGCCAAGTGCTTATCGTCAGCGCTATAGCCAATCACGGCGAAATAAGGGGTGGCTGAATGTCTGACCAAAACATGTTTCCGGTTCCAGATGAGTGGGCAAAAAAGGCGCGCATTAATGCGAAGAAATACGATAGTCTTTATGGCCGTTCGCTTGCAGATCCGGGTAGTTTTTGGCTCGAACAGGCACGACGGCTCGACTGGATAAAACGACCTGAGATCGCGGGCGACTGGTCGTTCGACGCTCCAGATTTCCGGATCAACTGGTTTCAAGATGGCAAAATTAATGCGAGTGTTAATTGTCTTGATCGCCATGCGAAGGCGCGGCCCGATGCCCTAGCGCTCATTTGGGAACCCGATGCGCCAGATGAGAAACCAAAGCTATACAGCTATAAACAATTGCTCGCCGAGGTCTGTCGCTTTGCCAATGTGTTGAGGGCTCAGGGCGTCAAGAAAGGCGACCGCGTCACGATTTATCTGCCGATGATTCCAGAGGCGGCGTTTGCGCTCCTCGCCTGTGCCCGGATCGGAGCAATCCACTCGGTCGTTTTTGGTGGGTTTTCGCCCGATGCACTTGCCGGACGAATTACGGATTGCGACAGTCATTTTATTGTAACGGCCGACGAAGGTCGGCGCGGCGGCAAGACTGTAGCGCTCAAAGCCAATGTTGATGCTGCACTGGCGCAATGCCCCGATGTGAAAGCGGTCATTACCGTGCGCGCGACGGGTGCTTCCGTTGCCATGAATCCTGGCCGAGATATTTGGTATCACGAAGCGGCTACAGGCGTTGCCGAAACCTACCCGCCAGAGCCAATGGGTGCAGAAGACCCTTTGTTCATTCTTTACACCTCGGGTTCGACGGGAAAGCCAAAGGGCGTTATGCACACCACGGGCGGCTATCTGCTCTGGGCTTCACTCACACACGAGCTTTGCTTCGACTATCGGCAAGGCGACGTGTACTGGTGTGCCGCCGACATCGGCTGGGTAACTGGACACAGCTACATCATCTATGGCCCGCTCGCGAATGGTGCGACGACCCTTATGTACGAAGGCGTGCCCAATTGGCCCACACCCTCGCGCATCTGGGAAGTGTGCGATCGGCACAATGTGCGGACGCTTTTCACCGCGCCGACGGTGCTGCGCGCACTCATGCGGGAGGGTGACGAATACGTCACAAGAACATCTCGCAAGTCCTTGAAATTATTGGGAACAGTTGGCGAACCAATCAATCCGGAGGCGTGGCGCTGGTATCATGAAGTGATCGGGGAGGGCCGCTGTCCGATTATCGACACATGGTGGCAGACGGAGACCGGCGGTGCTATGATTGCACCACTGCCCGGCGCAACCGATCTCAAACCGGGCTCGGCGACCAAACCTCTCCCCGGTGTTGACCCGCAGATTGTCGATGCCGACGGGAACATGCTGTTCGGCGCGACCGAGGGCAATCTGGTGATTGCGCGGAGTTGGCCGGGGCAGATGCGCGGCGTTTGGGGGGACAAGGACCGCTTTTTTCAAACCTATTTCAGCACGTATCCGGGTAAATATTTCACCGGCGACGGCGCGCGGCGCGACGCGGACGGCTATTATTGGATCACGGGTCGCGTTGATGACGTCATCAACGTCTCGGGCCACCGTATGGGCACGGCCGAAGTCGAGAGCGCGCTCGTGCTGCATCGTGATGTGGCCGAGGCTGCGGTCGTCGGCATGCCACATGAAATCAAGGGGCAGGGCATCTACGCCTATGTGACGCTCAATGCTGGCATCGAGGCGACGGAGGCACTGCGAGGCACCTTAGTGAAATGGGTACGCACCGAAATCGGCCCCATCGCAACGCCTGACGCCATCCAGTTTACGCCCGCCCTGCCGAAAACGCGTTCTGGTAAGATTATGCGTCGCATCTTACGCAAGATAGCTGAGGGTGATGTTACATCATTGGGCGACACAAGTACATTGGCCGATCCTGCCGTCGTTGATGACCTGATCGCAAACCGAATTGGAGCATAGCTGTGCCGAATATCACTCTCGAAGTGCGTGACGATGGCGTTGCAATTGTAACGCTCAACCGGCCAGATGCGATGAACGCCTTGTCCGCCACGTTGCGGGCGGAGTTAGCCGACGCAATGACCACCATTCGTAACGATGACTCGGTGCGTGCCGTTGTGCTGACCGGCGCGGGTGATCGCGCTTTTACGGCAGGGCTCGATTTGAAAGAGCTCAGCGATGCCCCAAATCTCGGCGCGGCGAACGATCAGGATCCTCGCTCAAACCCCTGCAAAGCCATAGAGAGTTGCGGGAAGCCCGTCATTGGGGCGGTTAATGGCGTGGCCATTACCGGCGGGCTCGAAGTGGCGCTGGCTTGCACAATGCTGATCGTGTCCACCAATGCCCGTTTCGCAGATACACATGCGCTGGTTGGGATCATGCCCGGCTGGGGGCTGTCGCAGAAATTGCAGCGGATCATCGGCGTCGCACGCGCTAAGGAAATGTCGTTCAGCGGCCGCTTTGTCGATGCCCAGACCGCTTACGACTGGGGATTGGTCAACCGTGTCGTAGCGCCCGAGCAATTGCTGAGTGAAGCTTGCGCGCTCGCAGCGCAGATTGCATCAGTCGAGCGCGATTTTTTGCAACAGTATGAAGCGCTCATGGATGAGGGCTACAATATGACCTTCAATGCTGCGTTAGCGCATGAAGTTGCGGTCTCGACACCGTTTAATCGCAACGTCACGCCACAGAGCATCGCCCAGCGACGCGAAGGAGTGATGCAACGCGGGCGCAAACAGGTTTAGTCCTCAAGCAGCGCGGGTCATCACAAGTTTGCCGTCCTTCACCGCGAACGCCAGCTGCCCCTCAACCAGCGCGAGCGCATCTTTACCGAACTGCTCGTAGCGCCATCCCTCGAGAATGCTCAGTCCCGAACGCTGACCGGCGGCAAGGCACTCAAGATCATCGGATCGTGCGAGCAATCGTGCCGCTACATCAATCTCTTTTGAGCGAATTTTAAGAAGTAACTTTAAGAGATCGGCGACCAGCATCGCCTCTTTTCCAAGGCCGGGCTTACGATCTTCGCGGGCCGGCATCTCTTCAGCCGACATGGGTTGCGCATCCGCGAGCACGCGCATCAGCCGCGCGCCAATCTCGTTACTGCCCCAGGCAGCGGAAAGCCCGCGCACCTTGGCCAAGTCGGCCTGAGAACGCGGCGGGGTCCCCGCCAAATCCGCCAATGTTTCGTCTTTAACGATGCGCCCGCGCGGTATATTTTTGTTTTGCGCTTCGATTTCTCGCCACGCCGCCAGCGCTTTGAGTCGTCCCAAAGCCTCGGGCTTACGGCTTGGAATTTTGACCCGTTTCCAAGCCAGGTCGGGCACATTGGCATAGTTCGCGGGATCGCCCAGCCGCTCCATTTCCTGATCGAGCCAGTCTCCGCGCCCGGTTTTGATGAGTCGCTTGAGCATCCGTGGGAACAGGGCCGCGAGGTGGGTGACGTCGCCGATTGCATAATCAATCTGCCGCTTATCGAGCGGACGGCGCGCCCAATCCGTGAACCGCGCGCCTTTATCGAGCGAGATGCCGAGCCAAGCATCGACCAAATTCGAATAGCCAATTTGTTCGCCCTGACCCAAAGCCATTGCAGCGACCTGCGTATCAAAGAGCGGGTAGGGTGTCTTTCCTGTTAAATTATAAATGATTTCAATGTCTTGGGCACCGGCATGGAAGACCTTCAACACGTTCTCATTGTTGACCATCAAATCAAGCAGCGGCCCCAAGTCGATTCCTTGAGCCATCGGATCAATAGCCGCCGCCTCATGTTCATCTGCAAGCTGAATAAGGCAGAGTTCCGGCCAAAAACTATTTTCGCGCATGAACTCGGTGTCGACCATGACATGGGGTGATTTGGCCAGCCGCGCGCAAAACGTGGCCAATGTTGCGGAATCCGAGATCAAAGGATGAATGTGCATCTTATAGCTATAGCGAATCATCGCCGCTTGACAAACAGGTGAGGCGAGAGTGTTAAGCGCCGACCCCTTCGCAGAGAGATTTTATTCAAATGCACGCTTATCGCTCGCACACATGCGCCCAACTCCGCAGTTCAGACGTTGGTTCGACGGTCCGCCTTTCTGGCTGGATTCACCGGAAGCGCGATCATGGCGGGCTCTTGTTTGTCGATTTGCGCGATCACTATGGTTTGACACAAATTGTGACCAATATCGATGCAGAAGCGTTCAAGGCGCTTGATAGCGCACGCGCCGAGTCGGTCATCACAATAACCGGCAAGGTTGTTGCGCGCGACGGGGCGACGGTTAATCCGAACCTTCCAACCGGTGAAATCGAGGTGCAAGCCATTGATGTAAGCATCCAGTCGCCCGCGCAGGAATTGCCAATGCCGGTGTTTGGAGAGGCCGAGTATCCCGAAGACATCCGCCTGCGCTATCGCTATCTCGATCTGCGGCGCGAACGCATTCACGCCAATATCATGCTGCGGTCTGCGGTCATTGCGTCGCTAAGGCGGCGGATGGTGGAGCAGGGCTTCACCGAGTTCCAGACACCGATTCTGACCGCCTCAAGCCCCGAAGGCGCGCGCGATTATCTTGTGCCCAGCCGCGTGCATCCGGGAAAGTTCTATGCGCTGCCGCAAGCCCCGCAGATGTTCAAGCAATTGCTGATGGTCGCAGGTTTTGATCGCTATTTCCAGATTGCGCCTTGCTTCCGTGATGAAGATGGCCGCGCGGATCGTTCGCCCGGCGAATTCTACCAGCTCGATTTCGAAATGAGCTTCGTGACGCAGGAAGACGTGTTCAATATGCTCGAGCCGGTGTTGGCAGGCCTGTTTGAAGAGTTCGCGAACGGCAAGAAGGTGACGCCGGCAGGCAGCTTCCCGCGCATTCCATATCGGGAGTCGATGCTGAAATACGGGTCGGACAAGCCCGACCTGCGCAATCCAATCGTGATCAGCGATGTGACCGAGCATTTCCGCACATCGGGCTTTGGCCTGTTCGAGACAATCGTCGGCGGGGGAGGCGTCGTCCGCGCCATTCCCGCACCGAACAGCGCCGACAAGAGCCGCAAATTCTTTACCGACATGAATGATTGGGCGCGCGCTGAGGGTCATTCGGGCCTCGGCTATGTCACGCGCAAGGGTGGCGAGTTTGGCGGGCCAATCGCGAAAAATCATGGCGAGGCAGAAATGGCCAAGCTGTATGATGCCATCGGTCTTGGCCCCGATGACGGCTGCTTCTTCTCCGCCGGAAAAGAGCTTCAAGCCGCCAAGCTCGCGGGTGCGGCGCGCACCCGCTTGGGTGAGCAACTCGGTTTGATCAGTGAAGACGAGTTCAACTTCTGCTGGATCGTCGATTTCCCGATGTATGAATATGATGAGGACGCGAAGAAGATCGACTTCTCGCACAACCCCTTCTCGATGCCGCAGGGCGAGATGGAGGCGCTCACCACCAAGGATCCACTCGATATTCTCGCCTATCAATATGACATTGTCTGCAATGGCGTGGAACTCTCGTCAGGCGCGATCCGCAACCATCGGCTGGATCTGATGTATAAGGCGTTCGAGATTGCCGGCTATTCTCAGGCCGATGTTGACGCCAACTTCTCGGGCATGATCAACGCGTTCAAATTCGGCTCCCCACCGCACGGGGGCTCGGCACCTGGCATTGATCGCATGGTGATGCTGCTTGCGGGCGAGCCGAACATTCGCGAAGTCGTGCTCTTCCCGATGAACCAGAAGGCTGAAGATTTGATGATGGGTGCTCCCGCGCCCGCTACGCCCAAGCAGTTGCGCGAACTTAGCATTCGCGTCGTTGATGGGCCAAAGGGATAAAGTTCAGCTCTGGAGTTCGGCTTCGAGCAGGACCAAGGTGGCGTCGCCTTCATAGGCTTTGGCCTTGAAGCCCATCTCGCGTTCGAGCTCGATGGCGGCGTGATTGTCGCGACTTTCGATCGAGTGCAGCGTTTTAAATCCGCGCCCTTTGGCATAGCGCGCGACATGCTCAAGCAGCGTCCAGCCGATACCGCGCCCTTTATAGTCGGCATGGATTGAGATCGCGACTTCGGCAGCGACCAGGTCTTTGTCTGCGGCAAGCATTGCATTAGCTATGATGACGCTGCTGCCCGGCTCGGTCACGACAAAATCTTCGACGCGCACATGGTCGGCATGAGTCATTGTCGCGATTTGCTCGGGGGACACTTTGTTGACCGCGCTGAGAAAGCGGAAACGAAGGTCATCATGCGAAACGTGCGCGAAAAATTCGCTCAAGGCGGCATCATCCTGCGGCGTCGCAAGGCGCACCTCGAAGCTGAAACCAGTGCGCGTCTTGAGGGTCTCGGTCATTGCAATCATCCTTTTCGCCAACGGTTTCGTTTCACCGTGCCGCTGCAACGCAGCAGTTGCGCAAAGGTGTAGAAGTTGGGTGATTAAATGTAATTGACGTGGATCAAATTGCGGACATTTTGCAATGCAACACAGTAAATTACCGCATCGGCCCTGTCAGGGACATCGGGTCAATCCGCTCGTCATTCCATTTGATGGCCCAATGCAGATGCGGGCCGGTGGCACGGCCCGTTTGGCCGGAATAGCCCAGCAATTGCCCCTGCTGGACATGATCGCCCAGCTTCACGCCGATTTTTGACAGGTGCAGGAAGGCGCTGTTCACGCCCATCCCATGATCGAGCATCAAAAGATTTCCCTCGAGCGTGAAAGGATGGTCGGCAGTGAGTATCACGACCCCTTCGGCAGGGGCGTAGACCGGCGTGCCCGACGGGACTGCAACATCAACGCCCGCGTGTGGGGCGCCCGGCTCGGTGCCGTAGACGCGCTGCGACCCGAACAAATCTGACACGCGCCCATGTGCTGGCCAAATAAAATGTTGCCGCCAGCCTTGAGCATCCGTCGCCATTTGGCGTGCCGCATTGATGGCCGCCAACTCTGCAGGGCGACGCGCCTGAAACTCGGCATCCGGCTGCGCATGATGGGCAAGCCCGGGAAGGATTGAAATGTCCCAATGGTGCGGCAGCACGGGGATACGCTCGGAGATATTGCGCCCATCGGTCAGAAATGCGGTGATGAGCGTGGAACTGGCATAGTCGCGCCCGAAGCCGACCACAAAGCGTCCGTCTGGCGCAAACCGAACCTCTCGACCATCGATCACTAGTCGCTTGGTATAGGGCGGCAAGATACCAAGTGTGAGCACGCCCTGCTCGGGAGCCCGCGCCAAATGAAAAAGCCCGATATCGGCCCGTGGTGCAGGCGTGGGGCGCTGATCAGCCGCATTCAGTGCGTCGGCGAGTGTTGGCTTCGTTTCCGGACTGGCAGCGAGCAGCAGCAAGGCCGGGATCAAGCAAATCAGCCTCATTTGGCGAGCGACGCTTTTGTCGCAAGCTCGGGCGTGGCGTATGCCTCCTGCTTTTCGACGCTCCAGTAGCGCAGTGCTTCAAGGGCAATCGGCTCGCCACTCAAAGCGCACAGAACATGATCGCCGTTCACCAAAACGCGAAAATTATTTGCCATATAATGCAGCTTTGCCAAGCGGCCACCTTGGGACATCAACATCTACTTTTCCTTATGGGACATAAGTCCAGCACTTTAAAGCAGCTTTGGCTGCGTCGGTTCCGCCTTTGTATAGCTGCGCGAGCCGCCACGCTCAACCTGAACATCAACCCGCCCGTCTTTGAAAAAGAGCGTCAGCGCACCTGCTGCATGTGCGCGAACGACCGAAGTGACAACCCCGCCTTTCCGCGCCTCAACGCGCGCATAACCCCGCTTGAGGGGCGCATCGGGGTGGAATGATTGCGCAAGACGCCAGACGCTCTCGAGCGACTGATTGGCGGAAGTCCATTTGCGGACCAGAACGGCCGGCTGGAGACGAATGCTCACCCGTGAGAGCAGGGCGCGCTGGCTTGCCACTTGGTGTGCGAGCAAAGCGGGGCGCAGGGCGCCGCTTGCAATAGCCAGTTCGCCGCGTGCGTCGGCCAGTCGTCGCCCAAGTCCGCGCCGCAATCGATCTCCGAGATCATCAATGCGCTGTCTTGATGGGCCGATGAGCGTCTCCGGCGTCGGAAGCCGGACGACAGTTAGCGCCAGTCGCTCGCGACTGCGCGCTTCCAAACGGGCAAGGGCGCCAAGGCTCCGTGCACCCAGCGATGCGAGTGTTGCCACCAATTCGGCACGCACCGGAACTGCCATTTCTGCTGCCGCCGTGGGCGTTGGCGCGCGGACGTCTGCCGCATAATCACATAGGCTTGTGTCGGTCTCGTGGCCAACAGCAGAAATGGTTGGAATTGTGGATGTCGCGATTGCGCGGACCACGATTTCCTCGTTAAACGCCCAAAGGTCTTCAACTGACCCACCGCCGCGCGCAATGATAACCACATCTGGTCGGTCAGCGCCATGTAATGCCGAGAACCCCTGAATGGCAGTCGCAATCT
>Ga0208381_1000300_pt1 | contig 18893 bp, 16 predicted proteins | sample CryBogCBE13Jul09_FD_184572 | JGI IMG/M metagenome (GOLD analysis project Ga0208381, IMG submission 184572) | Freshwater microbial communities from Crystal Bog, Wisconsin, USA - CBE13Jul09 (SPAdes) (version 2) | ecosystem: Environmental > Aquatic > Freshwater > Lake | place: Crystal Bog...
CCAAGGTCTTTTCAGCAACTAGCCATTTGTCCAACAAGGCCTCAACCCCGTCTTGGGCTCCATCCCAAGCCAAGTCTTGTAACCTGATATCGATCACAGAGCCGCCAATAATGGAAGTTTTTTAAGCATTAACTCCTGAGCAGCCAAAACAATATTTGCAACTTGAGGAATTACAAATTGCTCCAGCGGCCTGCTGTAAGGAATAGGAACATTTGGTACTGCTAACCGCTTGATGGGTGCTTTAAGAGCCACGGTATCTAAATTCTCAGCAATGAGTGCTGATATTTCGCCAGACAACCCAAATCCTAAGTAGTCTTCATCAGCAATGATTAGTCGGCCAGTTTTACGTACAGACTTCAAAATCGCTTCTGTATCCATCGGCACCAAAGTTCGCAAGTCCAAAACTTCGGCATGGATACTTTGCTCAGCCAACTCATTAGCAGCCAAAACTGCTTTTTGAACCATCTGACTAATGCTCACTATGGTGAGGTCTGAACCCTCTTTGACAACATTGGCTTTGCCAAAGGGTATGACATAGGGATCCTCCGGCACAACATTGCTACTACCCTCGAAATACGCCATCCAAGGCAAACCCATGATTCCTTTGTGATACAAGAACATCACCGGGTTGTCGTCACGAATGGCTTGAATCATCAAGCCCTTTGCGTCATAGGCGTTCGACGGAACGACCACTTTAATCCCAGGCATATGCGCAAAAGTTCCATATAAACACTGAGAGTGTTGTGCCGCGTCGTTGTACCCCCCGCCAATGGCGGTTGTCAAAACTACTGGCAATTTGACGTGTCCGCCAGACATGTAAGTGTTCTTAGCAAGATGGTTGTAGATCTGATCCATGCAGACGCCAAAGAAATCTACAAACATCAATTCAACGATGGGTCGCAAGCCTGCAGCAGCAGCGCCCGTTGCCGCACCAATAAATGCTGTTTCTGAGATGGGCGTATCCATGATGCGGTCTTTGCCGAACTTATCTAGCAATCCCCCAGTCGCGCCGAAGATGCCACCATAAGCGCCAATGTCCTCACCCATGACAAAGACACTTGAATCGCGTGTCATTTCTTGTGCAATACCTTCTGAAATGGCTTGTGCCATAGTCAAGATGCGATTTGATTTCATACCAAAGCCCTCGTATTCTTGTGACCATTTACAAAGACGTCTTGCAATGCATCGTGTGCACTTGGATAGTCACTTTTTCGCGCAAAGTCAAACGCCTTGTCAACCAGTTGGTGCATCTCTAGAACAATCCTAGACTCCTCTTCCAAAGTCATAAATTTTTTATCTTTGAGCATTTGTGCGAGTTTTGGAATTGGGTCATTCTTTCTAAGACCTGCGACTTCGTCTTTAGGACGATACGTTTCTGGGTCTCCTTGAAAGTGTCCAAAGTAGCGATCGGTCTTGATCTCAATCAAGCTGGGGCCCTCACCTCGACGTGCTCTTGCAATAGCGGGTGCTACAGCTTCAAATACTTGTATTGCATCGTTTTCAGGAACCCTGATGCCGGGTATCCCGTAACCCGCAGCCCTATCTGCAACCCATTCAACAGAAGTCGCCTTTGTTTTAGGTACTGAAATAGCCCAATGGTTGTCTTCACATACAAAAATAACTGATAACTTCCATATTGCGGCTAAGTTCATCGACTCATGAAAGGAACCTTGGTTAGCGGCACCTTCACCAAAAAAGGCAATAGATACCCAGTTCTTACCAAGCTTTTTAGCAGCTAGTGCAGCTCCACAAGCAATAGGCATACTTGCACCAATGATTCCGCTACAACTGAATTTATGCGCGTTATCAAACAAGTGCATATGTCCGCCCTTGCCTTTTCCTAGCCCCGTGACTTTTCCAAACATTTCAGCGGTCATGGGATTGAGGGGCACACCCTTCGCAATTGCAAAGTGGTGAGGGCGATGGGTACCGACTACTGTGTCCTCATCTGTCAGATGCGCACATATGCCTACAGCTACTGGCTCTTGGCCAGCTGCCAAGTGCATTTCGCCTGGGACTGGGCCAGCACCTATGTCAAATGCCAAACCCTTTTGTATCGCGGGAGGAAGTTTTCCCTCCATATACACAGAGGCCATAGTTTCTTCGTAATAACGAATTTGAACCATCTTCTCGTACATCCAGAGAAGCTTTTCTTTTCCAACTTGCATGCTAAACCCCTTTGGGTCGATGTGAACCCCAAGTCGCGAAGAGATCAGTATTCGTAATCAACATCAGGGGTGGGGCAATACTAGGTTGTTTACATCTATCGGAATTGATCCATATCAACCTTGTCTGAATTCATGCTCGAATGGAATTTATGAATTACGCTCATCCAATATTTTTCGCCAAGGATGCATCCGCGGCCGACCACAACCCGACGCCTAGATACGTTCTGAATTACCGACTTTAAAATTAACGAATTCCGTATGCCTGAATTTGCAGCCCGCTGACGAGATCTGAGACCTCACTGGGGGTTGATATCTGCAACAAAACCTTTCCACGCTACAAAAAGTCAACCTCTGAAAATATCGAAGGGTTCAATCTTGAGCACGCGCCGGATACCGAAGTAGCTTGAGATGCTGGCAATCACGACCACCATCCCGAACGCCAGACCCAGGTTCCAGAAGGTGATGATCGCGGCGTAGTTGGGCAAACGCGCACGCGTGATCGAGATCATCAGTGTGACCAGGCCCAAGCCCAGACCGAACCCGGTGAGCGCAGTAAAGGTTGCCATGAACAAGATCATGTAGACCAGTTCGCGTCCTTTGGCGCCAATGGCCTTGAGGGCACCGAACTTCTCTAGGTTCTCCAGGATGAAGCTGTAAAAAGTCTGTCCTGAAATCGACAGTCCGACGAGAAAACTGATTACCGTCATGATCAGGATATTGGTGCCGATACCGGTCTTGTAGGTGTAGTAATCGGCGATCCGAGTGTTGAATTCGTCCTTGGTGAAAGCGACATAACCGAGCTTAGCCACCTGCTGTTTTATGCTGGCGATCGCGGCTTCGCTCTTCGCTTGCAGCAAAACATAGGAGATCGTGTATCGCGTCGTTGGAATGTATTCAATGGCTCGGCTGTATGTGGTGTAGAGCGTGGGCACACCGTTTAAGCCGTTGGATGCGACCTTGGCTATGCCCACGATCACGCCTCGATGGTCGTTAAGTTCGAAGGACGTGCCAATCTTCGGTTGTTCGAGTTTGTCGAAGTCGGCATCATTGACCACAAAGAAGGAATTGTCGGCGTAGATATCTTCGATCTTTCCCTGCTCAAGTTCCGGGCGACCGAACAGGCTTGTGTCGTCAAGGCCAACGACCGTTATTACTTGGTAGGTGCCGCTGGCGAGCCTGACTTGCGCGCCAGCTATGAACAAAGGCACGGCGTAGCTCACGCCGTCCATGCTGCGCACGGCATCTAGCAAATAATTAGGCAGCGGAATCGAGCTGGTTGCAGTGTTTACTGCCGGGTCCATGATCCACATCGTTGCGCCAATGTTGCTCACAGTCGAATAGGCGCGGTTCAGGATGCCTGCAAACATTGCGGTCATCTGCATCATCAGAAACACCGCGAATGTGATTCCAATCAGCAGTGCTGAGAACTTCGCCTTGTCGTTGACCAGCAGTTTGAAGCCGATTCGAAGGATGCCGCTGTATTTCATGGCGATTTGCCCCCATTGGCCGGGTCCTGCGCATTCCACCATCCCCCACCCAGCGCAACAAAAAGCGCGACAGTGTCTTGGTGCCGCTGTGCCAGCGCTTGCAGATAGGCGATGACGGCGGTGTGATACTGCACGTCGGCTGTCAATACATCCACGTAAGCGACCAGGCCAGCGCGGTAGTTAGCCTGCAAAAGCTGGAGTGACTCGCCCGCATCACGCTGGGCGTCCACCTGAGCCTGCAAGGCTTGGGCGTCGTGCTCCAAAGCCTTCAAGGCATCAGCGACCTGTGCAAAGGCAGCCAGCACGGTCTGGCGGTAGTTGGACTGCTGCACATCGTAGGCATCGACGGCGGCCTGCCTTTTCGCTTGCAGGCTGCCGCCGCGAAACAGCGGCGCCACCAGCGCTGGCCCCACGCTCCAGAACCGGCCTGCGGGACTGGCAAGGTTACTCAGACTGGAGCCGGCTGCGCCATATGTGGCATTCAGGGTGAAGCTGGGATACTGGGCCGCCGTTGCCACACCGACGTTTGCGCTAGCCACATGAAGTTGGGCTTCTGCCGCCAGGATATCGGGCCGCTGACGGACAAGTTCAGAGGGCAGGCTCAGTGGAAGATCCAGAGGCAGTGTCAAACTGGCCAGATCGATTTCGGGCGGTGGCAAATTATCCGGCGCAACACCTTGCAATAACATCAGCAAATGGTTGGCTTGGCTGAACTTCTGCCGCAGTGGCGCGAGTAAGGCTTGATTGGTGGCGATCAGACTGCGCTGGATCAGCAAGTTGGCGTACGGCATAGTTCCGGTGTGCACTTGCACTTCAGCGCTGCGCAATTGCTCTGTCTCCAGCGCTATCAGCTCTTCGGTCGCGTGAATTTGCGCAGCGTAGGCGGCGCGCGCAATGCAGGTATTTACGACATTGGCTGACAATGTAAGGTAAGCCGCTCTTGCTGTGTAGCGCTGTACCTGAACCTGTGCACCCAAACCTTCTACAGTGCGGCGTTCACCGCCGAACACGTCTAGTACGTAGCTGACATTGGCGCTCGCAGTAACTAGGCTGAAGAGGTTTCCGGGTGCTGAGGAGCCTTGTTGTATCGGCGCATTTCGTGCGCGTTCTCCGCCGAAAATGGCACCCACTTGCGGGTAAAAAACGCCGTCACCGGCGCGAAGTTCTTCCTGACTTTGCCTCAAACGGGCCTCGCTTGCTTCCAGCGTCGGATTATTGGCAAGGGCCCGCCGAACCACCTCGTTCAGCGGTTCTGACTTGAATAGCCGCCACCAGTCCGCAAGCAACCTGTTGCCGCGATCGAAGCGTTGTGTCAAACCATCTGCTGCGATGGTGGCAGCAGTTTGTGGCCCGGGACTATAGCCTTGGGCGTCGGGCGGCGCAGGTCGACCGAAGTCCGGACCCAGCGCGCAGCCGCAGAGAAAGGCTGCGCAGATGATGGCTACAGGCTGACCGCACACCATCGAAGTTCGAAGTTCGGCTTTCATTTCTTTCCGATGAAGACATCCACCAACTGACCGGGAAAGGCCATCGTGGAGGATGTCATCTTGAAGCGAAAGATGACCGGCAGCACACGTAGATCGACCTTTTCCTGACGCTGATTGGAAAGTTCGATCTTTGGCGACACATAGGGCTGCACGCGTACGAACTCCAACGGTACTTTTACGTCTGTGCCTCGGATCGACATCTGAGCCTGAATGTGATCCGGTTGTGGCAGGCGTGAGACAAGGATTTCGTCGATATAGCAGCGCACGGCCAGCGTATCCTGCGGAGCACTCATCACCACCAGTGGGGCTTGTCCCTGCGTGTAGGTATCCAAAACGCCAAGCGGGGAAACGTAACTTCCGGCCGCAGCGTTTACTGCTAGTACGACCCCATCGACCCGGGCCTTAAGGATGTACTTTTGTAGCAAGGCATTGGCTGCTTGGTACGCTTGCTCCAGCGCCTGGACCTGCTTGTTTTGATTGAGGATATCGAAATTCCAGGCGCCAGCCTGGGTCAGGTTGTACTGCTTACGTGCCAGATCAAGTGCAGCAGTTCCCTGGCGCACTGCATTGTCTGCCGTGTCTAATACGTCCTTGCTGATTGACTTCGCGTCGATGTCGTAGGCGGCACGGCGCTTGTCGTACTGGTCGCGCGCTAGTTTCAGATTGGATTCAGCCAGATCCACCTGGGCCTTGGCAATCGCCAGCGTCTCGCTGCGTGGCTGGGCTTTGAGTTCGCTCAGAACCGCCTTTGCGGCTTCGGCTTGAAGGCGCGATTGCTCAGTAATCGCTTTCTGTACGGAATCGTCGATGGACAAAAGCGGCGTGCCTGCCTTGACTTTCTGGCCCTCGTGCACCAATACCGTTGTGATCTGGCCAGCTACGTCAGGGTAGATCGTAATGTTTGAGCCGCCGGGTTGGTCACTTTCGATAATGCCGTTAGCATATATTGCAGTCTCGTAGGGGTTGCTCACCGGTGCGAACGCGGGGGGCTGTGCCTTGCGTTCGATGCCGAAGATGTAGGCTGCAATGAATGCAGCAACTATGCCCAGGATCGACAAGGTAAAGATGATTTTATTTCTCATTGGGTCCCCTTTTCCAGACCGGTAATACACCCGTCTTCCATGTGGACGATGCGATCGGCGTACTCGTTGATGCGCGCGTCGTGGGTAACGATCAGAATGCAGCGCTGCGCGTTAAGAATCTTCTCCTTCACAAATGCGATGATCATCCTTCCAGTGTCGCCGTCCAGCGATGCGGTGGGCTCGTCCAAAATCAGGATTTCAGGACTGCCGACAATGGCGCGCGCGATCGCCACGCGTTGCTGCTCGCCGCCGGAAAGCTTGACTGGCAGGATGGCACCACGCCCCGTAAGTCCGACGACGTCAAGATATTTCTCGGCCTCGGCGATCGAGTCGTCCCAGTTGCGTTGCTTCAGAATCAGTGGAATGGCAATATTCTCGGCCGTCGTAAGGCGCGGGAACAGGTGGTAGTCCTGAAAAACGAAGCCTATGGTGTTCAGGCGAAAATTAGCCAACTGGTCCTTGCTCAAGCTCCAAATATCGTCTCCCTTGACAGTCACGCTGCCAGCGTCGGGCCGAAGGATGCCCGAGATCATGCTCAAAAACGTGGTCTTGCCGCTGCCCGACGGGCCCACGATGAAGACCATCTCGCCAAAGTGCGCAACAAAGCTGACCGCATTTACCGCCGTCATGCGAGCCTCTCCCTCACCGAAGTACTTCGTCAGCCCGGCTGCGACGATGGCTTCCACTTTGGGAGCGCTGGGTCGGTCGTGGGACAAATGCTGCAAGCTCACGGATCGATCTCGGTTCGGAATGCTTTTTCGTTCCTGAAACTCATCGTTTCCATCCCTTGAACCATCATTTACCCTCTCCGACGGCACTGCGCCACGTTCTGTGGCCAATGTATTCTCAATTGAGCGCGCGATCTTGACCCAAATCAATGTCCGTCACAGCTGAAACTTTCAATGATGGAATTGGCGCATGACGTCTAATTTGATCGATTCATACCTGAGTCATCCGCGTGAAACTGCGTCAACTTAATTCACTTCCAATACGGGATTTTTTACGCGCAAACTAATACTCGTCTACTTTGATTTCAGCGCTACATCCAGACTTGGCCTGGGCGAAGACATCAAAACGTAAAAATTGTCGGGTGCTAGCACGCACCTGAATAGTGATGCTTTTTCCGCAAGAGACTAACTTCTAAGGCGCTGATCTTTCAAAGCCACTTCAACACTATCTGTAAGCCTAGTCGTATTCATAGTCTTTCTCCTATCTTTAAAGATAAGCCATAAGACGGGTCTAGCGATTCAGGGGGCTATCTCAAGACTTCCGGCGATTCTGGAGGATCACTCACTTTCCTGATCTAAAACTTGGGACTTTCCCTTGGTTGTAATTGGATACCACCTTGTTGAACTTGAAAAGAACAACACTGACAACTGCCTTTCAACAAACGTAGATTTTTACCAAGGAGATATACATGCGAGTAATTCCGATTGGCGCTGAAAATAGCATCCAAGCAGATGCATCTGGCTGTGACGAAGAAAGTGGTGTGGTGCAAAAAGTGCACATGCCTCTGGTTCGTCGTGAATTTTTAAAGGGCTCTGGCATTTTGTTTGGCAGTATTGCCAGCGGCTCTATGTTGGCGGCCTTAGCCCCTTCCACCGCTTGGGCGCTGGAACTCAAAACCTTGACGACAGACGAAGGAAAAGTGTTGATGGCAATGGGCCGTACCCTCTATCCACACAAGAAATTGCCAGATGCTGTCTATGCCCTGTTGGCCAAAGATTTGGACGGCGGCGCCAACAGTGATGCGGCTACTGCGAAGTTACTGAAAGACGGAGTCGCTAGCTTGAACAAAGCGGCTGGTGGGGATTTTTCTAAGCTCACTTACGACCAGCGCCTGGCCATCATTCACCCCATGGAGGACACCCCCTTCTTTGGCAAAGTTCGAGGTCAATGCGTCACCTCCTTGTACGACAACGACATGGCCTTTGCGGCTTTCGGTTATCCCGGCTCAGCTTGGGAAAAAGGTGGCTACATAACACGCGGATTCCAAGACCTGAAATGGTTGCCAAATCCACCTGCTGAAGCCAGCCCCCCACCCTTCTTAGGTTAATAAACTGAACGTCAATTTTCAAAAAAATATTGGAGACAAAAATGGCTAAATTTGATTACAACGATGACTCTGTGGTGGTCGTCATTGGTTCAGGTGCAGGCGGCGGTACGCTGTCCAATGAGTTGTGCCAAAAAGGCATCAAAGTAGTTTGCTTGGAAGCGGGTGCCCGCCAATCGAGCGCCAGTTTTATCAACGACGAATGGAAGTCTTTCAGCCAGTTGGCTTGGCTCGATCCCCGCACCACATCCGGCTCTTGGCGCGTCGCTAAAGACTTTGCGGGCTTACCCGCTTGGATCTGCAAAACTGTAGGTGGCACCACCACCCACTGGGCTGGTGCTTCCCTCCGATTCCAAGAGCATGAATTCAGAACTCGTCAGGTTTATGGAGATTTGGCGGGAGCAAACCTCTTGGACTGGCCGTTAACACTTGATGAGCTAGAACCCTATTACGCCAAAGCCGAAGACAAAATGGGTGTGACACGCACCAATGGCATTCCTGGTTTGCCTGGGAACAACAACTTCAAAATCATGTATGCAGGCGCCAAAAAACTGGGTTACGGAGAAGTTCACACCGGCCGTATGGCGATCAACAGCCAACCGCGCGATGGACGAGGCCGCTGCATGCAATTGGGCTTTTGTTTTCAAGGTTGCAAGAGCGGTGCGAAGTGGTCCACTCTATACACCGAAATTCCCAAAGCGGAAGCCACCGGCAACTTCGAACTTCGCCCCGAGTCCCACGTGACACGCATTGAGCACAACGCCGACGGCAAGGTAAATGCAGTAGTTTATTTTGACAAAAATGGCAATGAACACCGTCAAAAAGCGCGGATCGTTTGCGTCGCTGGCAACTCGATTGAGTCTCCTCGACTGCTCTTGATGTCTGCTTCCAATATGTTTAAAGACGGCTTGGCAAACTCATCGGGCCAAGTGGGTCGCAACTACATGCGCCACATGACCGGCTCTGTTTACGCTGCTTTCAAAGATCCGGTTCACATGTACCGAGGCACTACGATGGCAGGCATTGTGCGTGACGAGGCAAGACACGATACGCGTCGTGGTTTTGTGGGCGGCTACGAACTGGAAACGCTGTCTTTGGGCGTGCCTTTCATGGCAGCCTTCTTGGATCCTGGCAAGTGGGGCGCAGACTTCGCTTGGTGGATGGAGCATTACAGCCAACTCGCAGGCATGTGGATTGTGGGCGAAGACATGCCTCGCGAAACCAACCGTGTCACGTTGAACACCAATGTCAAAGACAAGTGGGGCAATCCGGTCCCCAATGTCCACTTTGACGATCACCCCAACGACATGGCCATGCGTGAGCACGCTTTCAGCCAAGGCGAAAAAATTTACCAAGCAGCCGGTGCTATTCGCACCTACCGTACACCGCCTTATCCATCGACCCACAACTTGGGCACCAACCGCATGAGCGCCAAGGCCAGCGATGGCGTGGTCAATAAGTGGGGCCAAGCTCACGACATAAATAACCTGTTTGTCAGTGATGGCAGCCAGTTCACCAGTGGTGGCGCTGAAAATCCAACGTTAACCATTGTGACATTAGCGATTCGCCAAGCCGATTACATTGCCAAGCAAATGAAAGAGCGTGCCATTTAAGGTAGCTCATCAATTTGGTTAAGTCCTTTCAAGGAGTCCCCCATCATGTGCGAATATTTTGTCAAAGCCGACCCGATTCAATTTGAGCAAAGAACCCGTTCAATTCGCATCAAAGGCGTGCTGACCAGTATTCGACTGGAAAACATGGTGTGGGACATATTGGCTGAAATGGCCGAGGTCGAAGGCTGCACGACAAATGCCCTGATCTGCCAGTTTCACAGCGAAATATTAGAGCATCGAGGTGAGGTGCCGAATTTCGCTTCTTTTCTTCGGGTCACAGGAATGCGCTACTTGCGGAGGTCGCTTTTAAGCGCTGAACTGAAATTGCAAAAATTCGAAGATGCACACGAACCAGCGTCCAATGTGGTGATTGCAAGGTTTGCACCCTGACCGTCTGATGACGCCCTTGTTTCATAAAAAATTCCCTGAAATCCCATGAGTTTCAATACAGAAAATTTCCCAGGCGTGAGTGCCTTTGCACCTGCGCAGACTGATGGATTTGTTTTAAACCACAGCATGCTGCGAGTCAAAGATCCCGCAATAGCGTTGGACTTTTATACCCGCGTCATGGGTTTACGGGTTTTGCGGAAATTGGACTTTCCCGAAATGACCTTCTCGCTGTATTTTTTAGCGCACCCCGTTCGAGGTCAATCCGTGCCAGAGGATCAAGGAGAGCGCATGGCCTACACCTTCAGTCAAACAGGCATCTTGGAGTTGACCCACAACTGGGGCACCGAGAGCAACCCCGACTTTAAATACCACGATGGAAATTCACAGCCGCAGGGTTTTGGACACCTCTGTTTCTCTGTGCCCAACCTCGAAGCAGCCACGGCTTGGTTTGATGAAAACCAAGTTCAATTCATCAAGCGTTCTGACCAAGGCAAGATGAAAAATGTGGTTTTCATCAAAGATCCTGACGGATATTGGATTGAAATTGTTCAAGCTTCCTTGCTCAAATATCTAGGCAATTGAGGCCAGTATGAGCATAACAATATGAAAAAATACACAGTTAAAACGACGCTGCTATTGAGTTCAATAGCAGCCTTTATAAGTTTGCCATGGTCATCATTTGCGGCAACCCCAGCGGGGGAAGCCTTGGTAAGGAAAGGCGATTGCTTGGGCTGCCACGCGGTAGCGGTTAAGTTAGTTGGCCCAGCTTTTCATGACGTCGCAGAAAAATACGCTGGTCAAGCTGATGCCAACGCCGTCTTGGCGGCAAGCATTAAGAACGGCAGCGTTGGCAAATGGGGCGAATTGCCCATGCCGCCTCATCCTAATTTGTCATCGACGGACTTGAAGAAAATTACAGACTGGATTTTGGGCATCAAATAACTTACTCAATTTGACTTGCATCCTTCCTGCCGTACCAAAATGAACAGAACAGATGACTGGTTTGTATCAGTGACGAAGGAAACGGCGTTGGCTTGCAAGAGAGTTAGTCCCCATTTCAATGGATAGCCGCGTACATGATGCCCTCTGTCGTCGCCTCTGCACCAGAAAACTCCACGACCACCTTGCCTTGCTTGGCCACCAAAATGCGGTCAGACAATGACATCACCTCTGGCAAGTAAGAAGAAATGACGACGACGGCTTTACCTGTGTCGGCCAAACGGTTGATTTCTGCGTGAATTTCTGCAATGGCTCCCACGTCTACACCTCTGGTGGGTTCATCAAAAATAATCAAATCGGGTTCTTGCACCAGTGACTTGGCGATCACTACCTTTTGTTGATTACCGCCAGACAACTCAATGACCTTGACGTCATTGCTGATGGCCCTCACATTGAGCAACTTACTCCACGTTGTGCCCAGCTCTTTCATTTTTGAGGGGTTGACCAAACCAAGCATGCCGCCAAATTTAGCTAGCCAGCCCATGTAAATGTTTTGGGCAATGGACATCGTCTCAAAAAAGCCCTCCACTTTGCGGTCTTCCGTGACGTAGGCAATGCCATCTTGAACCGCTTGCCGAGCCACCCGATAACGCACTGGCTTGCCTTTGAAGAGCACCTCGCCGCCGTAAAAAGTGTCGCGCTTTATTAGTCCAGCGACGACCTTGAAGGTTTCAGTTCGCCCTGCCCCCACCAAGCCAAAAACGCCCGTCACTTGCCCCGCAAACACAGATAAAGAGTTGTTCTTCACCATCGATGCCATGCGCAAGTTACGCACCGACAAGACCTGTTCGCCTGGGGCGCGAATGAATGTTTTTCTTTGACCGTAAAGTGTTTCAGACAAATCACGACCCACCATGGCTTGCACGATGCGTGCACGATCAAAGTTTTCTTTGAGGTCAGTAACGACTTGCTTTCCGTCACGAAGCACCGTGATTCTGTCTGCCAGTAACAGTGCCTCTTCCAGTGCATGTGAGATGAAGATGACCGAAACGCCACGGGCCTTTAAATTCAGCACCAGATCGAAAAAGTACTTCTTTTCTTCTGGCGTCAAACTGGCGGTAGGTTCATCAAAGATGATGATTTGCGCTTTGTGAAGGACGGCACGGGCAATTTCGACCATCTGTTTTTTGGCCGCACCAAGCAAACTGACTGTGGCCGTAGGGTCGACATCAAAGTTCAACGACTGCATGAACTGCTGTGCTGAGATATAAATGCCACGAAGACGGTTGTAGAACTTTTCTTGTCCTAAAAACAAGTTTTGTGCGACCGTCATAGTAGGTACCAAACTGGTCTCTTGGAATACCATGGCGATACCGTGATCTCTTGCATCCAGGGGTGTTTTGAGTTGTACTTCTTGCCCTTCAACCAACATACTGCCTGAACTAAGATTCACCACGCCTGCCATGACCTTGGTGAGGGTTGATTTACCAGCCCCGTTTTCGCCCAGCAAGGCATGGATTTCTCCCCGCTTGAGTTGAAAATTCACCCCTTCAATGGCAGGAACTCCGGCGTAGCGTTTGGTTGCATCTCTCAACTCCAGCACAATTTCTGTTTGAGATTTGAAGTTGGTCATTTAGCCACTCCTGGGGTCGTTAACACCACTTTCAGTACATGGCCACTTCCTTTAGAGGCGACAAAAAGTGAACCTTGGTGCTCCACTGCTGAGGTAATGCCGTGAAAGCGGCCGTCGACCAAGCTGTGCATCGACGAAACCAATTGCCCTGAGGGGCTAAATTTCATCACCAGACCGTACGAACGCGGGGGTGCCCATGGCTTCAAGACCCCCATCGACTTCACACCTGCCCCTTGTAGCGGTTCTAAAAAATCTTTACCTGAAGACAGCATAGGGGCTATCCAATAGCGGGGGTCAATTTCAGCCAGCATGCGGGTTCGATAGGCTTTTTCTCGCAAGACAAACTCAACCAACTGGGAGCGACAAACAAAGCAGGTGAGCCAAAAACCACCGTCCGATGCGGGGGAAAGGCGCGAGGGATAGCCAACCAATGAGTCGACAACGTTTTTACCATCCTTGTCAACCAACCGATGGGCCCAGCTCTCGCTGAAAAGAAGCTTGTCACCACGAACCAAAACACCAAAGGCGTAACGACGCTTGTCTTTGAGGACCCGAGACTGTCCGGTGGCATAGTGCCATTGAATCAAGCGACCTGTTTTGCCAAGACTCATCAAATCACGACACCAATCGGCGTAGTCCACTTCCCTAGAACCATCAGTCAAAAACAATTGCCCTTCGTCGCCAAAGGCCAATGCATTGATACTCGTTAGACCTTTGCCAACAACAGCATCCAAAGTAGCGACCGCTGTCCATGGGTCCTGAGCGTTAAGTGGTTTGAGCGGCAATTCAAAAACCTTCACTTCACGACCGCCCAATGCCACCGCTAATTTTTGGCTTTGACCTTGAGTGCCGGTCAAACAGGCCATGGCGGTAATGGGTTGGTCAAACGTTTTTAACAAGTCCCATTGCCCTTGGTGGTGAATGAACAGATCAGGACCCGCTGCGGCCAACAAGCCTGCGCTGGTACTCACCAAATCCTCGAGCTTGTCTAATTTGCCCACCACTTGGGCTTCATCCAAATCGCGGTTTTGCTTAAGCGCGCCATCCATGACTGGGATGGTGATGGCAGCGTCACCACGGCCCAGAAATTGATCGGTCCACTGTCGAATGAAGCTGAACATCATGCTGCTCCCCAGCGGCTTTCATATTGGGCATATTCAGGATCGCAAGAGCCTTCGGGCAACTTGTATCGTCCGATTCGGTTGTTTTGAATACCTCCTAAATACAGATAGCCACGGTGCTCCCGCATGGATGTGATCATGGGGTGGTTTTCACCACCCAAATCCCAAAGGGTTTCCAGAATTTCGCCCTTTTCACTGAATTTCAAAACACAGCCTGTGTTGATATTGGGGAAAAGCCACTCGTCGATCGGCACGCGTTTGGCCATTCGACGTCGGAAACCTGGCATTCGTAAGGCTAAATCATATGCAGGCGCGCGCATGCCAACGAGTGCCAACCAATAGTGACCGTCAGAGGAAGAGTTGATGTTGTCGGGGTAGCCAGGTAAGTTGTCGACAACCATTTCAACTTGGCCTTTGCGCGGGCCGTCAAACCAATAGCGTTTGATGCAGACCCCCCAAGTTTCTGCAAACAAGATGGATTGTCGGTCGCTGGCGATGCAAATGCCATTTGGAAAACGCAAGCCCCTCAGTACTGTTTGAGTGCTGCCATTTCGGGGGTCATAACAAACAATGCGGCCATTACCTCTGGCCTCGAGACCGTCTACTGGCCATTCGTGCATTTCATATCGGGTTGTGGCTTCACTAAAGAAGATTCGACCGTCATCGGCAATGTCTAAATCGTCGGCCAATCGAAGGCGGGAGTCGTCATTAATGGAGGACCAACTGCGATTGGTTTCGTCGGTAACGCGTTGCACTTCTCCCTTGGGTGTAACGCGGTACAAGCCCATGCCACCGATGCAAACGTTCAAATTCCATTCGCGGTCAAAAGCCAAACCCAAGGGCTGGCCACCAATATGGGCAAAAACTTCCATTTGCTGGTAATCAGGGGCAAAAAATCGAATAATGTCCCCATGGCGGGAACCCGCATAAAGATGGTTGTCTCGATCAAGAATGACGTCCTCGGGGGCCTCAATGCGACCAAGGCCAATCAACTCCACGGCACGCAATTTATTGTTCACTGCCCAGGGCGAACCAGAATTCTCTGCGCAACTGGGTGCGGGATCAAAAGATTGGTAGGCCGGGCTGACATAAACCTTGCTGATGATGCGGTGACGGTTCTTCAACCAGCGCACATCGATGGCCGCGGCTGAGATCAAAATCGTGGCCAATACCATCCGCGTCACACCGCCGGAGGCCGACATCGAGGTCAATCCGTTGGTGATGAGCAGCACGATCAGGGTGCCCAAAATGGCTTTCATGACCGAGCCTCGTCCTCCGCCCAAACTGATACCGCCCAAGACTGCTGCTGTCAAAACCAAGATCTCCATGCCAATACCAATGTCAGCACCTGCTGTTGCCAACCGGGACGCAAAGAAACAGCCGCCTGCGGCTGTTAAAACTCCACAAACCACATAGCTCAAAGCGACAGTACGGCGCACGGCGATGCCACTGTTGTAGGCTGATCTTCTGGAGCCACCAATGGCCATCACATGCCAGCCAACACGCATACGGGTGAGCAGAACATGCCCGAAAATTGCGCAGACGATAAAGATCCACGCGACCGTGGGCAACACCAAGAAATTACCATTGCCTAAAAAATCCCAACCTTCAGAATCGGGCAAGTTACCTGCAATGGCGGTTGAATAACGTAGACTCAAAATCTCATACAACGATCTGAAGATGATCAGCGTGATCAGCGTGGTTAAGAAGGCCCTCAAGCGCAAATAACCGATTAAAAAACCGTTAATCCCGCCCAGCACAGCACCACAAAACAAAGTGCCAATCAGGGTTTCTAGCAAGGAAAATTTATAGACGTGCATCATCATCAATGCACAAAAATTACTTAGGGCGAACATAGAGCCGACGGATAGGTCAATGCCCCCCACCATCATGACAAGGCTAAGCCCCAGCACAACAAATCCAACTTCGCCAGCTTGTCGCAAAGTGTCAGACAAGACGATAGCGCTGTAAAAATTCGGTAGCAATTGCCCTGACGCGATGACCACCCCCACCAACAAAATCATGGGAATGGCGGTTTCGGTCCAACGCTTGGACAAAATTTCGCCAATCCAGTGATCAGGCCAATATCGGTAACGCCATCTCGTCAGGGTTTCACTCATTTCTCAATCCAATAAATCAGGTAAAGAGATGTCAAAAGGTCCTTGACTTACTTGGCCGCTAGGCGCCAGCAAGAGCCATCTGCCGAAGCATTGGCCTTGGTAATCGGGATCAAGGTGGTGTAAATGTTTTGCTTAGCAGCGCCTGGTTTGAGGCCGCCTTGAACCAACCACTTGATCATGGCTGCCATGTTAGAAGCTTGTGTAGGTACGTCGTAGCTGATGTCGTAATCAAACGCGCCAGACTTCACCAAATCACAAGCTCCTTTTTGTTCACCGCCGCCAGAGGTCGCTAAGAAGACCTTGCCCGTCAGACCCGCTTCTTTGATGGCCGCTGCAGTACCAATGTCCATACCGTCCCAGAAACCAACAATACCGCAGAGGTCGGGGTTCTGCTTCAGCACGGTTTGTGTCAAAGCCTTGGCTTTGGCGGCGTCCCAGTCGGCAGCTTGGTTAGAGACTACCTTGATTTCGGGGTGCTTGGCCAAGACATTTTCTACACCCTTCAAGGTGTAGGCCGATGCGGCCGCTGTTGGCGCGCCCTGAACAATCGCCACCTTATTCGATTTACCTTTGCAAGACTCAACGGTGGCTGCCATGGTTTTTTCGCCAATTTCAACCCAATCGGCGCCCACAAAAGCGGTTGAGGGCTGAGCAGATCGCATGTTAATTTGAACCACGTAAATGCCTTCATCTTCCGCCTTCTTGATCAACTTGGCATAAGTCTGAACGTCGGGGTTGTGGATCACAATGACGGCTGGCTTTTCAGCGATCAGAGCGGTGAAGGCTTGAGCCCCTGCATTCGTGTTCCAATTGGGATCACGCACAACGACCTTCATGCCAGAGGGTTCTAATTCTTTTTTCAGTCCGTTGTACCAGCCTTGGGTCAGGTCAAAACCCATGGCCACGGGAATGTAGCCTACCGTTTTTCCGGCTAGGGCCTTGGCATACCCCTCTCGGAATGGCTCATCCAGGCCTTTGCCTTGGGCCATGGCGCTTCCCACTGCGCCCAGACCTAAACAAATACCCACTGCGGTGGTCGCTATTTTCTTGATCAAACTCATGGTTGCCTCCTGTTGTAAAACTTCATGTTGTTAAAGTTCAAAAATTCGCCCCTTATCGCCGGGCGAAAAGCGTTTCATATATCGCCTTGTTGGGCAGTTTCTTCATTGCGGGGGTTCAATATGGAATCAATCAAAATGGCGATCAACAACACCACGCCTTTAACAATGTTCTGAATTGAATAAGAGACGTCCATGATCGTCATTCCATTCAGCATGGTTCCAATCAGCAGCGTTCCTATCAGCACATTGATGACGCCACCTCGGCCGCCTGACAAACCAATGCCCCCCAAAACGACGACCAAAACGACGTCATAAACCATGGTGGAGTTGAAAATTCGTGTCGGCATACTACTCACGGAAGCGGCCATCACCAAGCCAGCAAACAAACCGATTAGGGCTGCGATCAAATACTCCAAGACTACGACTGGTCGGCTGGCCAGCCCAGAAGCTCTGGCTGAAAAGGGGTTGTCACCAACCGCGTAGATGTACTGGCCCATACGAAGTCTTTTCAAGAAAAAACCAACCAAGGCACATGCCAAAGCAAACATGATGACCGGCATGGGTATACCCACAACGCCACCGCGACCCATCCAGGCCAAGCTGTCCAAAGAGAGAGGCCACTGCACCACTTCTAATTGAAAGATGAAGGCTTGACCCAAGCCCGCTAAGAAAAGACCAGAGGCTAATGTGGTGAATAAAGAGGGCACCTCGGCATAAGCGATTAACCATCCATTCAGCAACCCAAATGCCACAGAAAGCGCCAATGCCAAGGACGCCGAGCTGAAGAGGCTTTGGCCATTGTCAACCATTTGGAGCAAAAAGGCAGACGGTACAGCCATAGCGGCAATCATCGATACGTCTATGCCCCGGCCAATCACCACCACAGCCATGCCTAAGCCCAGGATGCCCAAGATGGCGACGTTTTGAACCAAGGTCAGCAAATTGTCGATATTCGAAAAGCCGGGCAAGAACAGCGTGAAGCCGACAAACATCAATAAAAAAAGCAAAAAAACGATGGTTTGTTGCGTTGCTTTGTACTTAGGCTTTTCAATGATTGACATTAAAAATAGCTCTCAGGGTGAATTGAATCAATCCAAGATAACTGAGCGATTTGCTTTAATGCACAGCAGAAACCCTTAAGCCGTCTTCTCTTTGTCCTATGGGTGACAAACAGAGACACCACTCCCAGCTTAAAAAAAACACATTCCCGCTCTTAAATTCAAATATGCCCTCCAACACTTTCAAAAGCAACAAACAAAGCCAGCAAATAAAATTATTTGTGGAGCGGTTTGCTCAGAGGAGGAAAAATTGGTTGGCTCTGCAAGCGCGGCGGTACGATTCCGGATTCAGGGATCGAACAATCAATAGCATTCGTTTCGAATCCTAGTTACAGGCTCAAACTGTCGACCTACGGATGAAGTGAGCAGAATTATAAAAATTCTTCAATTAAATCAATAATTTTAAATTGTACATGGCAAAGTGTGTAGTGAATGAAACCTTAATTTAAGGAATTCTTCACCTCAAGCGCCTTCAACGGCTTTAGCCACATCGCAATGGCACGCAGCTTGTCAGCAGTGGCCCAGAGTGTTTTTTTAATGTCTTCGAGCATTTGAATGTTCAACAAGACTCTGAGGTGTGCAATCTGCCATGAGGCTGAACAAATCGGTTTGCTTGCCCCAAGGCCCAAGCCCAAGAACAGTTAAAGGCCGGTCTATGGATTGAACAATCTTCAAGGAACG
>Ga0208381_1000302_pt1 | contig 18822 bp, 13 predicted proteins | sample CryBogCBE13Jul09_FD_184572 | JGI IMG/M metagenome (GOLD analysis project Ga0208381, IMG submission 184572) | Freshwater microbial communities from Crystal Bog, Wisconsin, USA - CBE13Jul09 (SPAdes) (version 2) | ecosystem: Environmental > Aquatic > Freshwater > Lake | place: Crystal Bog...
TGCCCGACGGGCTTTCACAAGGCTTAGTTAGCGAGGTAGCCGGACATCCCGGAGCTGCTGGGCCGACTGCTCGGGCTTGAGATCCATGATGAAGGCGCCGAACGCGGATTCTGAGCCAGCCAGGTACTTGAGCTTGCCCGGAGCCCGGCGGATTGAGGTGATCTGCCAGTGCAGGCGCATGACATCGCGCCCTTTGCGGACTGGGGCCTGGTGCCAGGCGGCGATATAGGCCATTGGGATCCCAAAGACGCCATCAAGGCGCTGCAAGATCTCTTTGGCGATCGACGGATAGGCATCGGCCTGTGCATCAGTGAGTTCAGTGAAATCTGCGACTGATTTCTTTGGTGCCAGATGAATCTCAAATGGATAGCGCGCTGCAAATGGCACGTATGCGATCCAGTGATCGTTCTGCGCAACAAGTCGCACATTATCTTTTACTTCGCGCTTCACAATTTCTTCCAGCAAGATCTTGCCGGTCTCTTTATGGAACTTCTTCGCTGCGCGATACATCTTCTCAGTACGTGGTGGCAGGAATGGATAGGCATAGATCTGCCCATGCGGATGTGAAAGTGTCACACCGACTTCTTCTCCGCGATTTTCAAATGGTGCAATGTGAGCGATGTGCTTCTCTTTTGATAGCTCGCGCGTGCGATCGCGCCAGGCTTCCATCACAACGCGGATCTGTTCTTCTGCTAATTGATTGAACGATGTTTCGTGGTGATCGGTAAAACAAATCACTTCACACTTACCTGCTGATTGACCAAGTTTTGTTTTGAGACCGTCCCACTTTGGCAAGGTGAATCCATCACCAGGATTTGCGAATGATGGTGACTTATTATCGAAGACAACTACTTGATATGACTTATCGGCGATCTCTGATTCAAGGCCGGGCTTTGTTGCACACAATGGGCAGAGCTCTTTCGGTGGGAGAAAGACGCGGGTCTGACGATGAGCTGCAATCGCAGTCCATTCATTGGTGAGTGGATCAAGGCGTAATTCACCGAGTCCTGGGCGATCTTCTTGGGGGCGATTATCAACGGCATCGCGGGTGACATGGCCCTGGTCGTAATATCGAATGGTGCGGCCATCAGACATTGGCAGGTCGGTGCGGATTACTCCAGCGGCGAGTTCGTGCTTGTTATCGCTCATGCCCACACTCTAGCGGCTAGGCGATGTTAATAATAAGCGTCTTGCACGCCCGATCACGAAGTGTGCGACATTCTCTATCTTTATAGAACCAGAAGAAGTCTGTAATCCAGAAAGCGAAATACCCGAGTGTTCCAATAACTCCGAAGGTAACTAAATTTAGGGCCGAGGCAGCGAGCGCAATGCTGAATCCAAAGAGGAATTCATAAAGAGCGGTATGACCCCAGCTTGCTGGTCTTCCTGTCTGTTGATTGATGACTTTGATTTTAAGTATTTGTTTAGCAGGTGATTGACCCTGCCCCCAGATGACAAGACTCCATATAAACCAACCAATTCCAAGTGTCACAATCGATAAACCAAAGTCAAGAAATAAGGCCGCTACACGGTGCCTTCCAGTCGCTAGCAGTAAGTTGCTAACGTTTGTTGGGCGTGCTGTATTTGAGAACGTGCCACCCATAGGTGTTGGGCCAGAACCAGGAGGTGGCGGTGGCAAAGTGCTCATAATCATGTCTCCTATCGGGGATAGTTAGAACTTTGGCGGCGCTGGTGGGGCGCCTGGTGTTGAGGGTGGTGACTGAGAATTCAGACCACCAGTTGGATTCGCATTGAAAGTAGTTGTCACTCCATAAATATTTTGAGGGCGAGGTCCCTTTGGTCCACCGTTTTTACGCGCAACAATGAAAACAACAACACCAATAATTGCGACAAGTGCAACACCGATCAAAATAAAAATGAGAAGGTTTGATGAGCCAGTGCCAGGCAATGGTCCATCACCCCATACTGCTGTTTGCGAAGGACAGTTGATAACAACATCGCACAGCATCGGAGTGCCATTAAAGATACCGATATTTTGTGCATTTGCCGCTACTGCTGTTGCAAGACCTAAAACTCGGCCACTGCTGTCGAAGACAGGACCGCCAGAATTACCGTGATTAATTGGCGCAGTGGTTGTTCCGGTGTATGCGGGGAAATTATTTGGACCTCCGGCAGCGAGCGCTACAGAAGAGATGATTCCCGTTGAGAGTAGCCCTGGCTGGCCAAGTGGGCTTCCAATTACGCCAACCCACCAACCTTGAGCAGGGATTTTTCCTCGCCACGTTAAAGCAGGGACAGTTGCGTTTGTGACAATGCCCGCAACATCATGATCAGTATCAGACCACGACCAAACTTTTCCATGGATTGTTTGACCACTTGAAAGTCTCATTTCAATCGATGAATCGGTGGTGCAAGCAGCCACAACGTGAAGGTTTGTAACGATATATGAGCGATATCCAGCAGCTTTCATAGCCGGGCTCATCTCTACGCTTGCAGCCCAACCAGACCCCAAATCATTTCCAGAGGTACAAAAGACTGTTACAACCGATTGGGTTAATTTCTTAGAAAGGCCTGCAAGGTCTCCAGGTGGATTGCTCGGCTCTGTAGCAGACTGTGCAGAACCGCCGCCAATGCTCGGTAAATCATTACTCGAGACCCCGGCTGGCTGAATGACATCTGAACTCGATTCAGCAAAGCTTTGATTACTCCAAAGTCCAGTGCTCATCAAGACAATGGCAGACATGAGCAATAGGGTGAAACGCTTTCTTAATTTCATGAGATCAAATTCCGGATTCACGAGGTTTTTTGGAAACAATCTCTTCATCAGTAGAAGGTTTCGCCTCTGACTTTTTCGCTGCATTCGCAAGAAGTGTCAGATTTTCACCAGGAATTGGTCCTGTAAAGTCCAGACGGACGACAATATCCATTGGAAGGTTAGAACTCTCACCATAAGTTCTAATATTTTGTGGCTTTGCATGTGCCACTTTAGATTCCAATCGTTGCGGCACGATAAAGAAAGAATCTGCTCGAGATTGATGACCAAATACTTGGCCGGAATCTGAAAGTGAGTGCAGCGCAAATGGGGAAACCATTTTTGACGCATCACCCAAAGGCATCGTAAGAAAATCGTCCCAGGCCACTTCTTTGAAATCAGATTCAGAAGTTCCCCCTGAAAGCGCATCGGCCTGGCCTGACTTCACTTCATGGACAGCTGGACGAGTGTTTGCAATTGCTTCCTTTTGAATTTGAAGCGTTAACGGTTCAATCTGTTTGAAAGCTACTCTTTCGAGAACTTTAGGGTCAGCGATACCGTCGCGCACCATGGCGCGAGGGCCATTTGGAGCATATGCAATGTCTGAGTCGAGGAGATCTACATTTAGTCGCTCTGTATTTAGCCCCAATTGCTCACGAATAGTGTCAACCTGCTCTGCGAAAACACGACTTCTCCATCCTCGTACCATAAATCGTTCAGCTGCATAACGCTGCATACCGAGCATGGCAGGACCATCGGACTCATCTGTCTGAGCAATATGCATTGAGTAAGGGAGGGAGTCCTGTTCAATATTTGCAGACGATGACTCGCCCCATTTCTTATTTACAACCCATGGTCGAGTAAGTGAATGGCCCATAATTTCGAGCCATTCTCGAAGTTGAGGGTAGACCGATTTAAGTCGAAGTTGCTCAGTTCGTACGAATGCGGCGCTTTGAGCAACCTCCTCGAGCTCCCAAAGCGTCTTATTTACTCGTGCTTGATAGGTCGACCATCCTCGATAGTAAGAAATAAGTTCCAAAACTAAGGTTGTGAAAATTGCAGTTATACCGGCTGTATATATCTTCCAAGGGCTAATCAAAAGTCCTGTTAAAAATTGCACGAGTCCGGGTTGCCCAGTGATTTTCGTGATTAGCGTCGGAATCCAAAGGAAGAAGGCCATGATGGCAGGAAATATCGTAAAGCTTGCCAAGAGTCTGCGGTGGAACGTCTTGCGAAGCGAATGCATGACGCCTGGGTCAGGAATCTCTAGCCCATCGACTACAGATTCATAATGCGACAAGACTTGCTCTGTCTGATCCAGATTAGATTTCATGGTACTGAAAGTACGCCAGAGATAAGAAGATGTATTGGTGTTGTACCAACTATTAAGCGAAGCCGAAAAACCTTCGCGTTCATCGATCTTCTTTTCGATATCGACCAACTCTTTTTCAAGTTCTGCCTTCATTTTTTGTAAGGACTTCAATTTGCTTGCTTCAGAAACAGTAGAAGTTTCCTTCGCAGGGCTTTGAAGAGCCTCAGTGGCGTTCTCCACTTGTGATTCGAGCGCTTCCTTCGCTATTCGAGTTCCACAGTTCGTACAAAAAAGATTGTTCTCCGGAACCTCAGAATTACACGACTGACACGTAATCATTAGTATCCCCTAGCTCTCGCCTCAGATGAATCAATATCTTTATTAACCTGCTCAAGCCTCGAGTTGATCTCAAGTTGGCGTGCTTTCATGGCTCTCAGCTTCTCGGAAGTTATATTTATTAGCGGATCTACTTGGTCAATGTTCGCCCAGGTGATTTGATCGATTCGAAGTTCTTGTCTGTATTCCGCAGGGATCTGAAATGCGTCAGCAGGATCAGTAATAACCTGGCTCGTATTAGAAAATACCGGTACCAGTCCCTCTGATTCACTTATTCTGAATTCGGAGAGATCCGATCCATCTAACATTCCAAACAATAGCTTCCGAATATTTGACCAAAGTCGAGGAGTGCCTTTAGCGCTTCGCTGGGCATCAGTTGTCGACATCGCTGACTTTGCGGTCTCTGCATACTCTTTGATACTGGCCAACTTGTATGCGAGCCTCTGATCGCGTAGATCCATCGGATCATTTTGACTAATTCCTACTTGAGCAAGACCCTCGTCAGTTTGGAATGTTTGGGTCAGCTTTCGCCCAACCAATCTGCGCGCCCATACATACATCCACCAAGGAATTACCTTGAGCTTGTCCCAAGAGAACAGTAGGAAATTCTTAATCTGTTCCCATTCCAGCCAAGTTAATTTTCCGGGTGCTGGCTGACTTTGTGGTGGATTGAAACTAAGGAACGCATCTTCTAGTGAGAAAGTTTGGCCCACCATCCAGTCAATCCACTTATCTACCTCATCTGGTGGAATAGGCCGCGTTCCTCTAACCTGAACGGCAATTTTGGAGTCATAAATATCCTTGGTTGCTGTTGCGATTTCATCTAGTACTTTCGCCGCCACTCTTCTGGACAAACCATCTGTCAGAATTGCATTTACGAAGACTCGCGAAAGCCATATGCCGCCATCGCGCGCAGATTCTCTATCGATCAACTCGAACGGACTAGTTCCCAATCCATTCCAGATGCCGGCCGTGCTCGCAAGGTGCATCAAAGCGAAGCGCGAGTAGCGTTCATCCGTTCTCACTAAAGCATCTGCAGTCCACGGAGTGGACCTATCCTCGGGTGATGCAACAACGTGCATATCCCAATTCTTAACAAAGGCCATTGAATAATCTTGTTCAACCACCTTAGACGGCGAGACAAGCAAGTTGATTTTAAGGAATCTTGTTACCTGCTGCATTTCATTGAGTCGGGCATTTGCCATAGGCAGGGCGTTACTTACTGAAGTAGCAACCTTTTCCAACAGTGCATTCTGCTCCTTAGAAATTTTTGAACCTTTTTCAAGAGTGCGAAGCGAAATGAGGCGAACCACTTCAAATTCATATTGCGCAATCTGCTCAAAGAGATTTACAGAATAGAACCCAAATCCCTGTGAACCGTTTGCCCACAAGTCAGCATTAATGACGAGTGAATCATTCTCATCCTCGTGAATACTCTTTGGCCCGACAAGAAGAAATCTCCCAAGGAGACCTTCCTCTATCCACTCTTGCATAATTGGCTGGAGCGAACTGAGGAGTTTCTCATCAGGTAGCACTACGATGGATATGTTCTTCTGATCCCAGACAATGGCCATTTTAGATACCACTCTCAATCTCTGCTGCTTGATCAGTTGCAGTCATAAGTTGATTGATTGCTGAACGAAGTTCTGAAGATAGTTCCCATGTGAGATTGAGTTTGGCCCAATCGGTACGAGTGTCTAGATCTTCTATTGATTTCTTGAAATCGCCAGACATCTTCTCGAGGAAGGATTTAACTTTCGCTCGACGCTCTTCTGGCGTTGATTTTGGAGATCCTGCACGGCTCTCCTCAGGTAATGGCTGGCCGTCGTAACGCATAGTTCCTCGAGTAATCCACTGAGCAATCGCTGATTCCGAAACGTTTGATATTTCGCCCAATTCGATTAGACGTTGATATGCGCGAAGCGGCTTAAGCGAGCTATCACTGTTGCACTTCGAAAGTGCAATTGTTAGAGAATTCATTATCGCCCCTGGGTAGTCATGGGGTTCCGCGATCCCCTTCAGTGCGAGAGGGAATGGAAAAGCTTCATGGGTGTAGTCCTTTGGGGACCAAACCTCGATTTGCGGCCCAAGCACTGGATCGAAGGTGTCCTTAAGCTGCCCGAGGAGTCTTGCAACATACCAACCTCGAAGCATTGCGCGCTTCTTTTCGGGGGCAGCAGGAATGCCGTCAAATAGAGGCCTTCCACGACGCCACTTCAAGAAGTCCTCACGCTTTTCAGAACTGTTTTGGGCACCATTCCATGATGCTGCTATCGGGTTAAAAATAGAGTCCATCACCATAGGTTGATACGGCTTCTGAACAGAGAAGATATCAATGTTCTGAACTCTCGCGCTCGAATCAAATGTCGGTGCTGATTTACCAGAGCTATCCAGCAATCTATTGAATTTATTCTTTACAATTTCATAGAGCTGTCCAGAGCGCTCAAATGGAAGAACACTAATTACGGTGTCTCTTTCATCGATAGAACTATTGTGAAGTTCTTGAAGTAGCCCAGGATTCAGTTTCACGAGTGGTTCGCTTGCATCTACTGCCTCATTGAATTGTTCTCGGAACCTTTTCACCCTGTCCACAATCACGGACGGGTCGTGAATATTTGAATCAAGATAGTTTGCAAGATCCTCATGAAGATACTTATAAAAAGCTCTTCCTTTGCGCTGCAACCAAAGATGAGTTCTCTTTAAATAATCTTCAGGTTGGGTCGCAAAGTCAAAACGAGCCGACTGTTGTGACTGCGTTTTATCAACCCGAGCAGATGAATCGAGCGGAATCCATGGACGCTCTTCACGAATAAGTTCCCACGACTGCTCAAGATTTTCTAGCTCTAGAGCACCCATGAGAATTTCATCAGTGACCACACCACGCGCATTGCTGCGACGATCATCCGAGACCGTTTCCTCGATTAACCGTTGGTACTCAGATGGAAATTCATTTGTCTGAACAAGTAAGAACTCGTTTGGAGCGGGATCGTACTTGGGCGGTACGTCTGAACTCTCAGGCTTTGGCCAAGTCTCGTATGCATTTTGAACTGAGTCACTCTGGTTCTGCCGATCAATCAATTTCAAGAGTGCTGCTTCACCTGAAACTAGTTCATCCTTTAACGGACGCAAATAATTACTTGCATAGTCTTCAACCAATCCGGCAACGACCCCATGTAGAACTCCATCTACATGGTTCCAGAAGCAATTCTTTGCTTGCTCAACTGCCTCTTGTACCGATGGGTGATCCTCTGGAAGCCCTTGATTTCCTTGAACGGCCTGTAATGGAGCACTGATCCACGGCGCACTGCTTACCGCATTTGAAGAATATGAAGCTTGAAGTTTCTGCATCAAACTTACTTGGGCTTTCAGCTCTGAATCTAACTGGTTAATTAACTCAATAGCTACCTTTATGCCTTGTTGGGAGATTGTCCGAGCTACAACTTTGCGAGTTCTTATTCGGATATCTGATACCCACTTTTGAGCTTTGATATCCCGATTTTGCTTCTCTACGCTTACCGCACCTTCTAGGCGATATTGATGATACGCAGCAGCAAGATTATCTGCCCAACCTTGAACACTCTGTAAACCAGTCTTCGGGCTCACGCCTTGGCGTGCAATTTCTAGGAGGCCACTTTTGAATTCAGCAAAGAGAGTTTCACGGGTTGGTTTGATCGCATTAATGACATCAATTTCCGTATCACTCTTACGAGAAAATTCCATTGCAGTTAGGAAATCCGCAAGTGACTGATTGGCACGAAGTTCAACTAGTTGCTCAGGTGTTTTGGAAGCATCGGCATCTGCGTTATGAGCATTAAGCATTCGATCTATGGCAGTGCGCGTAAGGCGCTCGGCCGCATAATCAGTGAATCTGTCGCGACCCAAGCCGACTCGTCCAAACCCAAGCGATCCAAACGGTGGCGTGTGGACATTTGCTACTTGAAGCCCGGAATTATCCGTGAGGTTCAGTGCGCCCATATCAGCGCCATAATTTGCAACTGTATAGGCCTGTAAGCCGTCTTGCACATTCTCATCTGTTAGCCACGTTGCAAGGCTGGCTGAGACAGCTTTGTAGATATCCGGTTGATCGCTGAAAGTTACATTTGAATTCTGGCGGCCGATGACGTAATTAAAGCGTGGGCCCACGTGTGTAGCAGCATCTCCACGCCCTGCCATCTCTAAGCCCATCTTTCGATAGAGCTCCCAAGAGGCATCTGGAACATCTTTTGACCACATACCCGCCATGCTCTCTGCCATTGCAAAAAGTGCATTTGGTGCAATCACATCTGTATTTCCAACACTCTTGAAAACATCTGGAGCGTAAAGAATCGAAAAGATTGAGTTGACTGATGGATCGTTTCGCTTAGCAAATTTGATCGCTTCAGCAACATCAATGTATTGACCAGCACCAGAACCGCCGGCAATAGATGAGATGACAATAATGATCGGACGAGCGTTCTTCTCTTGAGCAGGCTTAGCACCGAGTTTTCGGCCCAAAGAATCAAGCTGGCTTATTGCTCCATCAGAAGTCATTTTCGCAAAAGATTCGTTAATTTGGTCTGTGAGTTGCTTTAACTTCGCGAGGACTAACGTGCGACCCACTCCACGGAACTTTCCTGCACCGATTGTAATGTCCACATTCACTTCATCATCTGAAGGTAAGGCTTTTTCGATTTCAGCCAAATATTTAGTTGGAATATTTGCCATTACTGATCCGTGCGCCTGCCGGTATGTAGTGCCAGGTGCTACAAGTGGAAAATAATTTTCTGAAGGCAAGAATGGCGCAGGGAAACTCGCACCGTCTTGGGTGACGGGGCTATCAACATGGAGCATCTGCCAAGCATTTGGCCAACCTTCCTGCCAATCTTCTTGTTGAAGGCGAAGTTCTAATGAGTGTCGCAAAGCACGTAAGGTCTTTCCACCAGAGCCACCCACGCCCACTAAAAGAAATGGCTGCAACATATTTATCTACCCTTCAGTTGGTTTGAATCAAACTCGTTATCGGCCGTCATTTGGAAAGTCACTCGCGACCACCAGGTGGAAGAGGCGGAAGTGAAGGAGGAAGCGTTGGCGGAGCCGGAGGATTCGATCCTGATGGAGCCTGAGCCACCGGCTGAACAACAGCTTCACTCTTCTTCGAACGCTTTGGTTCCTTGATCTTGGCTTCCTTCACCTTTGGCAAATTGGTCAATGGGACCTGTTTCATCTCAGTCAGACGTGACCAGACTCCACCGGTAGCAACAACCTCAGCTAAGCGATCTAGATGCTGACTTGTCGCCCCAAGGCGGTTTCGCTTATAGATAACGAGAATTCCGGTCACATACGAAGAAGACTGAGCTGTCTGTAAATCCTTTTCTGCTATCTGAATAGTCCAGAACTTACCCATATCTGATTGAATCCTTGCGATTTGACCGGATAGGAATCGCTTCTTTAGCTTCTTCAAGCCGGAACCAGAGACAGAGTGAACGGTAAGAAGTCGATAATCTGGAAGTGATTCAATTTCATACCAAGGTTCGCTCAACGGAATGAGTGAGACTCTTGCTCTAATCTCGCCCACAGCATCTTTGAACGTAGCAGTATCAGGTTGTTGAGGTATAAATTTGAAATCGTCAGCAATTGCAGTCAGTTTACTTCCATCAATATTCGATATGCCTGAAATGGAGTCGATACGGATTTTGAACGAAGCTCGTTGAATTCCATTTCCAAATATCAGTTTTGATGTTGACTTATTTAAGAGGAACAGAATTAGGAGGGGAATGCCGATTCCAAGGAAGAAGAGCAATACTTTTACTATACCTCGGCCAGCCCTGATAATCGTGGTCTCAAAATCTATTGGTGCTTTGAGGTTAATTGGGTCTGGTTTATCTTGTGACAGGAATTTGAGCGGCAATTCTGCGATAACTTTTGCATCAGCAATTGTTGAATTTTTCGAAGAGACTGCTAGTTGTTTTGTTGATCCTTGCGTGACATTGACACAGTTTGACGCATCGAGTCCTTCAATCTGCCAGTTGTATCCGCTGCTCCTACTAATGGCATCTCGTTGAATCGTAATTCCATAAGGGGAGCCACCGGCAAAACAAAGTTGCCCATTTCCGACCTTTGGGCCATGAATCGTGATCACGCCTTTACCAATACCTTTTGGCCCATTGATTGGACTCAACAAAATTGGCGAATCGATAGTTGGATAATTCGCAGGAAGTAATACTGTCAAAAACTTTGAAATACTGACATCAGAGAGATTCTTACCATTGAGAGTGCTAATTCTTAGGGTGATGCGAATTTCAAGATTTGTTTGATTTGATGTTAAATCAAATGGCGCTGAAAAGTTTCCAGAATCATCAATCTTTACATTTCGAATTTTAATTGAGTCACCAGATGACGTGACCTGATCAATTTCAAAATCGTGAGTGCGGTAATCACTCAGCTTGACCTTTTCTTTGCTGCCGTCAACAACTATCTGGCCGGAAATATATGTCTTGGAGCCGCCAATATATTGTCCAGGATCTAGTTGAACCGCGAGGCCGCTGTATAGAAGGAGTCGATTAACGACTTGCCCTGCACTATCAAATCCAAATTTCCATTTTCCAAGAGTGAGTTGCGAGCCAGAAACAGTAATTTGTTGCACTCCGTTTTGATTTTGAACATCGAGTGAAGTTGTACCATCGTTAAATGTTGTGCCATTCGGCGAAGTGAGTTGCCAATGTTTGCTTGTAGTGAGTACTTGGAACTTTCGCACTCCTCTTTCGATATCAAACGAAGTTGGGTTACCCGGAGGCAGGTCCGAGGGAGTTCCACCGTGTGTCTGTCCACCCAGTACGAGGAACTGAAGGGCGAGGGCGATTGGATCTTTGGCAATTAATAACGCTCCGGCAGAATAATTAGGAAGAATCGGTCCGCCACAAGTCGTTGATTGCTGCCCTGGAAGAGTTGCGCCACTGCCTTCAACCAGAGGGCGCATCAAAGCCATTCCTCGGTCGTTTTGCCCGAAATACGTTGGATTATTTTTATATATATCTTGGAGAGCCTTCGTATTATCAAGGAGTACGCCGAAAACGGAGACGTTGTTCTTTCGCAAATTTTCGAATGTGACGTCGCATAAAGTACTCGTAGCGGCATCGACGGCTGATTGATCAATCTGGCTTGTAGAACCTTGTTTGGCGAGCCATAGTCCGCCATCAGTCAGCCAAATCAACGCCTGGCAGCCATGAGATATCTGCTCCTGCTGCTGAAGTTGCTTAGCTGCCCCATCCAAACCAGCGAGCCAGTTGGTCTCATTTTGCTTGTTTCTTGCACGAACTTCGCTTTCAAATGCAGAAGCTTGCGAGGCAATATTGGAGGGAGTTACCGGAGTGAAACCTTTCCAGGAATCAAATGTGGAGCCAAAGAACCCAACGGCATAGTTCACAGAAATTGTTGAATCGAAACCAGCCAACTCCTTCAAACTAGTTGCCAAAATTCCCGCACGGGCCGAATCCGGATCAGTTAATGGCAGGGAATTTGACTCATCGACAAGGTAATAAACATCAAGTTTTTGCTTCGTGCTGATACATCGAGTCAAATCGTTAAATGCTCGGGTACCTGTCGCGGTTAGTCCCTGAGTTTGAGAATTGTCGGCATGAGATTGCACAGGACTCATGATGAGAGAGACGCACGTCAATAAAAGCACGCTGAGCGTGGTGAGAAGTTTTCTCATGAGGCCATCCATGGAAATGTTTGAGCAAGCCAAGCTGAGATGTGGTCTGCTAAACCACTGATATGGGGGTAGGACAGCACGAGAGCTATTCCAGTAAGAACGCGGAGTATTTTCCCGAAGTTATGATTCGGAACGAACCAATCTCCCTTTGAGGTGCGACTCCTTTGAAGAAAATTATCGAGTCCAAGGGCCATAATCACTGCAAAAGGCGACAGTAAATAACCCAACGCACTAAGGAGAACGGACGAATGTCTGTTTAACACCCAGAGCACAATACTTATGATGAGTGCAATAAGAGCGATCACCACTGGTAAAACACTTGCCTTCTCTATGTCTTCGGCATTGAAATTTCTTTTTGGCGCTTGAGGGACTCTTCCGGGTATTCCATTTACTTGATTTGAACCGACTGACACGAGCGGCGGAGTGAGTGGTGGCTTTCCTGGTTCAGGGGGTGGTGGTGGCAAAGTTGCCATCGCTACTTCCCCCCTTGAAACTCAGCAATCATTAAGGATGCAATCTATCCAATCGAATATACAAAAGCGAGAAATAATTATTTTTGCTGAGTGAACCCTGCAGGACATTTTGGTGCTGTTGCTGTTACAAACTTATGCGTTGTGCCTTTCAGGCAGATAATGGTGATGACGGGCTTTGCCGGAGCAACGTTTTGAACTTTTGTCGTACCTTTACTTTGACTGGTCATTGGTTTTTTCACTGGCGGTGACTTTGAAGTTGAAGAAGAGGCGGGTGCTGGGGCAACCGGCTCTGGGGCCGGCGCAATAACGACTTCCAATACAGCAGCACTATCAAATTCAAAGGAGTTAATCACTTGCCCATTTTTTCCAACGGCTAACGTCACATGAGCACGTTGTCCGGCAGGTAATCCGGTCACTACTCCCAGGCCGCCAGCACTAATGCTTAGTTGGCCTGCACTTGTACTTCCCTGATAATCATAAAATCTATTGAAATCGAGGATCTGAAAATTGAAACCATCCGCAGTTTGATGTGGCTCCTGCACTTGAAGATTCAAACCCTGCGCTGGCCACGTTGCCACAGTGATGCTATTGGTCGAGGGGGTTGCCCCTTGAATCATTGAAGTGACGTTCACATTTGCCGACTGTCCAGGTTGCATATTCGTGACAGTGAGAAGACCATTTGAATCAATTGAGGCGTTTCCGAAAGAACTATTAGCACTCCAATTAAATATTGGATTGAAATTTGATATTTGAACCTGAAAACCCCGAAGTCCTGCAACGGGTGTATCGAATACGGGTTTAACCGTAAGCGCCGCCGGACTCAAATATGCAAGGAAAGTAGTTTGTCCCACAATTTGACCATTGTGCGAATCGGTCACATTGACCTTGGCAACCTGAGTGGGTGTCAAACCAGTTACGGTTATGACGCCTGAATTTTTATCAATCGAAGCAGAACCGGTTGAAGTAGATACAGACCAATCGAAATAACTGTCAAAGTTGCTTACCGGGATAGTTGCTGTCGAGCTATTGGCAGATATCTGTCCCATTGTAGGGATCAGATTGAGAGGCGGTGGTTGAGACGTTTGAGTGTAACTGGTCGTGATGATCATGTAACCAATTTTTGATACGTTAATAGTTACTGTCGATGTCTGTCCTCTTTTGAGATTGGTAACACTCAGCACTCCGCTGCTGCTCAGTACGACGTCTCCAACGGTAGATGACCATTGCCAAATCAATGAAGGGTCATAATTCGTAACCTGAGCAGTAAAGCTTGTGGGCGTTTGTGAAATTAACTGAATGTTTGGGGCATAGCTCCAAGGCAGACCTAGAACACTTCCTGAAATTTTGACCGTTTGGGTTGTGAAACCAGATTTTGACGTTGTCACCGTTAGAGTGCTTGGGAAACCCCCGATAGCACCTGTCACTGTAATTTGGTGCTGACCATCAAAGTAGTACTGACCTGTTGAAGGGGTAAAGGTCCATTGAAAGCTGGGATCGAAGTTAATGAGTGTCACGGTGTAGCCACCAGGTTGAGGGACCCAATTCGCCACGAAAGGAACTAGGCCTGGTTGATCAGCTGCTTGGGAACTAGAGGGTGTGAATACCAAGAATGAAAAAACAACTATAAGGAAGGCGATCAGCTTACGCATCACGGTAATGCACTCCCGCAAATGGATGACATTTTGGCGTAGTCAGCCCTGACTGCGGACGCTGCATTTCCGTATTGAGTTGGGAAGTTTGCAGGATCGCTCAGATTATTGTTAGCCCAGTCTTGTGCTAGACCAGCAAGTGTTGCGAGGTCACTAGAAGACTTAATCATCGCACCGACAATTGCACCGCTCGACTCTGCTGCGTCATTTCTAATCGCCTCTGAATTTGAATTAGCGGAGTCGGCCCACTGAAGAATCGAACCTTTGTGACTTGCATCATTCCGGCCGGAGGGTACTAACTGGATTAAGTTCTTGAATTCAACGATATCGCCTGTTGTTTGGTTATTGATGGCACATTGATTTACTTTTTTGGGCGAAGGCTTGGAGCTCGCTTTAGGAGAAGGGGAGGTTGAACTTTTCGTGGCCGATGGGGTGGAACTTGGAGAGGAAGACGGCTCGGTCGAGGAAGCACTTGAATTTGCACCTGTATTTGAGGTAGCGCCAGCAAGAAATGCTGCATTTTCAGAGTTGTTTGCATTGGCCAGAATGATTCCACCAACGATAACCACTACGAGCGCGGTGGCCCAAAGAACGCCGTTTCTGCGCTTAGGGGCAGCTACAGGGACGTACTCATCTGATTCTATTTCAACTTCTGGATATAGCGAGTACGGGTAAATTGGCTCAGAATTCTCTTCTTCGGTAATAATTTCATCATCAGTTCGAACTTCGCTAATCGGAGTCCCGCAACCTCCGCAGAATCGAGCTGATTCTTCAAGAGAAGCACCGCACGATCCACAAAACTTCAGGTGGTCTTCTGCGGGCACGGTCTCACCTTCCAAGTATTCACTTACATCGATGTATGGCTGAAGAATCTAATATTTGGATCAGTCTCCAGCAATAATTTTTTTCTTCAATGCGGCGTATTCAGCCTCACTTATGTGTCCATTTTGGAAAAGCTCAGTCGCTTCACGAATTTCTCGAGTGACTCGAGATTCTGTTGGTGGGGTTGGAGTGCTGTAAGGGCTTTGGGCCGTATATGAAGCGGAAACAGACGGTGTCGTGTATGCAAAGGCCTCTGAACTTTGACCCCCTGCTTCATTAATAACATCTGTTTTGGCAATGACATCGACGAGTCGGTTACGTTGTCCACCTCTGAAGATCCAAAGTGCATCAACAATTGGGAATAAGTAGCCAATTACCAAGATGTAGAAGGCGTAGCTCTTGAAGGTCAGAGTTCCAGTTGGCATTCCATAGGCAGCAAACCATGGCCCCATGTTGCCGTTGAAGTAATAAAGTCCGAGGGTGTCTGAAACTCCAGACCAATAGTGAATCGCTCCTACTGCGTAGAAGAAAATGAATAAGAAGAGTGGAATAGACGAGATGATCAGATATTGCCTGATGAGCATATGACCCCACCGAACTGGGCGGCCAGTAGTTTTGTCGTAGACGCGAATCTTCAAAACTTGCTTACCTGGCGTCTGACCTTTACTCCATGCAATGAGGCTCCAAATGGCCCACCCGATATAGAGAGTGACCATGGCCAGGAGGCCATCCAAGAGAGCAGCAGCGAGGCGGTGGCGAGGGTTAGCTTTTGGGAATTGGTAGGTCACTTCACTCATGCTTAAATCCTGTGGCAAATCCCGTGAACAAGCAACCCAAGTTCAGTGAAATCCGCGTAATGAATGGTCATAGTCAGCGTAAATCAAGATTATGGGGTGACGCAGCGAATTGAGGTAGGAAGGGCGCTAACTATCCCATCGACCGTGCTATCCGCTTCAAATAATGTGGGCTTCATTGCGACGATCGCATCATCGGTAATCTGAGTGTCTACCAAGGTTGAATGTGAATCATCTGAATAAAACTTCCACACAATCTTCAAGTCGGAACAGCTCGACTTTACAATTATGTATTCCTGGGTACAAGCCGTTAATCCGTCAGGATTATTCACGCAATCATTTCCAGCTGGCACATCCTTCATTGCAATATTTCCAAAAGCAATAGAGTCCTGATAATAGCCAGAGGGGTACCACTTCTTCGCTGCAGACCCACCGCTTTTTTGGGCTAGCGAAGTGGCAGGCGCAGGTGAAGGGGCTAACTTTGAAGCATCGATTCCATTTTGCAATGCATCGTACTCAACAAGAATGTGCCTTAGCGCGTTCTTTTCAGAAGAGGTAACGGTCCGATCAGCATGATACTTATCTCCAACTGAACGAATGATCGTTGATTTTGATTTTGCAATTGCTTTGAGCATATCGACATCATCACCGGATGGTACAAAGTCATACCATTCCCAGATCATTGAATCTCCACCGACAATTCCATTATCTCTCTGAACGTCACCATACGATGGAGACAGGTTGTAAACCTGACCATCGACATTGATCACATAGCTTCGAATGAATAACCAGTCGGATGCAAAATACTGAATTTTTAACCGGAGTACCGGTGAAGTTGTTGGAGGGGTTGCATTGATGTATGCAAAGAATGCATTTTGGCTCACATAGTGAGGACTCGTTCGATCATAAAGCCATGTTTGGTTTTGAACTTTATCTTCTTCTGTCCGCAAACTTTTTTTCGCCTCTATGTAATCAGAATTTGAATAGGCGTGCTTGGTAGGTGTTGGAGATGGTGTTGATGTGCTTTCAGTACTTGAAGGCGATTGATTGAGATTTCCCATAGTCCCTGTCTTCCCGCACCCACTAAGGACAAGCGTGGCGGACAAGAAAGTAGCGGCGAGCATCAAGGGCCTTGAGGTCTTCACGGCTGAATTCTGCATTCGCTTCTGGTGACTGGACAGTACTTTGGCTAGAAATGACTGGTTAAGAAGGCTAGCCCAAATGAGAAGTTCACCTTTAGGCCACCACTTGGAAACTATTCGTCATCTGCTTGGCGGGAAGCCAAATGCTATTTCCAGGGGCGCTCACCGTAATGGTGCAGGTGCCCGGAGCAACGAGGGCAATGGTGGTTCCCACAACGGTGCAGACCGATGGAGTGTTTGAGACAACCACTGGTTGGATCAAGAAGCCGCGCATATAGGACTTAGATGTCAATGAGAGGTATGGGACCCAAGGGACTCCGACCTTTCCTGACGTAGCGATGGAGACCTTCTCGCTCCAACCACCAATGAAGATGTTCTGGTTGAACTTATTAACCAAGTTAGGAAGTACTTCAGTTGTGGCCGTTGGATCGACGACCGGATACTTGCTCGGATCGATCGTGACTGTGCCGCATTTTGTGGTCGCCTTAGTGAACGATCCCGTAGAAGCTGCAGTGCCACCGTTGAGAACGGCATCCCAACATGTTGTTGATGCATTTCCACCATTCATCATGGTCGGTGGGCGCCATGTCAGAGCAGCGCCAACCTTTGGAGTTGTTGCGATATAGCTCCAATCAGACATTGAACATCCAAGAGCATTGCATTGTGCAACACCGAAGACATACCACGTGCTTGGTTTTAATCCGGTAATCGATGCACTTGTCTGAGTTGTCATGAGATCAACTCGAGTTGCATTATTTGGATCGCCCATTGCATTGAGAGTGACTTCCCAATAAGTCAGGCGATATCCATAGACAGAGAGACCGCCGGTGCTTGGACTTGGCACCCACTCAGCATTGATCTGAGTATCGGAAACGGCCTTAGTGAGAAGTGGAGTTGGGTAGCCAGGTGCACTGAACCATTCAGCAACATTCGAAGGTGCAGATGCTGGGCTATCTCCCACTGTCGAATTCGCAACAACAGTGAATGTGTAGGGAGTTATTGGCTTAAATGGGAAAGGAATGGTGTTTGTCGAATACGTACACTGATTGATGCTTGCAGAAGTCACTACGCATTTTGCGCCATTTGAAGCGGTAACGGTGTAGCCGGTGACCCCTAATGTTGAAGCAGGTAGGGACCACGAAACCATGAACCCGATTTCAACTTTGAAATACGCGCCAACATTTGTTGGAGCTTGAGGGATCGGCGTTGGAGTAGGAGTTGGGGTTGCCTTAGGAGCGACAGGGGTAGCTACTTTGGTGGTCGTAGTTGGCGCTGGTGTTGCGGCATATGTCGAACCGCCTGCAATAAGAAGTTGAGTCGCGACGAAGACCGCCGACAGATACGTTGCTGGACGCTTCACGTGATATCCCCCTTTAGGTGATTATTTATAAAATCGAGCGATCGAGCGCGGCCCGGCCAGCTTCACGGCGATCGGATACGCCAAGAATCTGGAAGATGCGCATCGTTTCATGGCGGACGGTTGAGACGCTGTAACCCAAATCGGTTGCGAGTTCGTGGTTGGTCTTGCCTTCGACCATGCCTTGCAAGATCTGAAGTTGGCGCGAAGTGAAATCGCCACGGCTTACTTCACGCTTCTGGGCCGATGATGCCTTTGCGCCAGTGATGGATGTGTAGGTGTTGCAGAGATAGAAACCAATTAAGCGAGAGAACTTTGTAGCAAGATCAAGGACGAGTGCATGATCTTCGACTGGTGCATCGAATTCAATGACGATCGAGCCCTTGCTTATTCCGCGTTCGCGAATTGAGGCGCCAATCATTGTGTGGTCTGGAGTCCAACCGATGAAGTTATCGTTCCAAATTACTTGCTTCGGTTTGTCATTGCGTGCTCGCCACTGGGTAGAAGTTTCAACCGTACCGATATAAGAATCGG
>Ga0208381_1000312_pt1 | contig 18363 bp, 14 predicted proteins | sample CryBogCBE13Jul09_FD_184572 | JGI IMG/M metagenome (GOLD analysis project Ga0208381, IMG submission 184572) | Freshwater microbial communities from Crystal Bog, Wisconsin, USA - CBE13Jul09 (SPAdes) (version 2) | ecosystem: Environmental > Aquatic > Freshwater > Lake | place: Crystal Bog...
CAAGGGGTGCTGCCCACGCCGGATTGGGTGATGCAAATCAGCCTGCCTTTGATTGGCCCAGAAACCCACGATCCTTTGCAAGACTTTGACCCGCCACAAGCACCGCCCAGAAGGGTTCGCGTCACGGCCGCCACACCGCGCGGACTGGCGCTGCTGGCCTCCGTGCTGGCCTCCGTATCAGAGCGCTCATGATGCTTGCTGATCCTTCAAGCGATCGGAAAAGCAGCGGCAAAGCCAGTTTGAGCCGCCGTGAACTCTTGAAACGGGGGGGCTTGGTGCTCAGCGTGGGATGGCCCCAAATCGTTTGGGGGGCCACCATTTTGGCGGTCCGGGTCTGGCCTGCTGCCGACTACACACGCGTCACCATCGAGTCGGATGCCAAGCTACCGACCCAACAAACCTTGATCAACAACCCACCCCGCTTGGCGGTGGACATTGAAGGCCTTGAACTCAGCCCCGAACTGAAGTCGTTGGTGGCTCAGGTGAAAACCGACGACCCCTACATCGCCGGGATCCGGGTGGGCCAATTTGCCCCCGGGGTGGTGCGTCTGGTGTTGGATTTGAAGCAAGAAATCTTGCCTCAGGTGTTCAACCTGCCGCCTGTGGCCAATTACCAAAATCGCTTGTTGCTCGACTTGTATCCCAGCCACCCGATTGACCCGCTGGAGGCCTTCCTACAAGAAAAAGCACGGGCCCAAACCAAACACGCGCCTGACGATGCCCTGGACCATTGGTTGTCACAGCAAAGCACGCCCAAGGCCAAACCCAACCCCCTCAACGCGCCCCCAACGGCCGAGCGAAGTGAGCAGAACAAAGTCCAAAGCCCTCCCAGCGCCGTCGGAGAGCCCAACCGGGCGGCTTCACGCCTGATCGTGATTGCCCTGGACCCCGGCCACGGCGGAGAGGACCCCGGCGCCATCGGACCCAATGGCACGAAGGAAAAAGACATTGTCTTGAGCATTGCCCAATTGCTGAGCGAACGCATCAACGCCGCCAACGTCAACGGCAACCCGTTGCGGGCCTACCTGACACGCGACGCCGACTTCTTTGTTCCCTTGGGCGTGCGCGTTTTGAAAGCCCAACAAGTCCAGGCAGACCTGATGATCAGCCTCCACGCCGATGCTTTCATGACGCCCACGGCGCGCGGCGCCAGCGTTTTTGCCTTGAGCGAACACGGTGCATCGAGCGTGGCGGCACGCTGGATGGCCGATAAAGAAAATCGCGCCGACGCCGTCGGCGGGCTGAACTTTAAAGTGCAAGATGCCAGCTTGCGGATGGCCTTGCTCGACATGAGCACCAGCGCCCAAATCAAAGACAGCCTGAAGCTGGGCAACGCCTTGCTCAGCGAAGTGGGTGCGGTCGCCAAACTGCACAAAGGGCAAGTGGAGCAAGCGGCGTTTGCGGTGCTCAAAGCCCCCGCCATTCCGAGTGTCTTGCTAGAAACCGCCTTCATCAGCAACCCAGAGGAAGAGCAGCGACTGCGCAGTCCGGATTACCAAAACCAACTCGTCGATGCCGTGATGCGCGGCATCGAGCGTTATTTTTCTAAAAACCCGCCGTTGGCACGAAACCGGGCCATTTAGGCCCGAACCCGAACACGGAACCGCCCTTCAGCGGCTCACTTGCCCATCAACTTGTCCGCCAGGGCCTGATAGGCTGGCAACGAAGTGGGGTCGTTGAACGCATTCGCCGCCATGGGGAATGAGGCGTAGCGGGCAATCACCATTTCAGCTTTGGGGTCGATGTAAAGGGCCTGCCCGTGGATGCCACGCGCCGAATAAGCGCCGTCGGCGTTGTTCAATTTCCACCACATATTGCGGTAGCTGCCACCGGGCAAAGTGGCGTAGCCGGCCTTGGCAAAGTGTTGCTTGTCACCGCCTTGGCGAACATCGTCGACGACGGCCTTGGGCACCACTTGTTGGCCGTTGAATTGACCGTCGTTGCGCATCATTTCACCAAAACGCGCCAGATCACGCAGGCCGGTGTACAGGCCGCCCCCAGCGAATTCGGTGCCCTCGGTGTCAATCGCAATGTAGGCGTCTTGTTCCATGCCCAACTTCGACCAAATGCGCTCGGATAAATTCTCACCCACCGACTTGTTGGTGACGCGCCGAATCAGCCACCCCAGCACATCGCTGTTGACTGTTTTATAGGCAAAGGCTTGGCCATGCTCTCCCTCAGGACCCACCGTTTTCAGGAAGTCGTAAAAGGACTTGGGGCCTTGATAACCCGGTGGGCGCGGCAACACATTGCCCGCTCGGACATGGTCCCAAATTTCAGCCTTCGGGTCGGCGTAGTTTTCGCTGTACTTGATGCTGGTGGTCATGTCCAACACTTGGCGAACGGTGGCGCTGCCAAAGCCGCTGTCTTTGAGCTCAGGAATGTATTGCTCTACTTTGGCGTTGGGGTCCAGTTGACCTTCAGCGACCAACATCGCGCCGATCGTCCCAAAAAACGACTTGGTAACCGACTGCCCCGCGTGTTGGCCATTCGGCCGCAAGGCGCCGAAGTAACGCTCATAAACAATTTTGCCTTTGTGCAGCACCACAATGCCGTCGGTGTAATTGGCCGACAAGGACTGCGCCCAAGTCATGGGTTCGGTTTTGCCGAGTGGCACAAACGTGACGGCGTCCAGGTCTTGACGTTCTTCGCGGGGCAACAACGAAGGGGCTCCTAGCCCGCGCGACACATTGCTGGTCGGACCCAACTCCCGGCCATGTGAGAAGGTCCAACGAAACTTAGGAAAAGTTTAGAAGGAGCCGTCGGCCCAGCGAATCACTTTGTCGGGCGGCGGGGGCGAGCCCATCATCCAACCCAGTTTGACGGGGTCGGTTTGCTCTGCGGTGGGCAAGGCGGGTGGCGCGGGGGTTTGGGCGTTTGTGATGGCGGGTGCAGACCAGCACAAGGAGGCGGCCACCAGCAACGGGGAGAGAGAAAGGTTTCTTTTGGTCATTGAATGTCTCATGTTGTAGAGGCCACTCTAGAACCCAAACGCGCTTCAAGCCACAGGTAATACCCCAAAGTCAGTGCACCCCTCGCCGGCGCATCAAGCCCAACAAGGCCGCGGCACTAGGCACCAGGATCAAGGCCCAGATGAATTTTTCAAAATTGGCCTGAACCCAGGGCACGTTGCCGAACACCGCACCCAATGCACCCACGCCCAACACCCAGAGCACGGCGCCGAGTAAATTGAAAGCGACGAAGCGGGCACGGCCCATGTCGGCGACACCGGCCACAAAGGGCGCAAAGGTTCGAATGAAAGGCAAAAAGCGGGCTGCGACCAAAGTCCAGGAACCCCATTTTTCGTAGAAATCATGGGCTTGGTCAAACGCCTGGCGGTTGAACCAGCGCGACTGCGGCCATTGAAACACCTTGGGGCCGATCCATCTGCCGATGCTGAAGTTGCATTGGTCGCCCAAAAAAGCGGCGGCCAACAAAACGGGGAGCGCGGTCCAAAGGTCCAACAAACCGCTGCCGCCCATGGCGCCGACCACAAACAACAAGGAATCGCCTGGCAAGAAAGGCATAACGACCAAGCCCGTTTCGACAAACACCACCACAAACAACAGCGCATAGACCCACGAACCTTGGGCCTGCACAAAGGCGGCCAGGTGCTTGTCCACATGAAGCATCAAATCGAGCAAAGGGGCGATGAAGGCGAAGAGGTTGTCCATGGCGACAGATTATCCCAGCCCCTGCTCATTAAAATGCTTTGGTGAATCCAAGTCCAAGTCAATATCCAAGTCAACATTCAAGTCCCACGGCCCCCATGACGGGTTCTGCTGGGGCGGCATCCCCGCTGGGGTTCACGGCGGAACGTCGCCAAATTCGCGAGTTGCCCGACGAATTAATCAGCCAGATCGCGGCTGGCGAAGTGGTGGAGCGACCCGCTTCGGTGGTGCGCGAGCTGGTGGACAACGCGCTGGACGCGGGTGCCACGCAAATCACCGTGCGGTTGCTGGCCGGCGGGGTGCGTTTGATTGCAGTCGAGGACGACGGCACCGGCATCCCCAGCCACGAACTGCCAATCGCCCTGAAGCGCCACGCCACCAGCAAGATTCAAAATCTGCATGATTTAGAAACCGTCTCGACCATGGGTTTTCGGGGCGAAGCGCTGGCCGCCGTGGCCTCGGTTTCGGAGTTGTCGCTGTTGTCGCGCACAGCCCACCAAGAACACGGTTTTCTGTTGGACGCCCGCACCGGCGAGATCAAGCCCGCCGCGCGCAGCGTCGGTACCACGGTCGAGGTGAAAGAGCTGTTTTTTTCGACCCCCGCAAGGCGTAAATTTTTGAAGACCGACGCCACCGAATTGGCCCATTGCATCGAGGCGGTGCGTCGCCACGCTTTGAGTCGACCCAAGGTGGGTTTTGCCATTTGGCACGAAGGCAAATTGGTTGAACAATGGCGCGCTTACAGCGGCGAGGATTCCTTAGATCGGCGCCTGGCCGATGTGTTGGGTGATGGTTTTTTAGCGTCCTCGGTGAAGGTGGAATATCTGAGCCAGAGCGGCTCGATCAGCGTGGTGGGGCGGGCCGGTATTCCCGACGCAGCCCGCTCACGCGCCGACCAGCAGTTTGCGTATGTGAACGGACGGTTTGTCAAAGACAAAGTCATCAACCACGCCGCACGCAGCGCCTATGAAGACGTCTTGCATGGCCAGCGCCAGCCCGTTTATGCGGTCTACCTGACCATCGATCCTCAACGGGTGGATGTGAATGTGCACCCGACCAAAATTGAAGTGCGCTTTCGAGACGGTCGTGAAGTGCACCAAGCCATTCGCCACGCCGTCGAAAACGCGTTGGCGATTCCACGCACGAACCCCACATCCACAACCCCCACGCCGACGCCCCATGAAATGGGAGACGGATCGCGCATCGACGCCATCGGATCTGGCTTGGGAGCGCCCCCCTCTTGGCGTCAAAGCCCCGGTTTGTTTCAGGCGCCCCCGCCTTTGCCTTCATCGGGTTCATCGGTTTCATATGGTTCATTGGGTTCATATGACCCTGCTGGTTCAGTTGGCCACGAGGTCAAGGAGTTGGGGGCATTGTGGCACCCGAGCCGTGCCTTCGAGCCCTTGCCCGAAACGCAGGACGAATGGCCTTTGGGGCGCGCCATTGCGCAAATTCAAGGCGTTTATGTATTGGCTGAAAATGCCCTGGGCTTGGTGATTGTGGACATGCACGCCGCCCATGAGCGGATTGTTTATGAACGCCTCAAAGTGCAGTTTCAATCAGCAGCGTCAGCGCCGGTCGAGGTCTCCAGCGGCGTCGAACCCCAGCGCCACCCCCCCATGCGCTTGAGCAGCCAACCCTTGCTGATTCCAGCCACTTTTGCCGCCACCCCCATCGAGGTCAGTACGGCCGAAGCCCATGCCGCCACCTTGTCTCAACTGGGTTTGGAAGTGCTGCCTTTTTCGCCCCAAACACTGGCGGTGCGGGCGGTACCGACCCCCTTGGCACAGGGCGATCCCGTGGCTTTGGCACGCCACGTGCTGGCTGACTTGGCCGAAATCGATCTGACCACAGAAACGTCCACTGGCGCGTCAAACCCGGTGCTGGAGCGGGCCCAAAATGAACTCTTGGCGACCATGGCCTGCCACGGCGCTGTGCGGGCCAACCGACGTTTGACCTTGGACGAAATGAATGCCCTGTTGCGACAAATGGAAGCCACCGAGCGTGCCGACCAATGCAACCATGGTCGCCCGACCTGGCGACAACTCTCATTGCGCGATTTGGATGCCTTCTTTATGCGCGGGCGGTAGCGACGGATAGCGCCGGATACCGCCGGATAGCGCCTTCAAACCGTTAAAAAACCAAATAGCCCACCTCATTCCTCATTCAAGTCATTTTTCACAGTTTCCTTTATTTTTTCCAAAGCACACCATGTCCAACACGCCTGCGCTGATTCCGATTCCCCAGCCTGAAGCTGGCCTGTTGTTCGGGCATCTGAACCAAATTGACCCCCATCAACCGATTCAAGGCTTCATGCGGCTGGCGGCGCAATTGGGCCCCATCTACCAGCTTGAAATCATGGGTCGGCGTTTGGTCATGGTGAGCTCGCAGGAACTCGTGAATGAACTCAGTGATGACAGTCGCTTCAGCAAGCGCTTGAGCATGGCGCTCAAAAACATCCGCGCCTTGGCAGGGGACGGTCTTTTCACAGCCTACAACGACGAGCCCAACTGGGGCAAAGCCCACCGCTTGTTGATGCCTGCTTTTGGTCCTTTGGGCGTGCGCCAAATGTTCGATGGCATGACCGACATCGCCGACCAAATGTTCACCAAGTGGCGGCGCTTTGGCGACCAAGCCGTGATCGATGTGGCCGACAACATGACCCGGCTGACCTTGGACACCATTGCCTTGTGCGGCTTCAACTACCGCTTCAACAGCTTTTACCAACCGGAGTTACACCCTTTTGTAGACGCCATGGTGGGCGCGTTGAGTGAGTCTGGCGCCATGAGCCGGCGCCTGCCTTTGGTCAACAAACTCATGGTCAAACAGAAAAAGCAATTTGCCAAAGACATTGCCTTCCTGAAAAAGATCTCCGAGCAATTGGTGAACGAGCGCCGCCAACAGCCCAATGCAGAATCCAAAGACCTGCTCGACTTGATGTTGCAGGGCATCGACAGCGTCACGGGCGAGCGTTTGAGCGATGAAAACGTGGGCTACCAAATGGTGACCTTCTTGATCGCTGGCCACGAAACCACCAGCGGTTTGCTTTCGTTCGCCACCCACTTGCTGTTGAAGCACCCGGAGGTGATGGCCAAGCTGCGCGCCGAAATTGACTCGGTGGTGGGCGACCAGCCTTTGCAGGTCGGCCATTTGGCGCAACTGCGTTACACCGAGCAAGTGCTGTTTGAAACGCTGCGTCTGTGGCCCACGGCACCCGCTTACACCTTAAAAACAGAAACCCCGACCCGCTTGGGGGGGCGCTATGCCTTGGAACCCGAAGACGTGATCTTCGTCCTGCTGCCCAGCTTGCACCGAGATCCAAAGGCCTGGGGCGACGACGTGCTGAGCTTCAAGCCCGAGCGTTTTACGCCCGAGGGGCTGAAAAAGATCCCGCCCAACGCTTGGAAGCCTTTTGGCAACGGCGCCCGCGCCTGCATTGGCCGCCCCTTCGCCTTGCAAGAAGCGACGTTGGTGTTGGCCAAAATGATTCAGCAGTTTGACATCGAAGCGGTCGATCCCAATTACCAACTCGAAGTGGCCGAAACCCTGACGCTCAAGCCCACGGGCCTGATGATTCGGGCCAAAGCCAGACCCACCCATCAACTGAGCGCGACACAGGGGAACGCGACACAGGGCCGCCCCACCAGCGCTGCAAACCCCGCAGCAGAAACGCCCACCGAAGGGCAATCCCTTTCCCTTCGTGCTTCGTTAACGGTTTTGTATGGTTCTAACGCCGGTTCTTGCAAAGCGTTTGCCGAACAAATTGCGAGCCAAGCCTTGGCCCGCGGCCATTCCACCCAAGTCCGCACTTTGGACGAGGCCAGCGTCGATTGGGCCTTTGATGGGCCGCCTCAAGCAGCCAATCAACCCGTCATCATCGTCACGGCCTCCTATGAAGGCCAGCCCACCGACAACGCCAAAGAGTTCATGGATTGGCTCTCCTTGCAAAGTGAGGACAGCCTGAAGGGCTTGCACTACGCGGTGATGGGCTGTGGCAACCGACAGTGGGCGCGCACATACCAAGCGGTGCCGACCCACATCGATCAAGCCCTGTCGCAAGCAGGGGCCACCCGACTTCTGGCACGCGGGGAGGCCGATGCCAATGTCGACTTGGTGGCTGATTTTGAAGCCTGGTTGCCAGGGCTGTGGCCCGCTTTGGCGTCGCTCGACCGGGTCATTCAAACCAGCCCTGCACCCGTTGAAGGGGCTGCCACTTGAATCCCGTTTGGGCCTTGGTCGGCCCGACCGCCAGTGGCAAAACCGCAGCGGCATTGGCATTGGCCGACCACTTGTCAACAGGCCGAACTCGGCATGGCCACGCCGGCAACGGCCCCCAAAAGGTCGAGGTCATCAGCGTCGACTCCGCCTTGGTTTACCGCGGCATGGACATTGGCACGGCCAAACCCAGCGCCAGCGAATTGGCCCAAGTGCGCCATCATTTGATTGACATTCGCGACCCCTCGCAAACCTACAGCGCTGCCGAATTTGTGCAAGACGCCACGGTGTTGATTGAAGATGTTCGGGGCCGGGGAGCAGTGCCGCTCTTGGTCGGGGGCACCATGCTTTACTTAAAAGCCTTGCAACAAGGCTTGGCCCCGATGCCGCCGGCCGATGCACAAGTGCGCGCCGACATTGAGGCCCAGGCCCGCCTGGAGGGGTGGCCAGCCATTCACGCGGCGCTGGTGCAGGTGGACCCCGACAGCGCCAAACGCCTGGCCCCCAACGATTCACAGCGCTTGCAGCGCGCCTTGGAGGTCTACCGAATTTCGGGCAGAACACTCACCGATTGGCACGCCCATCCTGGTACGACCACGCCCCCCGTGCCTTTGCGTCTTTTGAGTTTAGAGCCACAAAATCGACAGTGGTTACACGATCGGATTGCACAACGATTTGACGCCATGTTGGCTCAAAATTTTTTGCAGGAGGTCCAAGCATTGCGGGCCCGAGGCGACTTGAATCCCGACCTGCCCGCCATGCGCTGTGTGGGCTACCGACAAGCTTGGGAAGCCTTGGATTTGAGTGAGCGCTCAGGCCAGCCCGTTGACCGGAAAGACCTGAGAGACAAGGGTATTTTTGCCACACGCCAATTGGCCAAAAGACAAATCACCTGGCTGCGCAGCATGCCAGAGCGACAGGTGATTGCTTGCGACGGGCCCAACGCCCTGCCCCAATTATTGGCCTTGGCCGATGATTGGGGCTCGGCTTAACGAAGCTGATCTCGGCTTGGTTCAACTGGGTCTGTTAGACCAAGACGAAAAAGGCTCAGGCCTTTTTCGCTTCCCGACGGCGTTGCAAAAAGGCCAGCCACTCGCCCACAATGCCTTTGCGGAACGACAAGACGCAAATCACGAAAATGCAGCCGATGATGACCGTGACCCAAGAGCCGACGCGGTCAGACAACACGTCTTGTAAGGTCACCACCACACCGGCGCCCAACAAGGGGCCAAAGAAGGTGCCCACCCCGCCCACCAGGGTCATCAAGATGACCTCGCCCGAGGTGGATTGCAGCACATCGGTCAGGGCCGCAAAGTTCAGCACCAAGGCCTTCAATGCACCGCCCAAGCCCGCCAAGGTGGCCGACAGGACAAAAACCAAGAGTTTGTAGCGGTTCACGTCATAACCCAAGGAAATGGCTCGGGGTTCGTTCTCTCGAATGGCCTTCAACACTTGGCCGAAGGGCGACGCCACAATGCGCTTGATGCCCAAGAACACCGCCACCAAAATCAGCAAAACGAAGTAGTACATGTTGTTGTCGGGCTTGAGCGAAATGAGGCCCAACAAATCGCCCCGGGGAATGCCTTGTAAGCCGTTTTCGCCGCCTGTGAAAGGCGCTTGCAGCATGACAAAGTAAACCAGTTGGGCCAAGGCCATGGTGATCATGGCGAAGTAAATGCCCGAGCGTCGAATGGCGATGACACCAAACAACAAGCCCAAAGCCGCCGCACTGAACATGCCCGCCAAAATGGCCGACAAAGTGGACCAAGCTTGGTCCGTCACGAGCCAACCCGTGACGTAGGCGGCCGTGCCAAAAAAAGCCGCATGGCCGAACGACAACATGCCGCCAAAGCCCAACAGCAAATTGAAGGCACAAGCGAAGATGCCGAAACAATACAAGGTCATTAAATAGACCGGGTAAATGTTCAGCCAAGGCGCGGCGATGGCCAGCGCCAATAACACCGAATAAAACACCGTGGTCGCGGTTTTGAAGGAGGAAGTCATGGTGCTCATTCCTTGCCAAACAAACCCGCAGGGCGGAAGAACAACACAATCGCCATGATCACAAACACCACAATATTCGAAGCTTCTGGGTAAATGACTTTGGTAAAGCCCTCAATCACCCCCAGCATCAATCCACTCACGATGGCACCCAGAATCGAGCCCATGCCGCCAATCACCACCACGGCAAAAACCACGGTGACCAAGGACGAGCCCATCAGGGGGGTGATTTGAATCACCGGCGCTGACAAGACCCCCGCCAAGGCCGCCAAGCCAACGCCTGCGCCGTAGGTGAGCGTCACAATCACGGGCACATTGATGCCAAACGATTGAACAATTTTGGGGTTCTCTGTGGCGGCCCGCAGGGTGGCGCCCAAGGAGGTACGCTCCAAGACAAACCAAGTGGTGAAGCACACCAACACCGAAGCCACAATCACCCACAAACGGTAAATGGGGATGATCATGAAGCCCAGGTTGGTCGCGCCACGGAGCAGTTCGGGCACGGGGTATGACTGTCCCGAAGAACCGAACATCTCACGCAGCAAGCCTTCGGCGATCAGTGCCAAACCAAAGGTCAGCAAGAGCCCGTACAAAGGATCGATTTGGTAGAGGTGGCGCAGCGCAGACCGCTCCACCACCACACCCAAGGCCCCGACCACCAAAGGCGACATGACCAGGGCGACCCAGTAGTTGATTTCAAAATACGACATGCCCAGCCAGGCGGCGTACGCCCCCAGCATGTAAAAGGCACCGTGGGCAAAATTGACCACGCCCAAAAGACCAAAGATCACGGCCAACCCCAAGCTCAGCAGGGCATAAAAAGAGCCATTCACCAGCCCAAGCATGAGCTGCCCGAGAACCACGGGCAGGGGAAAACCGAAGATGTCAGTCATAGGGAATTGGGGTCGAGGTCAGTCTTTACTTCTTCAACAAGGGGCAGGTGCTGGCAGACAAGGGGCCATAAGCCTCTTCGCCGGACATTTTCTTGACCAGCTTGAAGTAATCCCAAGGGTATTTGGAATCAGCAGGCGCCTTGACTTGCATCACGTACATGGGGTGAACCATCAAACCGTCTTCACGGATGTAGCCGCCCTGGGTGTACATGTCGTTGATCTTGGCTTTCTTCAATTCAGCCATGACCTTGTCGGGGTCGGTGGTGCCCGCGGCCTTGACGGCGTTCAAGTAGGTCAGCGTGGCCGAGTAGTAAGCGGCTTGCACGTCTGTCGGTTCTTTCTTCATTTTCTCGAAGAAACGCTTGCCAAAGGCACGGGTTTTTTCGTCAGCATCCCAATACCAGCTGGTGGTCAGGTACAGGCCTTGGGCGGCTTTCAAACCCAGGCTGTGGATGTCGCTGATGAAGGCCAGCAAAGAGGCCAGCTGCATGGTGTTGTTCAAACCGAATTCTTGCGCGGCCTTGATCGAGTTGATGGTGTCCGCACCCGCGTTGGCCAAGCCCAGTACTTGGGCCTTGGAGCCTTGGGCTTGCAACAAGAAAGAGGAGAAGTCAGAGGCAGCCAAAGGCACCCGGACCGCGCCCAGTGACTTGCCGCCGTTGGCCAAGACCACCTTGGTGGCGGCGTCCTGCAACTGGGTGCCGAAGGCATAGTCTGCCGTCAAGAAATACCAAGTTTTGCCGCCGTTTTGGGTCATCACCGTCGCGGTGCCATTGGCCAAGGCGTTGGTGTCATAGGCATAGTGCACGGTGTAAGGCGTGCAGTCGGCATTGGTCAATGAAGCGCCTGCGGCACCGATCGCGATGAAAGGCACTTTCTTTTGCGCAGCCACTTTGGACATGGCAATGCTCACGCCGGTGTTGGAGCCGCCCAACAACATGTTCAGACCATTTTGGTCCGCCCATTCGCGGAATTTCGCGGATCCAATATCGGGCTTGCTTTGATGGTCAGCAGTCAAGACGGTGATCTTTTTGCCCAAGACTTTGCCACCGAAATCGGCGATGGCCATGTTCAGCGCTTCAATGCCGCCCTTGCCGATCACGTCAGAGTAAGGGCCGGATAAATCGTCAATGTCGCCAATCACCACCTCGTTGTCAGCGGCGTGGGCCACCGGGGCGACAGCCACCGAGGCCAGGGCGGCCATCATGGCCAAGGACACTGCGGTCAAAGAAAAACGTTTCATTTTCATCTCCTGATTTGATAACTTCAAAACCTCAAACACCTAAAAACTCATGCAGCAGCGCCATCTTGGAGGCCAGTTCGCTCTGCGGGAATTCCTGCACCATTTGGCCGTGCTCCATGACGTAGAAACGATCGGCCAAGGGGGCGGCAAAACGGAAATTCTGCTCAACCAACACAATGGTGAAGCCTTTTTGCTTCAAGTCCAAAATCATGGCGGCCAACTTTTGCACGATGACGGGCGCCAAGCCTTCGGAAATTTCATCCAACAAAAGCAACTTGGCACCGGTTCGCAGGATGCGCGCCACCGCCAACATTTGCTGTTCACCCCCCGAGAGGCGTGTCCCGGGGCTCGATTTGCGCTCCAGCAAATTGGGGAACATCTTGTAGATTTGTTCGACCGCCATGCCCCCATCGGTGCCCTTGAGCTTGGGCGGCAACATCAGGTTTTCTTCGGTGGAGAGCGAGGAAAAGATGGCGCGCTCTTCAGGGCAGTAGCCCACACCCAAACGCGCGATGTTGTGGGTCGACATGCCAATTGTTTCTTGGCCCTTCACCTGAATGCGGCCTTGGCGACGGCCCGTCAAACCCATGATGGCACGCAAGGTGGTGGTGCGGCCCGAACCATTGCGGCCCAAGATCGTCACCACCTCCCCTTCTTTCACGTGGAGGTTCACGCCGTGAAGGATGTGGGACTCGCCATACCAAGCTTGCAGGTTGTCAATGTTCAACAGATGGGAGGGATGGGAGGGTGAAACCATGTCAGTGTGCCCCTTGCAAAGGGGTGTCGGCAGAACCCATGTAGGCCTCGATCACCAAGGGATTCTTTGACACTTCGTCATAAGGCCCATCGGCGATGATGGCGCCGCGTTGCAGCACCGTGATGCGGTCAGCAATGCTGGAAATCACATTCATATTGTGTTCAACCATCAGCACCGTGCGGCCAACGGCCACTTTCTTAATCAGTTGTGTGACGCGGTCCACGTCTTCGTGGCCCATGCCTTGGGTGGGTTCATCCAGCAGCATCAGTTCGGGCTCGAGGGCCAGGGTGGTGGCCAACTCGAGGGCACGCTTGCGGCCGTAAGGCAGGTTGACGGTCAATTCATCGGCAAAGTCTTGCAGATCGACTTGCGCCAACAATTCATGCACACGGTCATGCAAGGGGTAAAGGGTGCTTTCTGATTTCCAAAAATGGAAAGAGGTGCCCAAGTTGCGTTGCAGGGCGGCGCGCACGTTTTCGAGCACGGTCAAGTGCGGAAAAACCGCTGAAATTTGAAAAGACCGCACCAAGCCACGGCGGGCCGTTTGGGCCGGTTGTTCGCGGGTGATGTCGATGCCGTTGTAAACAATGCTGCCTCGGGTGGGCGGCAAGAACTTGGTCAGCAGGTTGAAAAACGTGGTTTTGCCCGCGCCGTTGGGTCCAATCAGCGCATGGATGTGCCCGCGTTGAACCGCTAAGTCCACCGAGTTAACCGCCGTGAACCCTTTGAACTCTTTGGTGAGCCCTTGGGTTTGCAAAATCGTGTCTCTCATAGTTATCCGGGCAAAGTCTTTGAGCGGGTTGCTCAAGTCTATTGGTTGTTGCGCGGATGTTAAGACGTGAAAGACCGATTTGGGTCGTCAGCCCATTGGGAGAAATACTTAGTTCTTACAAAAAACTGACCAGTGGGTGACAGATTAATGTGCGCCTGCTGCCGCATCCGAGGCGCCCGAACCGGCCGTGGGTTGTTTTCTGGCCAGCCAAACCAAGGGGATCAGCAAGATAAAAATACCCGCTGACGCCATAAAAACGTCGTTGGCGGCGAGCATAAAGGCCTGCTGGTCTATCAGTCGGTTCACCAAAGCCAAGGACGATGTCGGCGACAGCCCCGCCGAGCCCAAGCCTTGTAGGGTGGACATGGCCACTTCACGCCCTTGATTGATCTGCTCGCTCAGTTGGGCGTGGTGCATGGCGGCCCGGTCTTCCCAGACCGTGGTGGCGATGGAGGTGCCAAAGGCACCGCCCAAAATGCGCAAGAAGTTGGACAAACCCGACGCAGCCGGTATGCGATCGGGCGGCAAGCCGCTCATGATCAAAGTGACCAAGGGCACAAAGAAAAAAGCCATGGCAATGCCCTGCACGATGGTGGGGATCATGATGGTTTGCATCGGCGCTTCGGTGTTGAAGTGCGACCGCATCCACAAGACGACGGCGAACACCACAAAGGCAATCGTGGCAAAAGCACGGGGATCAAAACGCCCCATGTTTTTACCCACCCAAGGAGACAACAGAATGGCCAATGCGCCCACGGGGGCCATCACCATGCCGGCTTGCGTCGAGGTGTAGCCCATGTACTGTTGTAACCACAGCGGCAAAATCACAATGTTGCCAAAAAACAGCGCATAACCAATCGAGATGGACACCGTCCCTGCCCAGAAATTGCGCCGTTTGAACAACTGCAAGTCCACCACAGGATGGGCCTCGGTCAACTCCCAAATCAAAAACACCATGAACCCAATGGCCGCCGTGATGAACAAGCCAACCACCAGAGAGGAATGGAACCAATCGTTTTCTTTACCGATGTCCAAGGCAATTTGCAAACTGCCGACCCAAATGACCAAAAGGGCCAAACCCATCGAATCGATCGGCAGTTTGCGCACCACGCTTTCGCGGGTTTTATAAATCTGCCAAGTCACGCCCGCGGCCAACAACCCCACGGGAATGTTGATAAAGAAGATCCAAGGCCAACTCATGTTGTCGGTAATCCAGCCCCCGAGCAAAGGACCCATGACCGGGGCCACCAAGGTCGTCATCGACCACAAGGCCATGGCCAACCCCGCCAACGCTTTGGGGTAGCTGGACAGCAACAACCCCTGAGACAGGGGAATCATGGGGCCGGCCACAAAACCTTGCAGTGCACGCAGGGCGATCAAGATCGGCATGTTCGGCGCCAATCCGCACAACCAAGAAGTCAGCACAAACAACAACACGCTCAGCGTGAACAAACGCACCTGTCCAAAGCGTTGCGACAACCACCCCGTCAAAGGGACCGCAATCGCATTGGCCACCGCAAAACTGGTGATGACCCAAGTGCCTTGATTCGGACTGACGCCCAAATCACCCGCGATCGCCGGCAGGGACACGTTGGCAATCGAGGTGTCCAGCACATTCATGAAAGTCGCCGCCGACAAGGCCAAAGTGCCCAAGACACGGGCGGACCCGGTCAAAGGCGGCATCGGCGGAGCGGCGTTGGCAGGAGCAGACATGTCGGCCTTTACTTGTTACTTATTACTTATTGCTTATTGCCGACAGGTTGGGCGACGCTGTGCGCCATCTTCACTTTTTGACCCAAATTGGCCGACACCACTTGGTTGACCAACTCGTCGGCGCCTTGCTGGGAGATTTCCAGCACATCGGTCATGCCATAAGGCTGGGTGCGGGTGGCTTCGGCCAGAGAGCCGCCTTCTTGATTGGTGATGTCGACTGAAACTTCCATCGACAAGCCCACGCGCAAGGGGTGTTTGGCGATTTGCTCTGCGTTCAAGGCAATCCGCACGGGCACGCGTTGCACCACTTTGATCCAGTTCCCCGTGGCGTTTTGTGCAGGCAACAAAGCGAAGGCGGCGCCGGTGCCCATGCCCAAACCGGCCACTTTGCCGTCAAACTCTACCTTGCTGCCGTAATAGTCGGCGGTCAATTTAACGGGCTGTCCCAAACGCAAGTTGCGCAGTTGAACTTCTTTGAAGTTGGCATCCACCCAAACCTGCTGCAAGGGGACGATGTTCATCAAATTGGCCCCAGGGGCGACGCGTTGGCCCAATTGAACCACCCGTTTGGCGACATAGCCGTCGACCGGTGCGGGCAACACCAGACGGTGTGCGGCCACATAGGCTTCGCGGACTTTGTCGGCGGCCGCCAAGACCGAGGGATGCGATTGCACGTTCACGCCCTGCGTTTGCGCCTGGTTGCTGGCGAGTTGTTCACGCGCGGCGACCACGGCGGCTTGCGCGGCGTTCAATTGGCTTTTGGCCGCCGCCACCTGCGACTGGGCGTGTTGCAGTTCTTCTTTTGAAACCGCACCAGAACCTGTCAATTTTTGACGGCGTGCCAAGTCGTCGGTGGCGCGCTCTAAATCGACTTGGACTCGGGCCACGTCGGCTTCACGCAAGCTGATTTGTGCACTCAATGTGTCATTGTTAGCGAAAACCGTGCGCACTTGACGAACCACAGCGCCCAAATTGGCGCTCGCTTGTTGCAAGGCCAATTGGGCATCGGTGCCGTCCAGTTTGATGAGGGGCTGACCCGCTTGAACGCGGTCGGTATCGTCGGCATAAATCTCTTTGACCGTGCCCGAAATTTGCGGGGTTATCTGGATCAAATTGCCTTGGACGTAGGCGTTGTCCGTGGTTTCAAAGTGGCTGCTGACGACGTATTCATAGACACCCCAAGCCGCGCCAGCCAAGAGCACCAGCACCGCGACGGTGGTCAGGCCTTTGCGGCGATTGTTGTTGGTAGGGGTGGAAGTGGGAGCATTCATGGCAAATCCTGAGGGGTCAATGGGTAAAAGACGGCGGGTGTTTGAGGGTTTTTTAACAATCGGGAAATAGCAGTCGTTGAATAACAGCAGGGCCTTAAGGCATGCCCGATCCGAGGGCACGCCAAAGGGCTGCTCGGTTGTCCAACACCCGGGCCTGCAGATCGATGGTCAAGCGCTCTTGATTCAGCACATTGCTCTTGGCCATCAGCACCGGAAAGGCCGTGATCAAGCCCGCTTCAAAACGTTGTTGGGCAATGTGGTGCGCATCGATTGCCGTTTGCAAGGCCAGTTTTTGCTCGGCTTGTTGTTTCACCAACGATTGCCCGGTGCTGACCAAGTCGGCCACCTCGCGCACGGCGTCGAGCACGACGCTGTTGTAACTGTTGACGGCCGCATCCACATCGGCCGTTTTGGCCCCTAAATTGGCCCGCAAGCGGCCACCGTCAAACAAGGGCAGACTGATGGCGGGGCCGCCGCCCAACAATTGCCCGGGCGAGTTGAAGATTCTGTCAAAGCCGGCGCTGAGTGCCACGGCATTGAAGGACAAATTGATGTTGGGGTAAAAAGCCGCTTTGGCGGTGGCGCGGTCTTGGGTGGTGGCTTCCACCCGCCATTTGGAGGCCAACACATCGGGGCGACGGCCAATCAAATCCAATGGCACCTCGTCGGGCACGGCCTCGATTTTCCATTGGGTCCAATCAATGGCCGGCACTTTCAAGTCGGCGGTGGCGCTCATGCTTCCCACCAAAGCCCCCAAGGCATGCTGAAGGTTGTCGCGCTGCTCGATGAGTGCTTCAATGGCACCGCGAATTTCGGGCAAACCCGCTTGGGCTTGACGCAATTCCAATTGGGTATCCAAACCCTCGGCCAAGCGCTGGCGAATCAACTTGAGCTGGGTTTCACGCTCTTGCAACAGTGCCTGGGCCAGCTTGATTTGGGCTTGCACACGAACCCATTGCCAATATCCACGGGCCACTTGGCTGGACAACAAGGTGCGGGCGGCTTGCCAGTCGGCCTCAGAGGCCTTGGTTTGACCCAAAGCGGCTTTCAGGGTGGCTTCATTTTTTCCAAAAAAATCAAGCTCCCATGAAGCACCCAAAATGGCCAAATCGGCGTCGTAGGTTTTACCGCCCAAGCCAAAGAAAACCGGGTTCTTGCTCAGGGTGTTGCGGTCCATCTCAAACTTGCCATTGACCTTGGGCTGCAAGGCGGCATCGGCCAATCCCACGTAGGCTTTGGCCTTCTCGAGGCGGGTTTGGGCCACGGCCAAGCTGGGGTTGTTGTCACGGGCCTGTTGAATCAGATGGGCCAATTGCGCATCGCCAAAATCCAACCAGGCGTCGGTTCGGGCCCATTCGGGGGCCCCGGTCGTCACGGCGGGCGTCAAACCATGTGCGGGATCTTGCACGGTGGCTTTGGGCTCGATACCGGCGGGGTTGGCACAGCCCCCCAAGAGGAGCAGCGCCAGAGCCGCGCTGCTGAGCGAAAAAGCGCAGGCCCAGCGGTTGGATCGCAGGGCAAACAAGGGTTGGGTGAAGTGAGAGGTCATTTCTTTACTTTGGAATCTTTGGAATTTTTTAAGTGGTTTTCATGCTCCAAGGGGGGCGCGGAGAATTCGCGTTGGGCGTTGTCCACCAAACGTTGCAAAAGGCTTTTGAGTTGCGCCCACTCGGCCTCGCTGAAACCGCTCAAGAGCCGGTTTTGCACTTGGCAAAGTACCTCGGGAATGACTTCAGCGGCTTGGTGTCCCTCCGGTGTGAGGGCCAAATTCACCACGCGCCGGTCTTCGCTTGAGCGCACACGTTGGCACAAGGCCTTGTCCTCTAG
>Ga0208381_1000315_pt1 | contig 18268 bp, 14 predicted proteins | sample CryBogCBE13Jul09_FD_184572 | JGI IMG/M metagenome (GOLD analysis project Ga0208381, IMG submission 184572) | Freshwater microbial communities from Crystal Bog, Wisconsin, USA - CBE13Jul09 (SPAdes) (version 2) | ecosystem: Environmental > Aquatic > Freshwater > Lake | place: Crystal Bog...
GTTCCCAAAAGCCTATTTATCCCAAATCTCCTTTTTTGGGCATCCATAGCTGTTATTGTGTATAACCACTTGGCTTAAGTGAAGAATTTAACAAGTCTTTTTTAGGGGTTTTTGGTAACTTTGTGCATCAAATAAATGCTCTAATAAGTAAATCGATTAAAATGAAATTTGGTGTAGTTGTTTTCCCTGGTTCAAATTGTGATAGAGACATGCAAGATGCTTTAGAAAAAGACCTTGGTGCTCCAGTTGAAATGCTTTGGCATAAGGATAGTGATTTATCACATTTTACTACAGAAGATTGTGTGGTGCTTCCTGGTGGATTTTCCTACGGGGATTACTTGCGTTGTGGTGCCATTGCAAAATTCAGTCCAATGATGCAATCCGTAATTGAATTTGCAAATAAGGGCGGTAAAGTATTGGGCGTTTGTAATGGATTCCAAATTTTATGTGAGAGTGGTTTATTGCCGGGTGCTTTATTACAAAATGACAATCAAAAATTCATTTGTAAGAATGTATTTATAAAAACAGAAAATAGTGAAGCGTTGCAAATTCCGATCGCGCATGGTGAAGGAAGATATTTTGCAGACGAGGCTACATTAGCTCATTTAGAAAATAACAATCAAATTTTATTTCGCTACTGCGATGAAACTGGAAATATAGGGGGCACTGCCAACCCTAACGGATCTACTAATCATATTGCTGGTATTTGTAATGATAAGCGCAATGTGTTTGGTATGATGCCGCATCCTGAGCGTGCAACCAATAGTGCATTAAGTAATATTGATGGAAAGAAAGTATTTGAAATTTTAGGGTTGTCTAAATCATAATTTTTGATTTATAAATACAAGGGAATATGAAAAGAATTATCACAGTTTGTTTTTTAGTTGCTTTATCAATGAGCGCATTTGCACAACCAAGATTAAATCCAGTAAAATGGACTTTTGAAGCAGTAAAAAAATCAGACAAGCAATATGATATTGTTTTCACAGCAAATGTGGATGCACCTTGGCATATTTATTCTCAGTTTGTAAAAAAAGGACCAGTTCCAACAAGTATTATTTTCAAAAAGAATGCCTTGGTTCAAATCAAGGGTGCAGCGCGTGAAATTGGAAAATTAGAAAAGCATTTTGACAAAAACTTTGGTGCAGAGATTGCTTATTTTAGCAATAAAGTACAGTTTGTTCAAACTATTAATTTAAGGGCTGCTACTAAAACTAGTGTTTCTGGAGAAATTGAATATATGGTATGTAATGACGAGCGTTGCTTGCCTCCTACCAAAATTCCATTTGAAGTAGCCATTCAATAGCACATTTTTGGTGTCTATTTTTTCTGAACGATTTTTAAAATCATTTATTTTGAATAAAATTATTTCATTCTTAAGCGCAGTAGTTTTACTATTCACTGTGCAAAGCACTGCTATAGCCCAAGCGGATAGTTTGGTAAGTGTATCTGCAAAAGCAATACCATTAAATGATAGCATGTACACTTTGCAGTATCATGTGCAGGTGAAAGAAGGATGGAGGATTTATGGAGATACGCCACCCGTTGAGCCTTTAGGAGATCCCATTACAAATGGTCCTGAAACTAACATTAAGCTAGAAACCATACAATTTATTGGTAAAAACGGGATGCAATATTCTTCAACAGGCACAAAACAAAAGGATGCCATTTTTCAATCTGCTATTGTTTTGCCTAATATTGTAGATGCAAGTATAGTTATAAAAATAAAAGGTTTTCAGCCAGACTCCTTAAAAACTATTTTGGATGTTCAAATTTCCAAGGGTAATGAGTTTTATGAAAAAGAAATTCCGGTATCTATTTTTTTAGTGAATGGTAAAAAAGTACAAGGGGCTGAAATATTATTACCTGCATCAGCTACAACACCGCCAGCAGGCGCATGTGGACAGGCAGCGCATGACAGTAAAAAATCAAGTGCTTGGACGGTATTTATTTTAGGATTTTTAGGTGGTTTAATTGCATTGATTACACCTTGTGTGTTTCCAATGATACCAGTAACAGTTTCATTTTTTACCAAGCGTTCAAAAACTAGAAAGCAAGGCATTAAAAATGGTTTATTATATGGGTTAAGTATTTTTTTGATTTATGTGTTAGCGAGTGTGCCTTTTCATTTATTGGGAAATGTACAACCTGAAATATTCAATAGTATTTCAACAAGCCCAGTATTAAATTTAATATTCTTTGTCATTTTTATATTCTTCTCCATTTCTTTCTTTGGCTATTTTGAAATCACGTTGCCAAGTGGGATCGCCAATAAAGCAGATTCCAAAAGTGGATTAGGAAGTTTAGGAGGTATCTTCTTTATGGCTATCACATTAGCCATTGTTTCTTTTTCATGCACAGGCCCAATATTAGGAACTTTGTTAGTGGGATCATTACAAGGAGGCGCATGGGCATTAACAATGGGCATGGCAGGGTTTGGTATTGCATTGGCATTACCTTTTACATTGTTTGCAATATTCCCTCAGTGGTTGCATAGCTTGCCAAAATCTGGTGGATGGTTAGATACCGTTAAAAAATTATTAGCATTCCTTGAATTGGCGTTGGCATTTAAATTTTTATCCAATGCCGACTTAGTGCAACATTGGGGTTTATTAAAGCGCGAAGTATTTTTAGGATTATGGGCATTGATAAGCTTAGGATTAGCCTTATACCTTTGGGGTAAATTACATTTGCCACATGATAATAAGGGTGCAAAAATATCTTTAGGCAGGAAAATAGGAGGCGTTGCAGCCATTGCATTTTCGATTGTTTTAATCATGGGCATCTTCCCTAAAAATGCTGGGTATATTAAATTCTTAAGTGGATTCCCACCACCTAGTCATTATAGTTTATTTGCAAATCCAACGGATGACAATCGTGGAGTGCATGCCAATGTCGTAAATGATTATCAAAAAGCCCTGGCATTAGCGAAAGAACAAAACAAGCCAATCTTAATTGATTTTACAGGATGGGCATGCGTGAATTGTCGTAAAATGGAAGAAAATGTTTGGACCGATCCTGCAGTTTCAAGCTATATAAAAGACAATTTCATTTTAGTTTCTTTATATGTAGATGACAAAGCAATGTTGCCTGTAGAAAAAAGATTTAAATATACAAGCAAGGCTGGTACCGTAAAAGATATAAATAGCGTAGGCGATTTATGGGCTACTTTCCAAGCAGAAAACTTTAATCAAGTAACACAACCATTGTATGTTGTGATAAGCCCTAATCAAAATTTATTATCAAATCCTGTGGGCTATACACCTAATGTACAAGAATACTTAAATTGGTTACAATGTAGTGTAGCAAAGGGTAAGTAATCTTTTACAAACTCATTCCTCGTTCGTTCATCATCTTTCTTAAATTAATTAAACCGTAGCGCATTCTTCCCAAAGCAGTGTTAATGCTACAGTTGGTCATTTGCGCAATCTCTTTAAAACTTAAATTGGCGTAGTGTCTTAACACAATAATTTCTCTTTGCTCTTCAGGTAATAAATCCACTAACTCCTGTATATTGCGATGCGTTTGAGAACGTGTCATTTTATAATCCGCAGGATGATCTGAGTGTTTAATAATCTCAAATAAATCCTGATCATCACTTGTTTTAATAGTAGGCGTTCTTTTTACTTTTCTAAAATGATCTACACAAAAATTATGTGCAATACGTAAAGCCCAAGGTAAAAATTTGCCCTCGTCGTTGTATTTATTTTGCTTAAGGTTGTTGATTATTTTAATGAAGATATCTTGAATTAAATCCTCGGCTAAATAACTATCCTTCACCATAAAATTAATCGCGTTAAAAATTCTTTCTTGGTGGCGATCAATTAAGGCATCAAAAGCACGGGTGTTTCCTTGTTGAAATAACTGAATAAGTTCGTTGTCAGTAAGCTGTACGGTTTTGTTCATTTTTGTTTTTTAAAGGTCTTCGAAGACTAAGTAAGGGTGTACTTAGTTGGGTTAGTATTGGAAAATTACCACCAAAAACAATCCATTTTTCATTTGTTGAAAACGAAATTTGAGGCTCGAGGATATCCACATTATGCAGTGGTTGGATATTTAAAAAGAATATCGCTTTTGGTACAACCAATTGCAATGGAATATGTTATTTTGTAGTATGGCAACAGCTAAAAAAGGAAAGGACTCCATTGAGGTAGTAGGTGCAAGGGTACATAACTTAAAAAATGTATCTGTTGAGTTTCCACGTGATGAATTTATCGTGGTAACAGGGGTGTCGGGTAGTGGAAAGTCATCCTTAACAATTGATACTTTATTTGCCGAAGGGCAAAGACGATATGCCGAGAGCTTGTCCTCCTATGCAAGACAATTTATGTCGCGAATGGGCAAGCCAGACGTGGATTATATCAAAGGGCTTTGTCCTGCCATTGCCATTGAGCAAAAAGTGACTACCCGTACGCCACGAAGTACCGTGGGAAGCATGACAGAGATTTACGATTATTTTAGAGTGTTTTTTGCACGCATTGGTAAAACCTATTCGCCCATTAGTGGCGAGGAAGTGAAAAAGCATGATGTACAGGATGTGCTTTCTTATATTCAAAAAGGGAAGGCAGGAGATAAGATGGTGATCCTTGTTCCCTTTAAGCAACAAGCAAAAAGAGATATTGCCGAGGAGCTAAATATATTAGTGCAAAAAGGATTTACCCGTATTTATTTAAGAGCACCAAAATTGGAATCTGAAATTTTAAGAATTGAGGATGCATTGGAATTATCTAAAACAGAACTTTCTAAAAAAATAAAAGCGCATGATGTATATGTGCTCATTGATAGAATTATTGTAAAAGCATTTGATGAGGATGATATACACCGTTTGACGGATTCTATTGGAACAGCTTTTTATGAGGGGGAAGGTATTTTATGGGTAGAAAAAAACAATGACATTTTACAAGACTTTAATAATAAGTTTAGTTTGGATGGAATGGAGTTTGATGAGCCCACTCCTAATTTATTTTCATTCAATAATCCCTATGGTGCTTGTCCAACCTGTGAGGGGTATAGTCAGGTGTTGGGTATTGATGAGAATCTAGTGATAGCCAATCCATTCTTATCGGTATATGATGGAGGCGTAGCACCATGGAAAGGTGAAAAATTAAGTTGGTGGAAGGATCAATTTGTGAAGGAAGCAGGTAAACTGGGATTCCCTATTCATCAACCCATCAATCAATTGACAAAAGCACAGTACACGCAACTTTGGAAAGGAACAGGAAAGGCATTGGGCATTGATGATTTTTTCAAAGACGTTGAAGCACATTTATACAAAGTACAATTTAGGGTATTGTTAAGTAGGTATCGTGGAAGAACCAATTGCCCTGATTGTAATGGATACCGTGTACGCAAGGAAGCATTGTATGTAAAAATTGGAGGCTTGCATATTGGAGAATTATGTGCAATGCCGGTAAGAGAATTACAACAATGGTTCAAAGATTTAAAGTTATCTGCGCACGATGCAGAAATTGCAAAACGAATTTTAATAGAGATAGAACAACGCATCCAAACTTTAATGGATGTAGGGTTAGGTTATTTAACCTTAAGTAGATTGGCCAATAGTTTAAGTGGAGGGGAAAGCCAAAGAATACAACTGACAAGATGTTTAGGAAGTAACTTAACCAACTCCTTGTATATTTTGGACGAACCAAGTATTGGCTTGCATTCAAGAGATACAGAGCGACTTATTACTGTTTTGCAAAATTTAAGAAACTTAGGTAATACCGTAGTTGTAGTAGAGCATGATGAGCAAATTATGCGCAAGGCCGATCATATTATTGATATGGGTCCATTGGCCGCACACCAAGGTGGAGAAGTAGTAGCAGTGGGCAATGCAGTAGCATTAATGAAGGATAAAAAAAGTTTAACGGGTAAATATTTAAAAGGGGAGTTGTTTATTCCTATACCAGAAAAAACAAGACCAGCAAGACATTTTATAAAATTACAAGGTGCCCATTTACATAATTTAAAAAATGTAGATGTTGATTTTCCTTTACAAAGTTTATGCTTAGTTAGTGGGGTGAGTGGAAGTGGTAAAACAACCTTGGTAAAAAAAGTTTTATACAATGCATTGTTAAAAGCAAAGCAACAACCAACTGAAATAGTGGGTGGCTATGCAGATATTAAAGGAGACTTGCATTTAATTGATGCTATTGAAATGGTGGATCAAAATCCTATTGGGAAATCTTCAAGAAGCAATCCAGTTACCTATATAAAAGCCTACGATGCAATAAGAGATGTATATTCAAAGCAAGCGCTCTCCAAAATTCGCGGGTTCCTTCCAAAACATTTTTCATTTAATGTGGATGGAGGCCGATGTGATACTTGCAAAGGTGAAGGAGAACAATTGGTAGAGATGCAATTTTTAGCCGACGTACATTTAACCTGTGAGGATTGTGGCGGAAAGCGATTTAAAGAATCTGTTTTAGAAGTGCAATATAAGGGCAAGAGTATTTATGATGTTTTGGAAATGAGTGTGGACGAAGCCATTGAATTTTTTAAAGAAGAAAAAAATATAGTACTCGCTATTAGTCCATTACAAGAAGTAGGATTGGGATATGTGAAATTGGGACAAAGTAGTAGCACCCTTAGTGGAGGAGAAGCACAACGTGTAAAACTGGCCAGCTTCTTGGGCAAAGGAAAAGCAAGTCAAAAAATGTTATTCATTTTTGATGAGCCAACCACAGGATTGCATTTTCATGATATCCATAAATTATTAAAAGCATTTAACGCTTTAATAGATCAAGGACATTCCTTAATAGTGGTAGAACATAATACCGATGTAATTAAAGCATCTGACTGGGTCATTGACATGGGTCCGGAAGCAGGAGATGCAGGCGGAACGGTTGTTTATGAAGGTGTTCCCAAGGGTTTAGCTAAATGCAAAGCATCGCAAACAGGGAAATACTTATTAGGGTAAATTACTAGGCTCATAATCCAATGGCAATAAATTGGCCATTTTTTCAGACCATCCCCAATATCCAGAAGACATTAAATTGGTGCCATCGTAATATGCTCCATTTGCGAAAATCTTAATAAAATTATCGTTAATACTTAATTGTGAAGTTTGTGGTGTTCGCATAAAACCCATGCGTACATTGTTCCTGGGATAGGACGAAGGAAGATCTTTAAGTGGGTAGGTTACTTGTAAATATTCCTTAAAGTTTAATCCTACTGACACGCTATCAACTTTAAAAATAATACTATCTCGAGGAACGATTTTATTTACAAGAAAATAACTGTTATTGGATGAAGATACAATTCTTCTCACTTCAAACTGATCTCTTTCTAATCGGTCATAATACAAGCTGCGCATAAACTGCATCATAGATCCATAGTAGGCCTCGTCTCTATTTTTCTCCCATTTTATTTGTTCTCCTTTTTTATCGGTTGTCAATTCTTCAAACCACGGATGGCCTTGAATTAAAGATGTTTTATTATCAAAGTCATATTCAAATTTAACGAGATCATATTTCAAATTATATCCTAAAGATTTATTTTCAATAATCAATCTTTCGTCAGCAGTTACTCTTAATAAATTTCTTTTTTTACTAAAATGAAATTTTATTGCATCTTTGTTGATTAATTTACAATCATAAGAAAACTGTGTAGTGCCAATAAAGTAATCTAAAAAAAGACGCCCCCATTTTTTCCACCCATTTTTATCATAAGGCTCAACAACCACAGTTTGTAAGTCCTCGTACTTTGGCTTAAGTATTATTTCTAACTGTCTTGTATTTTGATTTATATAAAAAGTTTGTGTTTCAAATCCTATGCAAGATATAACCAATTCGGATCGGCCAATGGGTATGCCATTTAGTATGAATTGTCCGTTCTTGTCAGTAATAGTTCCTCTAGTACTATTACTAATATACACATTTGCCAATTCAATAGGAGAATTATGTTCGGCATTTATGACTTTACCTGAAATACTGTTTTGTGCTTGAATTTTATTTACAAGAAAACTTGAAAGAAGGGCCCATATGATAAAGGCGGCTCGCATATTATCTTAATCTATCCGCACTTTTAACCAAGCGCTCGTCCTTATATATTTTCACCATTGCTAATATTTGCAAGATGGGGATTAAAAACAAGGAAATGGAAGGAAGCGTAAAGCCTCCGCCTGGATTGGCGATAACCATTTTGTAAATAAAGAATCCAATTAAAGCCGACAATAAAAAATTAACTAACACCACTTTTAATTGCAACATGCGATTGCCATATAAAAAAATGGCAATAAAACTTAGGCATGCACTAAACGCCAATGAAATAAGGGTAGTCATGTTATCACTGCCTCTGATTTCAAAAGGGGTAGGTGCTGGCGTATAATAAAAAGGCAAGCGCAATACCAAAAAGGCAGCTGCGCTTGCTAATAATAAGTATATGGATTGTATGCGTTGTATCATAGTATAAAGTTACACTATTCCAATTTAACTACTAACCAAGTTCTGGATACAATACAAATTGCTCCATGAATTTATTGACATCTTTCTTAGTTTCAGCTAAGATCGTTTCATTATCCGCATTCATTAAGGCTTTGTCAATAGCATCTACTACAAATGGAATATGATTTTCATTCATTCCACGTGTGGTAATAGCAGCAACACCAAAACGAATACCTGAAGTTACAAATGCAGATTTGTCATCGTAAGGCACCATGTTTTTATTGGCTGTAATATCGGCATGTCCTAAAACCTGCTCGGCTTTTTTACCACTGATATTTTTATTGCGTAAGTCAATCAACATTAAATGATTGTCTGTGCCACCACTGATAATTTCATATCCTTTAGCCACAAATGCAGCAGCCATGGTTTGCGCATTCTTTTGCACTTGCTTTGCGTATACAGTGAAATCATCAGAAAGAATTTCGCCAAATGCAATGGCTTTAGCGGCAATCACATGCTCCAATGGTCCACCTTGTGTACCAGGGAATACAGCCATATCAATTACATTGGACCATAATCTTAAATTGCCTTTTACATCTTTTAAACCCAATGTATTTTCACCATCCTTTGCCATCATAATCACACCACCACGAGGTCCACGTAAAGTTTTGTGTGTAGTAGAAGTTACAAAGTCACAATAATTAAATGGAGAACTTAATAATCCTTTTGCAATTAATCCAGCAGGGTGTGCAATATCGGCTAACACAAATGCACCTACTTCGTCTGCTACTTTTCTAATTCTTGCGTAGTCAATATCACGGCTATAAGCACTTGCTCCACAAATAATTAATTTTGGCTTATGCGCTCTAGCTTGGCTTTCTAACATTTCATAGTCAATCAATCCCGTTTCTTTTACAACGCCATAAAAATGAGGCTTGTAAGTTTTACCAGAAAAGTTAACCGCACTTCCGTGTGTTAAGTGACCACCCATACTTAAATCCAATCCTAAGATGGCATCACCTGGTTGCAATATCGCTAACATTACAGCAGCATTTGCTTGCGCTCCACTATGTGGTTGAACGTTTGCATATTCTAATCCGAAAACTTCTTTTAAACGATCTATTGCTAATGTTTCTGTTTTGTCAACTATCTCACATCCACCATAATATCTACGACCAGGATAACCCTCGGCATATTTATTGGTCATCACGCCACCCATTGCTTGCATAACTTGTAAGCTGGTAAAATTTTCAGAAGCGATTAACTCAATGCCACGTCTTTGGCGTTGTAACTCTTGATTGATGATGTCAAAAACTAGGGTATCTCTTTGCATAATTGGATATTTTATAGAATAACTTGATATTGTAATAGAATATTTGGCAAAAATAATCCATTATTAGGCCTATGCAAAGCTTTCTTTCAACAAGTAGCCGCCTAATATCCACATTTACAAGGTATTTGCCCTAAAATGCACTAAAATGGCTTGTTTCTTATAAAAAAGACTCAAAAATGCTTAAAATTGACCTGTTACTAACAGTTATTTGCTATTTTTACCCTCCCCAAAAAGGACAAAAATGAAGGCTATTATCCCGGCTGCTGGTGCTGGAACAAAATTGCGACCCCATACATATACACAACCAAAGGCGTTAATCCCGATTGCTGGTAAAACCATTTTAATTTTTATCGTAGATCAGTTAAAAGAAGTGGGTATTGACGAGTACATATTTATAGTTGGTTATTTAGGAGAGAAAATCCAGGACTATGTGGAGCAAACCTACCCTAATTTAAAAACCCATTTCGTTTACCAAAATGATCGTCAAGGAACGGCACATGCCATTCAATTGACAAAAGAGATTGTGGGTGAGGATGAAGTTTTTATTGCATTGGGTGATACGATTTGTGAGTTTGATATTAGAGAAGTGATTGCTAGTGAAACTAGTATGTTGGGTATTAAAAAGGTTGATGACCCAAGACAATTTGGTGTGGTAGAAATTGATGAAGAAGGAAAGGTTTTACATGCCGTTGAAAAACCATCCATTCCAAAAAGTAACAATGCCTTAGTAGGTTTATATAAAATTAAAGAGTCTCAAATTTTATTTGATTGCTTTACGCAATTGGTGACTGAAAATATTAAATCGCACGGTGAATACAATTTAACGGATGCATTAGAGTGCATGATTAAAAAAGGAGTGGTGTTTAATTCCTTTAAAGTGAAGCACTGGTATGATTGTGGTAAGAAAGAATCATTGCTAGAAGCCAATGCAGTATTGCTTAAAAAGACAGGCGGCTTAACGGTGAATCCTGATTTGTATGTGAATACAATTATTATTCCTCCAGTGAGTATTGCCGATAATTGTGTGATTGAAAATTCAATCATTGGTCCACATGTTACCATTGGTAATAATACTGTTATAAAAAGTTCGGTGGTGAAAGAAAGTATTATTGGAACCTATACTTCATTGGATGAAGTGGTTTTGGATAATTCTTTAATTGGCAGTGATGCCTCTGTTAAAGGTCTTATCCGTACTTTAAATATTGGAGACAATACCGAAATTGATTTCGGCTAGTCTTTATGCAACATCGTTGAATTGCCCTGCGCTAAACAAGTCATCACCACATCATTAATACATACATGCTTAGGTAAATTAGCAACATACCAAGCAGTATCCGCAATGTCTTCTGGCTTTAGTGGGGTGTAACCAGCATACACTGCGGCAGCTTTAGCAGCATCTCCTTTAAAACGAATTAATGAAAAGTCAGTTTCAACAGCACCTGGATGAATAGCGGTTACTTTAATTTTATAAGGAAGTAAATCTATTCTTTGTGCTTTAGTAATGGCGTCTACTGCATGCTTAGTAGCGCAGTACACATTACCATCTTTATACACTTCCTTGCCTGCGGTACTACCAATATTTATGATATGTCCTTGTTGCTTTATTAAGTATGGAAGAACTGCTTTTGAAGTATACAATAATCCTTTTACATTGGTATCAATCATGGTTTCCCAGTCTTCCAAATTGGCATCAAAAAAAGAGTCACGTCCTAATGCAAGTCCTGCATTGTTTACCAATAAATCAATCGCCTGCCATTCGGTAGGAAGGTTTCCTAAATTTTCAAACACCGCCTCTTTATCCTGAACATCAAAAATTAATGAAAGTGTTTTAATGCCAAATTGCTTTTCTAAATCAGCAGCTACAGCTTCTAATTTTTCTTTTCTACGTGCAGTTAAAATCAAGTTCCATCCACCTGCTGCAAATTTTTCTGCAATTGCTTTTCCAAATCCTGAACTTGCTCCTGTTACTAAAATTATTTTTGACATATTATTTCGTTTAATTTTTAAAGTTATTTTTCGCCGCTACTATTAATTATCTTTTATTGTTTTCTGCATTTTGTATAAAGGTAAGGAGTGCATTGTTTACTTCCTCGGTTGCCTCCAACATGCCCATATGCCCCACCTGCTTTAAGATAATAACATGATTGGGCGGTAAAAGTTGTGTTTGTTGCAAAGAATCTTCCATAGGGACAGCAATGTCTTCGGTACCTACGATCATCCAAATTGGGATGCGCTTTTGGGTAAGCATATGTTCATGTGATTTTCTATTGCGCATAGCCATCACAAATTGAACCATGGCTTCGGGGCTAATATCACTTGCGCTATCCATCACATCCTGTACTTTTTCGGGATGCGCTTGTTTAAATGTATTACCAAATAAATTTTGAGTAGATGTTTCTAAAAACTTTTGAGTACCATGTTCTAAAATAAACTCGGCTACTTTTAATCTTGTTTCTTTTTTAACGGGGCTATCCTCGAAAGTAGTGGAGTGAACTAATCCAAGTCCAATAACATGATTGGTATAATAATCAGCAAATGCCAATCCAATATACCCACCCATGCTATGTCCTAGTACATAATATTTTTCGATATGCAAGCTGTGCATGAGTTCATGCAGTACTTCCACATAATTGCGCATACTTGGCAAATGGGAGTGATGTATGTTTAAAGGTTTGCAATGTACACCTGGCAAATTGGGTGCAATGACTCTATAATATTGTGAAAGAAACTCTATTTGATTTTTCCAGATGCAATGATCTTCGCCAAAACCATGAATTAATAAGATGGTGGCTTTTTCTTCATGCGCATCATTATCTCTAACATTTCCCTCGTCAAAATAGGACAATTGATCCTCGCCATAATCGTAATAATGTAACATCTTATGATTCGTATTTACTTTGAGCGCCTCTTTTTATTAATCTTATTTGCAGGAATAAAGCAATCACCATTACTGCAATGACCGACTTTGAACTATGTTGTGGAATCCAGTGACTCGCAAACATGTATAGGGTAGTAGCTATAAAATACAACCAACCTAAATATCCTGTCCATCTTTTAGAAATAAAATATACTGGAATAGCTAATAAGTACAAGGGGTGTAGCCATATTAAATTATAATTTTCATGACATGCATTATGAAAAGAAAACTGACTCATATAAAAAACTAGTGCGCCCCCGATTCCAAAAACAAATAATAAAGTTATATCAAGTACACGGGCAATTCTTTGTGTAGTTAATGCATTCCAATTGGCAACAAATAAGTACACCAATAAAAAAGCAATTAAATAATTCATTGGGTAGCCTCCTTTAGTCGCAGGCTTTGTATTGTATTTAATATGATTGGTAGCAGTTACTAAATGAGGGTTTAATTGCATTTTCTTATACAATAATGTAGGAAGAAATGCTTCTTGATAAAGGCTTGGCGTTTTATCTGCAACTGAACCTAATAATAAGTCAATGCCTAATCCTACCCAACCTAATCCATTTTTATAAGGAGCGCTTACCACTTCTTCTCTATAGGAATTAATACCAATACTGTAATTATTAATAGGCGCGTGTTTAAATATGCCATCTTTAATTCTGGTAGTGCAATTGTCACCGATAAAATTGTATAAATAAAAACGATTGCTGCCAATCATGTTTACTTGTAAAGCTTGATACCACTTGTATTTTTCGGCTGGGGTTAATTTAAGCACTTGCTCATGTACATCCCTTCCGTAGTATTGGTATTCGTATAAAAAATTAGCGTAAGTGTCTGCACTAATAAAGTACATTAAGTCTCCACGCATGAACTTTGCAATAAAATTGGGTGTGTTAAAATCAAAACTTCCGTAGTTAAAAACAAAGTCAGTATGGTTTACGCTATCAATAACACGAATTGCTGTATGTCCCCAGATGGTATACAAATCATCACCTGCATCACAGGTAATTAAACTAAAACGCAGTTTAGTATTTTGTGTACTATCCTGCGCTTTAATGTTATTGCTCAACGCGAAACTAAATGAGCATAATAAAATGAGTAGCATTTTTTTGGAAAAAAGATTTCCAAATTGGTTACTCCAATTTTTTTTCATCGAGTATTATTTACGGCTATAGTTAGGAGCCTCTTTTGTAATATCAATATCATGTGCGTGACTTTCTTTCATACCCGCGTTAGTGATTTGAACGAAAGTTGCATTTTGTAAATCCTTTACTGTTTTAGCACCGCAGTAACCCATACCAGCTTTTAATCCACCTACAAATTGATAAATAATTTCACTTAAATTTCCTTTGTAAGCTACACGTCCCTCAATTCCTTCTGGTACAAATTTTTTGCTATCCGTTCCTTCTTGAAAATATCGATCACCACTTCCTTGACCCATGGCACCAATACTTCCCATTCCACGATAGCCTTTAAACTTTCGGCCTTCGTATATAATAGTTTCACCTGGACTCTCTTCGGTTCCAGCAAAAATGCTACCCATCATTACACAATTCGCACCAGCTGCTAATGCTTTTACCATATCACCAGTGTAACGAATACCACCATCTGCAATTACAGGAACATTTTTTCCTTTCAATGCTTTGGTCGCTTCCATAATAGCAGTTAACTGTGGAACCCCTGCACCTGCAACAATTCTTGTAGTACAAATAGAACCTGGTCCAATACCAACTTTTACAGCATCCGCACCTGCATTTGCTAATGCCAATGCACCTTGCGCAGTTGCAACATTACCAGCAATAACCGGTAAGTTTTTAAAATTCTTTTTTAATGTTTTCAATGCTTCAATCACTCCCTTGCTATGTCCGTGTGCACTGTCTAATGAAACAATATCAACACCTACAGCGTTTAAAGCTGCTGCGCGATCTAATAAATCTTGTGTAATACCCAATGCAGCTCCCACTAGTAAACGACCTATTTTATCTTTCACTGCATTTGGAAAGGCGCTTAATTGTAAAATATCGCGATAAGTAATTAAACCAATTAATTTTCCTTGCTTACTTACAACAGGTAATTTTTCAATCTTATGTTGACGTAATATTTTTTCTGCTTTTCTTAAGTCGGTTCCTTCAGGAGCAATGATTAAGTTTTGCTTAGTCATTACCTCACTTACTTTACGAGAACGATCTGTCTCGAAACGTAAATCTCTATTGGTTAATATACCTACTAACTTATTTCCTTTATCAACGATGGGAATACCACCAATTTTATTTTCTTTCATTAAAATTAATGCGTCACCAATGGTTGCATTAACTTCTAATGTGATAGGATCAACGATCATTCCGCTTTCGCTTCGCTTTACTTTACGCACTTGCTCTGCTTGACGTTCGATACTCATGTTTTTGTGCAAAATACCAATGCCCCCTTCGCGCGCTAATGCAATAGCAAGGCTCGCTTCAGTTACGGTGTCCATTGCAGCGGACAAAATTGGAACATTTAATTGGATGTTTTTGGTAAGATGACTGTAGATTTTAACTTCGGAAGGAAGCATCTCAGAATAAGCCGGCATTAACAATACATCATCGAATGTTAAGCCTTGACCAAAAATGCGGGAGTTGTTAGAATTTCTTGTTGCCATAGGCAAAGGTAGCTTTTTGGCGCATTTAGGCAAAATACTTTTTTAAAAGTACTGGTTATCAGTTATTTAGGTACTAGCGTATTGGTTTCCGGCCAGTAAATGAATAAGTCCATTTAGTTCTAATACGAGTAAATGCTCAGCTAGTAAGCTATTGGAAATACCTAATCTCATTGCAATAATATCCTTATGTACTGGGCCCTGTGATTGAATAAATAGAAAGATGTCATTGGCAACGGCGTTCAGTAATTTACTATTTCTGTTATTTAATTTTTGATCAAATAACGTGTTTCCATTTTCTTGAGGGCCATTAGCGCAATGCTCTTGCTTTGGCCAATTCATATCTTCAAGCAATTGAACAGGATCATGATACATAGTGGCAATATTATTTTTAATTAACCACAAACAGCCCTTGCTTTTTGCATCATGAATTTTACCAGGCACTGCAAATACTTCTCTGTCATATCCGCGCGCTAAATGGGCGGTTATCATACTTCCACCTTTTATTTCACTTTCAATAACAATCGTGGCATCACTTATGCCCGCAACAATGCGATTTCGTTTTGGAAATTGAAATGTCATGGTAGGTGTATTAATGCGACATTCAGTAATTAAGCCCCCATTGTTTTCTAATATATTTTTTGCAAGTCTTCGATGTTGATTAGGATAAATGGTATCAAGTCCATGTGCTAGAACGCCCCAGGTAGGTAAGTTATTTTTAAGAGCTGTTTCATGTGCAATACCGTCTACACCTAATGCCAGTCCACTTATTACGCCAATGTTTAAATAATTTAGTCCTTCAAGTAATTCTTCCACCACTTTTTTTACTTGATAAGTATGTTGCCTTGTCCCGACGATACTTATTAATTGAGGAAGATTAAAATGATCAGATCCTTTCACATATAATAAGTTAGGAGGATCCGAAATATTCAACAATCGATCCGGATAAAATTTATCTAAAATAGAGAAACATTGAATAGCATTTTTCTCAATAAATTTTAGTTCATCCTCCGCTTCTTGTAAGGGCCAGTCTCCTAAGTTTTTATTTCGATATTTAAATGTGTTGTAAGCGCTTTTGTAAAATTGAAGCTGATTTCTTTTTTGTAAATCACTATAGCCCTTGTACATACTTAAAGCAATGGCGTATAACAATTCATTTTCGTTCAAATTATTCATCCTCTAAACATCTACAATAAATAGATGCTGAGCTCGGGTATAAATACTTGAATTTTGAATTGATCTAAGGCAGGGTAATAGTGAAACTTGTTCTTCGATTTTGAGCCCTGCCTTGCTCTGAAATATTGTCTGCTATTGGTTTTGTGCTACCAAAACCTTTTGAGGTTATTCTATTTTTATCAATTCCTTTATTGATTAAAAACTGAGCAATAGATTCAGCGCGTTTGGTAGACAATATCATATTTGCATTGGCATTGCCCGAATTGTCGGTATGACCTTCAATTAAGATAGATGCAGTAGGGGTGTTTTGTAAATATTCAACCAATGCATTTAACTCTACATTTGAAGTTTTTAGTAAAGTGGCTGAATTCAAATCAAAAAATACGTTGTTGAAATTTTTTGAAAAGGTTTTTTGAATGGGCGCTAATTGAAAATCAAAAATGGCGCCATTTAATTCAGTTAGGTTTTCTTTATTTAATAGTAAACTAGCATACTCGTGATTAGGGCTATTAATTTGTATGCCTAAACTATCAAAATAAGGTAGTGCCAACACAAACTTTCCAGTATTGTCTACATTTACTAACATGTATTTACTAGAGTCGTTATTGTCCGATAATTTTACAGAACCACTCAATGCGTTCATTGTTATTGCATCTCGAATGAATCCATTAAAATAATATGTTTTATTGGCGCGCGCAGCTTCTGGCAAATTGATTTTGTAAATATCTAAATTACCCCTGCTGTCTGGTCGGTCGCTTGCGATATAACCGTCAATACCATTACTTGATATTGCAACACTCGCTTCATTATCAATCGTGTTTATAGGGGAACCTAAATTAATTGGCTTTGACCAACTACCATCCAATTTTTTATGTGCAACATATAAATCTGAACCCCCGTAGCCAGGCCAACCATTGGATGCAAAATAAAGAGAGTTGTTATCGGCATGAATAAAAGGGGTTTGTTCATCCCCTGCTGTATTGATATTGGGACCTAAATTAACAGCCTTGCCCCAGTATCCCTTTCTATTTTTATAGGAAACATAAATATCAATGCCACCATAGCCACCTGGCTTATTGCTACAAAAATATAAAGCCGATCCGTCTGGAGAAATACTTGGCGCGCTTTCCCACCAATCACTATTTACATTGGGACCAAGGTTAATGGGTTCAGCCCATCCTGAATCGGTTTTTGCAACACTATAAATATCATAACGTCCAAATCCAAGTCCTGAGAACTCCCCTGAAAAATAAAGTGTTTGTAAATCGGAGGAAAGACTTGGTGCACCTTTCTTATCCGTTAAGTTTAAATTGTCAGATAAGGGTAAAGCTTTTGAAAGTCCTGAAGGAGTAATCTTGCTCGTAAAAAAGTCTTCTCTGCTTATTCCATTTCTTCGCATGAAAATTAAAATACTATCCTGTACTGTAACTGTTGGGAAATATTCTGCATCTGCTGTATTAATATTATCTCCTGCATTTAAAACTTTAACCGATGTATCAGCTGGATGCGATAGGGCGTATGCACAAACGATATTTAATTGATTATAGCTTGGTCTTAAATAGTAAGGAAGATTATTGGCGATTGATTTTAAAATAGAAGCTGCTTTATTAAAATCACCAATGCTAGCATAGGTTGTGGCGTATTTAACAAAATAGGGCAGACAACTTAAGCTGTCTTTTGGAATTGCTTTTTCAAATGCTTCAATGGCCTTATTTTTTTCTTTTAATTCTAAGTAAGCCTGAAATAATGAAATATAACTATCTATAAAATTGCTGTCTTTTATTAAACTTTCATTTAAGAAGTCGATCCCTTCGTTGTAT